>Ga0180433_10006198_pt1 | contig 15784 bp, 9 predicted proteins | sample SS_ome_8_FD_132980 | JGI IMG/M metagenome (GOLD analysis project Ga0180433, IMG submission 132980) | Hypersaline lake sediment archaeal communities from the Salton Sea, California, USA - SS_1_D_1 metaG | ecosystem: Environmental > Aquatic > Non-marine Saline and Alkaline > Hypersaline > Sediment... | reverse complement strand
TACTGAATTTATAGAGATCCTGCAGTTGATTTGAAAATCGGGAAACACGGTGTGATTCCCGACTCAGGGTTTTGATGAGCCGCATTCCCAGCATGGATTCCTGTAGAGATCGCGTGATTACGGATAATTGTTCCTGCAACAACCGGGAGATTCGTCGTGCCTTCTTATTGAAATACCGCGTTATGATGATGATGAAGGGAACGATAATCGCGCTTATCAATGTGAGTTTCAGTGATCGCGACAACACGAGATACGCGGCGCTGAACGAAAGTATGAGTTGACTTACTACAGTGAGAAATGTCGATGTAAGGAGACTCTGGACTCCGCCTACATCGTTCAACACCCTGGATATGAGATCACCGGACGGGTGCTGCTGTAGATACCCGAGATCCAGTGAATGAATATGCCGGTACAGATCCCTGCGTATATCGCGGACAACGCCCGCACCAACAGTATATATGAGATATCTGTTCGTTAAAAAGGCGATCGCCGAAACGATGAAAAGACCACCGTAAATCAGCCCCAATTGAATCATGCGATCCCAGTCTTGCTGAATCAGCACATTGTCCACAGCATGTATGGTAAGGAGAAACGGTATCCAGAGTGATGCCAGTGTCTGTAAAAGCAGGAGGAGGGTAAGGAATGCCATACGCCATGCATACGGTTTCATATACGGTACAATGCGTCGAATGATACTCCAGGTACCGGCAAGATTTGACAAGCGGAGTTGAACGTTGTTATCGGTCACTATCGGTCCTTGTGGATTGATCAGAAGACGGTAAATGAACTACGCAGGTTATCAGGGTGTATAGTGCCGGTCAAGCTGTCATATCGGAATTCATGTATCATTAAAAGCCCTCAGGCAATGGATCTTCTCCAATCGGCGGAGTACGCGCTTTCATCTATTCATCCTGATTCCGTGTTACGCGGGCTGATTGACGTGGTACGCGGTGAATGCATTCGAATCACTCATCCGGTTACGGGGCGACATTCGCGCTTCCCATTTCGTCGTCTTCATTTTCTCGCAATGGGAAAGGCGGCTCCGTGGATGGCGGGTTCATGCGGGCATATGATCGACTATGCGGATACCGCTGTTCTTGTTTCACAGGATGGTACCGCGGGTCACATTCATGGGTGGAAATGGCTATACGGTGATCATCCCATACCCTCATGGTGGAGTCTATCAGCGGGAAAGTATGTCCGCCGAATGCTCATGGATATTTGCAGGGGAGATCTTATTATCGTTCTATTATCAGGTGGGGCATCTTCCATGGTGTCGTTGCCCACGCGAGATAGCTCGCTCTTGTCAATCGCAACCAAGACGCGTGAACTCATGTACCGTGGAGCGAATATTCACGAATTGAATGCATTTCGCCGATCCGTTGATCAGTTGAAATCGGGTGGATTGAGCCGCTTAGTTTCGCCCGCACATACAATCACCCTCATGGTATCGGATGTTCCGGGGGATATTATGGAGGACATAGGCTCCGGACCAACCATTCCTGACCACGTACATGTTTCCGATACCGAGAACATGCGGTACGGTAAGGATCGGTGGAGTTACCCCTATCCGGCACATATTATCATCACACGGAATGTCGACGCTCGTACGTATTGCATTGATTTCCTGAAATCGCGAGGATTTTCGGTACAAACCGCCGATGTCCGGCTCAGCGGCGAGGCTCGAAAAGCAGGTACATACATTGCCGAATACGCCAGAAAAATCAAAGCATCCTCCGATATGAAATGTACATGTATCGTTTACGGCGGCGAAACCACCGTAACTGTCGGAGGGCAGGGGAGGGGAGGTCGTAATCTCGAACTTGCCGCGTCGTTCGCCGCATCTGTTTCCGGTACTGACGGTATTCATCTCCTTACTCTGTCAACAGATGGAAAAGACGGTTCTTCACCGTCATGCGGCGCATTGGTAAACGGATCCACGCTGTCATCCGGAGGTTTTTCCCGGGAAGATGCGGAACGCTACCTGGATGATAATGACAGTTATTCGTTGTTATCCGCCTGCGGATCAACGATTTACTCAGGACCTACCGGAACAAATGTCATGGATATTGCGATTCTCGCACTCTGCTGAATTCGTAATTTTTCTCATTGTTCCATATTCGTTCCCATGGATAACGCAATATCCATCATGTAATTTTACACATTATCTAGTTACTCGTAAGTCTTTATATTATAAAGGCGAAACAAGTCGACATTCGAGTGATAGTTTATGCTCCTGACATCACTATGAATTCCAATAAACGCTTGATATATCTGCTGTCCGATAAGATATATTATGTAAAGTTAAGATAATAAAATAAAAACCTGACTTTTTGACTATTCCATCACTCTTATGGTCGGACGCATCATATCTCCCCCACTTATCGTTCCCCAGAAAAACGGTGACGTATAGTTCAGGACGTTTTCAGGTATGTAGATTCGATCGATATCCGGTGCATCCATCCACGATCTCGCGCGGAGCGCTCCTTCAAGTGATGATACATGATCGTCCCAGATACAGCGAAGACTCTTTCCTCTTGTCTCAGCGAATCGCTCCTCTTCAATTTCCGTTAATACCGAATTCAGTTCAACAAGTCGCATTTCCACTTCATCCTTTGATGGCGACTTGCGCCTGGCGGAATTGGTGCCGTTTTGTTGCGAATACGTAAATACTCCAACATGGTTGAAACGAGCAAACTCGAGAAATCCAAGCAGATGATCAAAGGCGTTTTCATTCTCACCCGGATGCCCAATCATAACCGTAGCTCTGAGTACGGCATCAGGAATACGTTCCCGGATTCTGAATACGAGTGCTTCATGACCGCCTGTTGGAACGGGTCTCAACATGGATCTGAGTACCCGCGGATGTGCATGCTGTATCGCCAGATCGAAGTACGGAAGTATCGGCGGTTGGGCCATAATATCCAGTAACCGGTCGCTCACCCTATGCGGATTGAGATAAAGAATACGAATCCAGAGCTCGTCGGCACCTCGATATCGATTTGATAGAAGAGAAAGCAGTTTCTCAAACGCATCTTTCTCACCGCGATCAGCGCCATAGGCCGTGGTATCCTGAGCTACGATAACGAGCTCCCTGGCTCCATGTTCTAAGAGTCGCTCGCATTCGCCGATCACCGCATCATACGACAGGCTTTTCTGTGGACCTCTAATTCGCGGGATAACACAAAATCCGCATCCAGTATTACAACCGTCTGCTATCCTCACATAGCGCGTGAACCGGGATTCAATCGGCTCTCGTTGACGTATCAGGTTAGGTTCACCGAGGGATTTCCTTTTTCGAAAGAGTTTCACACGGTTTCCAGGGCGAAGTACCGTATTCAAACGATCCATGAAATCGGGTACCTCATCGGTACCGACAAGTAGATCGGTATCAGGAAAGCCCTTCCTCAGTTCCGTACCTGCATCCTGAACCAGACACCCAGCGGCAACAACCATTGTGCACCGCCCCTCCCCTTTCAATTCAAGGGATTGCTGCAGCGCTTCAATGGATTCGCGTTGCGCATCATCGATAAACGCGCATGTGTTTACAATTACGAGATCGCATTCATCCGTACTTTCATCAACGAGTTTCCAACCATTCTGAATCAACGATCCCGCTATATATTCACTGTCAACGAGGTTTTTCGCACAACCAAGACTGATTATGCGGAATGTGCGCCCGACCAACGGTGTCCGTTCGCACATATTACGAGTAGATTAGATCCGCGCGAAGAATCGCGGAGAAACAATACCCGATTCTCTCCGAATCACTCCACGGATACGACATCATATCCCGATGGTATCTGGCATGTGAAAAGTGAATCGTTCATGGTCTCTTCCGGTAGTTCCTCCCAGGATCGGATCGCGTAGATTGTCACATTCTCACTGATATCGGTGAGTACCGCTCTACTCGGCCACACTTCACCCTCCACTACATGCAATTTGATCGATACCCAGGGGCTCTCCGTTCCGAAATCACTGCATGCTATGATTAACTCCCCTCCCCCACTATCATCAATCAGAGAGGAATCACATGAACAATGTTTCGCATCCGTTGAAAGTAACTCACCAAGCGGTGTATCGCGCCAGGACAAGGTTGGATCCTGATCCTGAAAAAGCACCTGTTCATTCTGAGGGACAATAGTCCAGATTCGTGATCCATCCGCAATGACAATCTGGCTGTCGGGTTTCGAGTAAACGACCCTGAATCGATTCGGAGGTGCAAACCACAATTCCATTGTTCTCTCTGTACGCTGATCCGCCAGAGGCCAGTACAATGTTTGATCGGAAACAACATGCTGGAGCGCAGACGTATCCAATGCGATTGCCCACGTATCATAGATTTGCGCCAGCCCGGCGGATCCACCCAGAGCAAGTATAAAAATCATAGAGAGAAGCATCTATCCTCCGTGTTACATGAAAGTATTCACGTGATAATCATACGCAAAAACATTGTGATTTGTTTCGTGTTTGGTAATAATACTTTACTTCAGGTGTTTGCTCGTTTTCTGTTACAATATATAGCCTATCGATGCACAATAAATGTCGATATATTCGATCTACAGATCGTGCTCCTGAAGCCAGCTGGCATCCACGAGCACATCGCGTGGCTTGCTTCCCTGAGGGGGACCAACAACGCCTTTGCGCTCAAGAATATCCATGAGTCGGCCCGCTCGAGCGTAGCCGACTTTCAATCTGCGCTGAACCAGCGATGTACTCCCCTGTTTGTTGAGTATAACAAGACGGGCGGCATCTTCCCACAGCGAATCCTCGACATCCTGTGGTTCGGATAAGTGGTCACTCACCGCTGACTCGATCCTGTCGGGCTGACGCTCTTCCGATGGCTCAGATTGCTTTTTCCAGTGACCCACGAGATTGCCGATTTCATTCGGCGTAACGAATGCGCCGTGAAACCGCTGGGGTGCGGGAAATCCCGGTGAAAGGAAGAGCATATCGCCTTTGCCCAGAAGCTTTTCAGCTCCCACATGATCGAGAATGATGTTTGAGTTCACCTTCTGCATGACATGAAAGGCAATTCGTCCCGGAAAATTCGATTTCAAAACTCCGGTGACGATCTCCTTCGACGGTCGCTGCGTCGCTACAATAAGATGTATGCCAACGGCACGTGCTTTCTGTGCAAGACGGATGATAGCGCCTTCAATCTCTCCTGGTGCCGTCATCATGAGATCGGCGAGCTCGTCGATGATGATTACAACGTACGGAATCCGTTCCATGCCTTCACTGATAGTGGAATTGTAGGAATATATATCACGGATACCGTTTTCCGCGAGAACCGTGTACCGACGCTCCATCTCCTGAACCGCCCATAAGAGCAGTCTCAGGGCCATTTTGGGATCCGTGATCACGGGATGTAACAGGTGAGGTATACCATCATACCCGATGAGTTCAACCCGTTTCGGATCAACGAGGAGAAGTCGGACCTGCTGAGGCGTGACTCTCATGAGCAAACCACAGATAAATGAATTGATACAACTGCTTTTCCCGGAACCCGTCGTCCCTCCGATGAGCAGGTGCGGGAGGCTGGTAAGATCTATGACAACCGGATCTCCGACGGTATCCTTACCCATGGGAAGCGTCAATGGTGAACGCGATCCCTGGAATTGACCTGATCGAATGATATCTCCGAGCCTCACGATACTCGAGTTTCTGTTGGGTACCTCGATTCCCACCACACCGGTACCTGGAATCGGTGCCACTACGCGTATTCGAAGCGCTTTCAAGGCAAGAGCAAGATCATGGGATAATGCCGCGATTCGCGCCACTTTGACACCGGGAGCCGGTTCGACTTCATATCGGGTAATCACCGGTCCGGGAACGGATCTCACCACCTTTGCGTGAACACCGAAACTATCCAGCGCCTCTTCAAGACGCGCCATTCCCGATTCAACTTCGTGCTTCGATGCAACCGCGTGTGATGAACCATTCTGGCGTAGAATATCCAAGGGAGGAAGTGAATACGGTCCGGGTCCCGGAATTAGATCCACGGATTCAATGTTTGTGTCATTCCCGACGGTTCTCGTTCTTTCCGGAGGCGACTCCGTTTTTTGTGGAGTCGGCTCATTGAACGCTTCTGTCTCTGAGCGATCCGGAATCCTTTCTTCCTTTTTCCTTCTTCGTGGAATACGGGGCCGCGTTTTAAGACTGTGTTCAAGTCGTTTGATGATATCCGATGCAGCGTACAATGGGACTAGTACTATACATACTATCAGAACAATACCAAGCCCCGTCCTGCCCGCAAGTTGAACACCGCTGGAATGTATGAGCATTCCAATCGAACCGCCGCGTATTCCTGCATCTGAATCCGAATCCGCCGTGTACGATCCCATTGTTGAGACAAGGATCATACTAACGAACAGTATAACCGTCCATTTCACGAATCTTCGCGCCAGGGATTTCCAGAAAACACAGATACCGAATAGAGCCAACCAGATCGGCGGAAACCATGCGGCTGCGGGTCCGAGTAACCCAATGAGCACATGTGAAAAAGCGGATCCCACTATACCGCATGAGTTCTCCACATGCGTGTTCCAGATGCCGTACCAAAGCCCGTGTTCATTATCGGCGACAGTATCCCAATCACTCCTGCTGTACGATTCGATGCTGAGACCGATGAGGACCGCCAGGGCAATAGCAAGGAGTAATCGCAGTACCGGTGTATAGTGAAACGTTGTTTTTTTCTTCATGAAACTCCCATCGCTCCCCTGAATCGCTCCCATTCATCAGGTAAACTTTTCACTGATATCGGTATCGATCCTCGAAATACCTCAAATCGACTTCTTGATGAAATAAACAGATTTATAACAAACCTGCATCCCTAAAACTGAAATGAGCATCAGTTCCCACGATTACATGATCCAACAGGGAAACCGATACAGTGTCGAGTGCTGAGCGAATCTCTCCTGTAATCCGATGATCATCCCTGGATGGTGTGCTGTCTCCGCTGGGGTGGTTGTGAATGATGATAACACTCCTGGCTCTTCTGTCCAAAGCAAATTCCACAACCCGCCGCGGGTATACCACCGCCTGATCAACCGTTCCATGCTGGAGTTCTCGAATTTCGATTATTCTGTTCTTTGTATCCAGCGCAACAACAATAAACTGCTCCTCACGACATCGTCTCATGCGTTTTCTGAAGTAATCCGCCACGATATCCGGACTTTTAAGAACATCGATTCGCTTATCAATTGGATCGAGACACTTCAGATTGAGAGTATGAACGAGCTTCAGTAATGTCAGCGACGCAGGACCCAAACCGGGTATTTTTTCTAATTCGTTGTACTCCGCCTCAAGTATACCGTTTAACGATCGAAATCGGTTTAAGAGTTCTCTGGCGAGTGATTTGGTATCTTTCCGTGGAAGGGCGTATGTAAGGAGGAGCTCCACGAGTTCGTGTTCGTGCAGTCCGGATTCTCCTGCCTTGAGAAACCGTTCTCGTAAACGTTTTCGGTGTCCGGCTGCTGTATTCATCATTACGTCCCGCGATTGAGAAGAACGATGGTCTCCACATGAAACGTCTGTGGAAACAGATCTATTGGTGTCACTGAATGCACACTGTATCCTTTGTTCACCAGGAGTCCGAGATCCCGTGCAAGCGTAGCGGGATCACATGAAATATAGACGATCCTGCGCGGAAGCAACCGTTGTATAGCCTTCATATCCCGGACATCGATTCCCCGACGCGGGGGATCACAGAGTAAACAGTCAATAGAGACGCCGATACGATTTTTAGATGCGAGAGAATGAAGCGAACCTCTGTGGAAATGCGCATGGCCCACTCCTGCTCTTTCCTTATTATGGTTCGCAAGCCTGATGGAACGTTTCGATATATCCACGCCTTCAATACGGGAGAATTGCTCCGACAGGCACAATGAGGGCCATCCCACCCCCGAATGAGCATCAACCAAAACATCACCGGATCCAGCCAATTCGGCGATCAAATCGGTCATCTTCTGGTGAAGTGCTCCATTCACCTGGAAAAATGCGTCCGCATCCACGTCGAAATCAGTATCGCATACACGATGACGAATTGTCGATGGGGATCCACCACGATCAACGATGAATCTCGGAAGCATGGCCTTGAGATTCTCTATCTCATCCTGACGTATCGAGGGATCATGTATGATAATGATCCCCCGTTTGTCAGCGGCACTTCGAATGAGAATCCGTCTCTTCTTCGGGCTATTCCGCCTACCGCTATTCCACCGCCGGACAGCGTCATACGCCTCGCTGACGGTTTCGTTAAGAAGGAGACACCGCGGAACATCAATCACTTGCCCGGACGCACGCTCCATAAAACCTACACTGTTTTCAGTTCTGTGTATCGACGCCTTGTTTCTATAGCTGAAGAGTGCCGAACCAGTTCTGATGGAATCAACGACCGCATCATGTATTCCGCCGATTCGCTCGAGATGATCCGATACCCACTTCTGCTTCAACATCGCCTGAATATCATAACGAATATGCTGTATCTGGCATCCTCCGCAGCGTCCGAACAGAGGACAGGGAGGCTCGATTCTGTCATCGGATGACCGCAGAAATCGTATCGGCTTACCAAACCCATACGATCCGAGATTTTTCTCAATGGCGATAAGAACTCTGTCGCCAGGTACCGTGAACGGTACAAAGAACACTTTTCCGGAGGCTCTCCCCACACCAAGTCCCTTGTACGCGAGATCATCTATTTCAAGTTCACACTCCGATCCCCCACTTGACCCGAAACCCGTAATCGTGTCATCTTGCTGTCCGCTTTTTCCATTTTTGTGAGAGGATGTCATGTCACGTTCATTTCTACAACTACTGGATAACGACCGCATTGTGGTATTTGATGGTGCTATGGGCACCATGTTGTATAACAAGGGAATCTACTTCAACCATTGTTACGACGCCATCAATCTATCAAATCCGGACCTGGTTCGATCAATACACGCGGATTACCTGAAAGCCGGCGCACAGGTCATTGAAACGAATACATTCAGTTCAAACCGATATAAACTCATGAAACATGAGTTGCAGGATAAAGTTTCCGTGATCAATTATCAAGGCGCCCGGATTGCCAGGGAGGTTGCCGGAGAAGATCGTATAGTTGGTGGTGCAATCGGCCCGTTGGGCATAAAGATTGAACCGTGGGGTCCCACGAGTATAGACGAAGCACGAGAAGCATTCACTGAGCAGGCAGAAGCACTCATGAGTGGAGGCGTTGATCTCTTTGTTCTCGAAACATTCAGTGATCTCAACGAAATTCATCAGGCGCTCCGTGCCATCCGGACGATCTGTGATCTCCCGGTGATCACGCAGATGACTGTGCAGGAGGATGGGTCCAGTCTCTATGGGACCACTCCCGATATATTTACCGCACGTCTCGATCAGTGGGGTGCCGATGTGATTGGTATCAACTGTTCCGTCGGTCCTCACGTAATGCTTCAGACTCTGGAAAAAATGGTAGCCGTTACCGATAAGAAACTATCGGTACAGCCAAATGCCGGTATTCCCAGGAATGTAGAAGGACGAAACATATATCTGGCTTCACCGGAGTATATGGCCGAATATGCCGGTCGTTTTATTCGAACCGGCGCCCGTGTAGTCGGAGGGTGTTGTGGAACGACTCCTGATCATATCCGTGCAATCTCAAATGCTGTTCGCGCCCTGAGACCCTTGCAGATATCCGCTTCCCGAATCGAAGTGCATCACGAAGAAGAGCATGCTCACGATATTTCCGAAATTCCCATGGGCGAGAAAAGCAAACTCGGGAGCCGTCTGTCAAGCGGTGAATTCGTTACCTGCGTTGAACTGGTACCTCCGCGGGGTCCTGTTTCGGATCGTGTGATTCGTCGTGCGCGGCTTCTCAAGCACGCGGGTATCGATGCTGTTAATATACCCGATGGCCCGCGCGCATCCGCGCGTATGTCCGCATTGGCCCTTGCCGTTCTTATTGAACGGGAAACCGGAATGGAAACTCTTCTTCACTATGCATGCAGGGACAGAAATCTCGTGGGTATGCAATCCGATCTCCTCGGTGCATTTGCCATCGGGTTGCGAAACATACTCCTGGTAACCGGAGACCCGCCGAAACTGGGAGATTATCCCGATGCGACGGCGGTGTTTGATGTTGATTCGATCGGACTGTCAAACATGGTAAAACGATTGAACCAGGGCATCGATCTTGGCGGGGGAAGTATCGGGAAACCTACAGGATTCCTTGTGGGAGTAGGTGTGAATCCCGGCGCAATCGATATCGAATATGAACTGAAACGGTTCAACTATAAAGTCGAGGCGGGGGCCGAATTCGCCATTACTCAACCGGTGTATGATCCAGAGATTCTTGAACGATTTCTTGATCGAACCGCAGATGTGGACATTTCGCTCATTGCCGGTATATGGCCGCTGGTTTCCCTGAGAAACGCAGAGTTCATGAATAATGAAGTACCCGGAGCTCATGTTCCGGACGATCTCATGAAGCGTATTGCCGACGCCGAGGAAAAGGGGAACGCATCCGCCGAAGGTATTCTCATAGCCCAGGAAGTCCTCGAACGAATCCGTTCTTTGGTTGACGGTGTTCAGGTCGCCGCTCCGTTCGGTCGCGTGAAAACATCACTCACGGTTCTCGGGAAAGATACCGCGAGTACAAACGATTCCTGAAGGCACGACCCGGTCATTCATATACCTGACGTTAAATCAGTCTTGATTAAGAGTCCGTTTGACGTATTCTTGACGCCGCAGCGCGGTATCGATTAGTTACATCTACAATAATCCCACATCCGAATTCGCGTATACCTTCATACCGATTCGGGCAATTGCACAAAAACCATGGAGGTCTCCAATGCGTCATCGCATGATGATATCATTTCTCTGCATCATTCTGTTTTCTACATTCACTCATGCCGGTGTAACACCCGGTGGCCTCCGGGGTCTTATAGAAAATCTCGACGCATCAAATGACGGCATAGGAACCCTGACTCTTGGTCTCCACGGTTTGTATCGATCTCAGGATTGGTTCGATGGTTCTGATCAGACAAACCATATCGGTCAGACGCGCCTCAGTATCTCGTATGCATTGGCCAATTTCCTCGAATTCGGTGCGTATGTTCCCTACCATCTCGATTATCTCACGGACAATGATGAAGACATATCACAGAGAAAAGATCTGGAAACCGGAATCGGTGATATGGAGACGAGGGCGAAAATCAGCATACCCATGGGTGAATTCCAGGCGATAAAGCTGGGATTATTCGGATTTTACCGTTTTGACTCCGGGGATGAAGATAAAGGATTCAGTTCAGGCGCAAAATGGTACGGTGGATCCGGTCTTCTCACTGTTGATCTCGCACAGGCCGTCCGCTCGGCTCCTTTTAAGATTCATCTCAATGCCGGTATTCAGACTAATGATGATGAGAATGCCACTGAAATAATGCGGCTCTCGGGAGGCGTTGAGTTTCCGACGCCGTCCATGTCGTTTTTTGTGGAACTCACCACCGACCAGTTGAACAAGATCGCGGGTCAGGACACTGATATTGATTTTTCCGATAGTCCGGTCTGGCTGACACCGGGTGTTCGGTTCGGAGGAAAAGACGATTCCTACATGGACATCGGTGTTCGCGTAGGACTCAACGGTGACGATGCCGTCTATGCGGCCCCCGACTGGGAAATCGTACTCACGCTCGGTATGCCGTCAATGATGGCCAGGCGTGACAGAGACGACGATGGTGTTTCGGATGATGACGATCTCTGTCCTGATACGCCTGTGGGAGCCGTCGTTGACATACGCGGCTGTCCCCTGGATACCGATCTTGACGGTATATACGACGGTTTGGATCGATGTCCCGAAACACCGCGGGGAGCTCTGGTTGATCCCTCGGGTTGTCCCCTCGACGGTGACGAAGATGGGGTGCCTGATGGAATAGATAGATGCCCGAATTCACCTGCAGGAGCAACAGTGAATAAATGGGGTTGTACAGAAGACAGCGACGGTGACGGTGTACCTGACGGCATGGATAAATGCGCCGGAACTCCCGCCGGCGCCACGGTTGATGAACGAGGGTGTCCGAAAGATGCCGATGGCGACGGTGTCCCCGATGGTATCGACCAATGCGCCGACACGCCACCTAATGTTCCGGTTGATCGTGTAGGTTGTCCTACGGACAGCGACGGAGACGGCGTTCCCGATGGGAAGGATAAATGCGCCGATACCCGTCCGGGAACCGCGGTAGATGAACAGGGATGTCCCGTTGATGCGGATTCCGACGGTATTCCTGATGGCCTGGACAGATGTCCTGATACGCCATATGGTGCGCAGGTGGACAGAAACGGTTGTCCGCTGGACAGTGATGGTGACGGCGTGTATGATGGTCTGGACAAATGTCCCGATACGCCGATAAAAGCCAAAGTCGACTCACTGGGGTGCCCTGAAGACGCGGATCTCGATGGCGTGCCGGATGGCGTGGATATCTGTCCCGACACACCGTACGGTGCCACGGTAGATCGAAACGGCTGTCCGCTGGACAGTGACGGTGACGGCGTATATGACGGTCTGGACAAGTGCCCGGATACACGGCCGGGATCCAAGGTCAACTCCTACGGTTGCCCGGAGAGGATACGACTGGAAGGAGTGAATTTCGCATATGACAGCGCTGAACTCCTCCCCGAATCGCTCCCCATTCTCGATAAATCCGGACAGCTGTTAGATGATGTTCCCGAGATGCGCGTACGTATCGAAGGGCACACCGATTCCGACGGTAGTGACAGTTACAATCTGAGACTGAGTCAGCGTCGTGCCGAATCCGTACGCGCCTATCTCATCAAGCGGTTCAACGTTGATCCCAATCGAATCGAAGCCCGTGGATTTGGTGAAACCATGCCCATAGCGAGTAACGATACATCAGAGGGCAAGGCATTGAATCGACGAGTGGAATTTGTTATCTTAGAACAGTAATTCATCTGACCGGACAGTTTACCATGGACTGTCCGGTTTTTTCTATCCAGACACGAGGAGGACGATGTGAGTAAGCGTATCGGAGAGATACGCAATATCGGAATTATCGCTCATATAGACGCGGGAAAGACGACCACGAGCGAGCGGTTCCTTTACTATTCCGGAGCGACGCATCGTATCGGCAATGTGGACGACGGATCTACAGTACTCGATTACCTGGAACAGGAACGCGAGAGAGGCATTACCATAACGTCTGCCGCGGCCACCATTCCATGGCGCGACTATCAGATCAATCTCGTGGATACGCCCGGTCATGTGGATTTTACCGTTGAAGTTGAGAGGGCTCTACGAGCCATAGATGGCGCGGTCACCGTGCTCTGTGGTGTCGGAGGCGTGGAACCGCAGACTGAAAATGTCTGGAGTCGTGCACATCGGCATAAACTTCCCAGTATCATCTTCGTGAATAAGATGGACCGGATGGGCGCGGATTTCCGTCGCGCTGTTTCAATGGTTCATGACCGCCTCGGAATGAAAACACTCATACTTCAGATTCCGGTAGGATCGGGGAATGATTTCAGAGGCATCATTGATCTGCTTAACATGAAGTATCTCATGTGGAATATGGACACGCGGGGAGCCACCTTCGAGACAGAAACTATACCGTCTGATTTGCGGAATCAGGCAAATGAAGCGAGACAAGAACTTTTAGAAAATATTGCTGATCTAGACGATTCGTTCCTTGAGCATATGCTGGAAGTTGATGATCCGGATCTCGACCTGATCAGATCATCCATCCGGCGCATCACCTGTACCGCTGACGCTGTTCCCGTATACTGCGGAGCAGCATTGCGAGATATAGGAATACAACCATTACTCGATGCCGTAATCGACTTCCTCCCCTCCCCTTTCGAGGCGAAACCAATCGTCGCATTTGACAAGGAAACAGGTGCCGAAATTCATTTTGAAGCCGAGGAAAAAGACCAGTTTCTCGCATTGGCTTTCAAAGTTATGTATCAGGAGACACAATCTCGATTAACATATATACGCGTATATTCCGGTACGCTTCATCCCGGTGACGAAGTTCTCAATACTACGCAGGACGTCGTAGAACGCCCGAAGCGCTTCTATCGAATGTATGCGGAAAAACGTCAGAAAGTGGACCGACTTACTGCGGGAGACGTGGCGGCCGTTGCGGGTTTCGGCAAGGCATTCACCGGAGATACCCTGTGCTCTCCTTCACGACCGGTACTCATGGCCGGTGATATGGATTTCCCCATTCCCGTCGTGTCATCCGCGGTTTCTCCAAAAACGAAAAAGGACGAGGATAAGCTGGAGAAAGCTCTGGAAAAACTGAGTGTCGAGGATCCGACGTTTACCGTCCGCGAGGATAAAGAAACCGGACAAACGGTCATCTCAGGTATGGGTGAACTCCATCTTCAGGTCTTGATCCAGCGATTGAAGGTTAATTTCCAGGTTGATGCCCGGGTGGGTAATCCGCAGGTCGCGTATAAGGAAACAGTTGAAGAGGAAGCAACGGTTGAAGGGGCATTCGAAAAACAACTTGCGGGCAGAATCCACGCGGCTACTGTTACCCTCTCCATCGCCCCCGCCGCTCAACGCGCCGGTATTCTCTACCGTGAAAGCGTATCTACCAGATCACTATCCGGTGATCTTCGCGAAGCCGCTCGAAAGACGGTGGATGCTTCCGTGAGTTCCGGTGTACTCATGGGATACCCGATGGTTGATCTGGCCATATCGTTCGATGCTCTGGCTTACAGCGACGACACGATCAGCCCTCTGGCTGTGGCCGGCGCCATGTCAAAAGCCTTCCACGAGGCCTGTCAGAAAGCGAAACCCATTCTTCTCGAACCTCAGGTACTCGTAGAGATTTCGGTACCCGCTGAGAATCTCGGCGCGGTGGTGGACTCCATAAACTCCCGCGGCGGGCGCGTTTCAGATATCGATACCCGTCCCATGGGACATGGCGTCAAGGCCATTGCACCCATGTCGAAAATGTTCGGATATGCGACGGAAATGAGATCTCTGACCCAGGGGCGCGCAACCCTCTTCATGAAATTCAGCCATTTCGCACCGGTGGCTGGATAGTATTCGGCGAGACGCCAAATACGTTCTTTGTTTTCGCTTATCGGTTATCAATTCAGGTAAAGATCCGCATGAACGGGATCAATTGAGCACTATTCCGACATTGGTCGTCACGATTGCGGACGATACACTCTGAGAAGATTAAAATAGGAACCAGCCTGAACATCAATACTCGCCGCAATTCTCCCGTCATGAGGTCAAGACCATTTGCCCTTCAACGTTACTCGGGGACTTGTTCCGTCAGGCCATCAGCCCTTGGATGAAACTCAGGGACTTAGTGGATCAGCCATTAGCGTTCGGTCAGATAATACATTATTCTACCTCTTAGACAGGATCTATAATCCACTATTCTAATATTAGTCGTCATGATTCGCGGACGAAACACCCTGAGAAGATGAAAATAGCAACAGGTGACGTTTCAGCGGTGGAGGGACGGGTAAGAATTGATGATCCCACTACGCCTTCACTACATTCCTGGCTTCGAGGGACAAGCTGCTGAATGATGATTGATGAATGGAGGAGGCGGCGTGAACTTCGTCGCGTCCGCATGTATGTGGATAACGGCCACGCAGAAGCATGGCCCTCCATAGTCAAAGCAAAACGATTTCCAGCACTATTCTAATGTTAGAATAGTGCCTGTATTATCCTATTTCCGAGACTTAAAGATATCCCGAAGCGAATTGGTATCCCTGAGTATATGAATGAGCCGATGATATGGAAGGGCCGGCCGAGAAT
>Ga0180433_10006197_pt1 | contig 15785 bp, 18 predicted proteins | sample SS_ome_8_FD_132980 | JGI IMG/M metagenome (GOLD analysis project Ga0180433, IMG submission 132980) | Hypersaline lake sediment archaeal communities from the Salton Sea, California, USA - SS_1_D_1 metaG | ecosystem: Environmental > Aquatic > Non-marine Saline and Alkaline > Hypersaline >... | reverse complement strand
GGGCAGCCTATCACCAGCGTGTTGTCCGCCAGAAATCGTCCGTGAAAGTCCGAAAAGGCGAACGGGACGCAGTCAGCCGCGATAAGCAGGGTGCTCCCGTCGAAATACGGTGCGCGGACCGGAACCAGACGGAGCTGCACCGGCCAGTTGCCGAGAACCGATGCTGGAACCGCCGACCTCTCAGACTCGGCGACCTTCGTTTCCTGCTCCCGTGTAAGCAGCCGCGAAGCCGCACCGGGACAGCCCTTATCCGCGGTCCTTCCCTCGTTTTCCAGGGGCAATGTAGGGGAGCCCCTTGTGGGCTCCCGCTGGGAGGGTACAAGACCCTCCCCTACGAGAGCACGATCGGCAGCAACATGGCGATGGGCGGCTTCGAGGTCGAACTCTTCCGCGTCGCGTTCCTCGATAGTGATAGCGCCTTGTGGGCACTCGCCAAGACAAGCGCCAAGCCCGTCGCAGTACGTCTCGCTCACCAGCCGGGCTTTCCCATCAATGACCTGGAGCGCGCCTTCGGCACATGCGGGAACGCACACCCCGCACCCGTCGCATTTTTCCTCATCGATCTTGACTATGTTCCTGCGTATCGTCATCAGCTTTCTCCGCACGTTCTTTCGGCGACTTGTAGACGCTGGTGAGGTCCGCCAGTCTCGTTGTGGCCAGGTAGTCCCGCACCTGCCCGTCGACCGTCGTCAGCAGGTCGCCAAGGATGCATTGTCTCCCGTTACAGATGCGTGTGCCCAGAAGGCACTCCGTCGCTACAAGCGGTCCCTCTATCGCCTCGTACACCTCAAGCAGCATGATGGATTCAGCCGGCGCAGCAAGCGTGAAACCGCCCCTCGGACCGCGTGTTGACGCGGCTAGCCCGACCTTTGTAAGCCGCTGGAGCACCTTCGAGAGGTGCGCCTCCGACACCTGAAGGTCGTGCGCGATCTGTTTCGTCGAAATCCCTGTATCGGGATGCGCCGCCAGCAGCACCATAGCGTGGAGCGCCAACGAAGCCGCATCCGATATTCTGAGCACGTTTGACACGGTATTCACCGCCTTTCCGTCATTCTGGTACTAATATACCACAATACCGGCTGAATGTCAAGAGGAAATCTCGGTCTATTTTGGGCTCCGGGATGCCGTCCCCGTGGGCGTCGCGCTCCTGTACACCGATGAACTCAGAAGCCTTTGTCGCAACGCGGCTCACGAATCTGCGGACACGGGCAGGTCAGCTGAGCGCCTTGATGATCTCGCGACAAAACGCGGGCAGGTCGTCCGGATATCTGGAGGTGATCAGGTTGCCGTCAATGACGACTTCCTCGTCAACCCACCCTGCCCCGGCATTTTTCATATCGTCCCTTATTGCCGAGAAGGAGGTTGCTCGTTTCCCTTGGAGCACCCCGGCGGAGATGAGCACCCATCCCGCGTGACATATGGCGGCACAGACCTTTTCTTGGCCGAAGAGGCTGCTGACAAAGTCCAGTGTAGCGGTGCACCGCCTCAGCTTGTCCGGAGCGTATCCGCCGGGAACTATGACCGCGTCGAAATCGTCTGCGTTCGCCTCGTTCGCCTTGAGGGCAATAGTTACAGGGTACCCGTGTTTACTGTGCACGACGTCCGCACTCGACGCCGTACCGACGAGGCTGACCTCGGCACCGGCTTCCTGCATCCTGTAGTAGGGATACAGCAGCTCGGTGTCCTCATAATCGTCGGCGGCCAAGATCGCGATTTTCTTCCCTTCGAGCTCCATGATCCGCCTCCTTTACGTGGTACGTTGGGATCTCGTTTACTTTCGTCCAGCGACGTGCCGCCCTTTTCGCTATTCTATTGTGACCTCAACGGCGTTATCCCAGACACCGTGGATGTTGCAGTACTCGAGGGCAAACAGCGTCGAGGTCTTTCTGAGGATGACGGGGAACGTCACCGTCGGCGCCGCGTAGGTAGGCCCCAGATCGAACGTCCCCACATGGACGACCGGTCGTTGGCCCGCCTCCTTCGCATATACCTGTATCCACTTGATGTGATGCTCGATCGTGTTGGGGTGGGGGGTCTCCTTGCCCACGATTACCGTGACCTGAAACGGTTCACCCGCTTTCGCTGTGGCGGGAGCTTCGATGTGCGGAACGTGCTTTTCTTTCCCCTCGTACTCCGGGGGGATCACGACATCACCAAACCGTGCCATTTTGGTACCTCCTGACGTTTCTTGAGCGTCCATTGCGAACGCCCACGGTGCGACGCACGCCGCAGCACCGGCGGCCACGCCCGATCTTGTGAGAAAGTCTCGTCGTGTCATCTCATTACCCATCCTTTGGTCCGTTGCTCGTAAGCTCTCGCCCGAGTGATGCCAGAGGCAGCGCCGCGCTAAACAGCGACAACCTCCTTCACTTCGGGCACCTCTTGTTTGAGCACCCTCTCGACACCTCTCTTGAGCGTCATCTGGCTCATCGGACATCCGGCGCATGCGCCGAGCAGTTTCACCTTGACCACCCCGTCGGGTGTTACCTCGACCAACTCGATGTTCCCGCCATCGGCCTGCAGTGACGGTCTTACCTTGTTCAACGCAGCTTCTACCTTCTCTTTCACCTTCTCCTCCTTTCAGACATCTCTCGTCCTGACGTCCCAATCGCCCATACCGGTCTCAGAAACGCGTTCAGCCAATGCTCTTAAGCCTCCATATACGCTCGTCTCCTAGCATGGAAGCAGTAGAAAGCCGTGGTTCTTGACCGGACCCTAACTCTCCTTCAAGCCGGCCAGCTCGTTGCTCAGCATAGTGAGGTGTCCCATCTCCTCCCTGATAATCGCGTCCACCTTGTCTTTGCCGAGGCGTTCCGGGACGGCGTCCTTAATCCCCGTGTAGAACACGATGGACTCTTTCTCGATTCCGACGGCGATGCCAAGCACCTCCTCCATCGACTCTCTTCCCGTCAGCCGGTTCGACGGGTCGGCGTTGAGGTCAAAGACCTTCCCGTCCGCGACCGCCCGCAAATACTGCACCGCCTGGTCGTCGGGATCGAACACGAGCGGCGCGGTTTCTTGCTCGGTTAGCTCGGCCCTCATAGCGACAAACGTTTTCTCGTGTTCGTCTTCCATAGCGGCGAGTCTGAGCAGCATCTCACGACTGCGCACGGATATCGACGCCTCCGTTGCCTTCCGGTAGAACTTGGCCCCGTTTCTCTCGATCTGTTCGGCGATCTCGAATATCTCGTCGGCGTTAAACGTTAGACTCATCTTGTTCCTCCTTACGTTGCGCTAAAGCGGCCAAAAAACCAGCCTCGAAACGTGCCGTGTATCATTCCATGACAAATCCATGTTTCCTTGTACCGTCTAGGCGAGCGCCACGTCAAGTACCATCATCACGGTGAAACCCACCATGCCTCCCATCGTAGCAAGATGGGCATTACCGCCCTGTTGGGATTCGGGGATGACCTGCTCGAACACCACGAAGATCATCGCCCCTGCAGCAAAGCTCAGTGCGTAAGGGAGCAACGCTCGCGAGACGATGACCGCTACCGCTCCCAGGACTCCCGCAACAGGTTCGACCATCCCGGAGAGCTGCCCATACCAGAAGCTTTTTCGTCGCGACATTCCCTCACGACGAAGCGGCATGGAGACCGCCATACCCTCCGGGTAGTTCTGCAGGCCGATGCCGAGCGCCAGGGCGATCGCCCCCGTCAGCGTCGCAGCGGGTAGCCCGGCGGCCGCAGCGCCGAACGCGACGCCCACCGCGAGCCCCTCCGGTATGTTATGCAGCGTTATGGCCAGAACGAGCAACGTACTGCGCCGCCACGACGTTTTCACCCCTTCGGCTTCGCTCATCGGTAAGCCGAAATGAAGGTGCGGAAGCACGAAGTCGATGCCCCGCAGCACAATCGTGCCGACAAGAAACCCTATTGCGGCCGGCAACCAGGACGGAAGCGGGCCGCCTTCCGACATCTCGAGAGCCGGCGCGAGAAGCGACCAGTAACTGGCGGCAATCATGATTCCTGCCGCAAATCCGAGCGCTGTATCGAGCAGTTGCCTGCTTGGTTCTCTCCTGAAAAAGACAACCGCCGCGCCCAGAGCGGTGACGCCCCAGGTGAACAGAGTGCCGAGCAGAGCCTGGACGACAGGATGCAATGGTCGCAGAAGATCCATCAAACGCCCGGTCCTCCTTCACGAAACGGCACGCCACCTGCCTTTATCCCGAAACTGTTCGGGCGTCACGAGCTGCGTTTGCTCAGATACTCGAACGCCGCCAGCGTCGCTTTCACCCCTTCACCGCAGGCCACGATAATCTGTTTACCGTAAACGTCGGTCACGTCGCCCGCAGCGAATATTCCCGGGACATTCGTCTCGCACCTGCAGTTGATGGCGATTTCGTTGAACTTGTTCTTCTTAACACCTTTAACGAAGTCCGAAACGGGGTCATATCCGATCTCGACGAGCACGCCGCGTACATCGAGATCCCGCTGCTCGCCCTCCGTGGATACGGTGATTCCTTCAACGAAATCATCCCCGTATATCTTCTCCACCTTCGTGCTCGTAAGGATAGTGACCTTGTCGCTGTTTTCGGCCTGTTCGACCATAATCGGGTCGGCACGCAGCTCTGGCTGTATCTCGATGAGGTAGACCTTGCTGGCAATCTTGATCGCCTGGAGAACAGCGTCCAGGCCGGAATTGCCGCCGCCGATCACAGCTACGTCCACGTCCGCGAAAAAAGGCGCGTCGCAGGTGGCGCAGTACGTGACGCCGCGATGCTTGTACTTCTTTTCGTCTTCGACCTCGAGCTCGCGCGGGACTCTTCCGGACGCGATTATCACGGTCCGCGCGCGGAAATTATCGCTTTCGGTATCGATTTCGATGGTGTCGTCGCTCTTCTCCACACGTGTGACGGTCTCCCCTTCCCGGACATCAATGTCGAACTGTGCGAGGTGCTCGGTGAATTTCTCAACAAGATCGGGACCGGTAATGAACTTGTACCCCGTATAGTTCTCAATATCCGCGCTGAGAGCTGTCTGGCCGCCGACGTCCTTTGTGATCACCAGGAAATCCATCCGCTTGCGGGCGGCATAGACGCTCGCGGTGATACCGGCCGGGCCGGCGCCGACGATGATAAGATCCTGGGTTTTCATTTTTCCAGTTCCCGAGTTATGGCTTTCTTGTCGAATCCAACGATAATCTCCCCGTCAATGTCGATCACCGGGACGCTCATCTGGCCGGATTTTTCCACCATCTCCTTTGCCGCCTCTTTGTTCTGACCTACGTCCACATCGTCAAACGCGACGTCTTTTTCGGCAAGGAACTCCTTGGTCATTTTACAGTACGGACAGGTGGCTGTTGAATATACCTTGACACTTTTCTGCATGATGGTATCTCCTTTCGCACGTTGCGCTGCATCCGTCAACCTGAAAGCCGGTGTGCCCCGAGCATAGCCCGAGAGCCTTACATAGTTTGTATTCGCGGGTCAAGGCGCCGCTGACCGTTGTGGCGTCGTCGTCGCCCTGAAATCTACTCTGTCGCCCCGTCGGGGGCTTGTGACGCTGGGTGTCTCTTGACCCAGGGCTCGCGTCGCATCGCCGTGGGCTAAACTCTGCCGCCTCCTTCGGAGGCTGTCCACATTGCACTCCCTGCACGTGAGTCGCCGGGCTACCGCTTGTATCAACGATGACGATTGAGCGTGCGGCTTCGCAGCTGCCCGATTAACGCTCAACATCGCATATTGAATGTCACCGACTAGTAGTTGCCAACTAATACACGGTAAAGTGCTCCTTTGTGGCGCGGCAGATCGGACATTCTTCAGGGAGAACACCGTCGGACACGTATCCACAGACGTTACAAACGTAGTAGGTGGTCTCGCGTTCCTCCATGAGATGGTTCATAGCTTCTTTGTAAAGCTTGGCGTGAGTTTCCTCGACATCGCGAGCCTGGCTGAACACGGTGACCGCCGGCTCGTTTCCCTGGTCAGCAGCCGCTTTCACGAAATCGTTGTACGCAACACCCGCCACCTTGGTTTCCGACTCGAAACTTGCTGCCAGGTTTTCGTCGGTACTCTTCACTTCCTTAAGCATACGAAGGCATCTAGTCCCGTGCACCTGTTCCGAGAAAGCGATTGCCCGGAACAGCTTCGCCATCTGTGGATAGCCCTCCTGGTCAGCCTTCTCGGCGAACAGGGTGAGTCTCAGCACGGCTTTTGCTTCGCCGGTGTAAGCTTGATGCAGCGAGTCCTTGACCTTATCCATACCGCTCCATGATCTCCTCGAGCCGGCGGTGGTCGACCTCGTGGCCGACCAGTGCACCCCGGTCTACCCTGTCGCCAAACGCCGGACGATCATTGGTGTAGATAACCCCCAGGGGAATACGTTCGCCCCATTCCTGAGCGACCTCCGCCGCCGACTTCCAGTCGGTCGGGTCGTGGTCGTCGGGCAGCTCGTAACAACGCTTCTTATACCATGCAAAGGTGTTGACCTTATTGAACGACACGCATGGTTGTAACACATCGACCAGCGCAAACCCGCGATGCGCAATCGCCTGTTGAATCAGTTGCGCCAGGTGCTCAATCTTGCCCGCGAACCCACGGGCCACGAAACCCGCGTGCATCGCCACCGCGACCGCGATCGGATTGAACGGTGTCGATGCGACCCCGTCAGGTTGTGCCTTCGTGACGAACCCCTCGGCTGACGTGGGGCTGGCCTGCCCCTTCGTCAACCCGTAGACCTGATTGTTGTGGACGAGCAGCGTGACATCAATGTTGCGTCGGATTGCTGCCAGTAAATGGTTTCCGCCTTCCCCATAATTGCACCCATCGCCGCTCTCGACGATAACGGTGAGGTCAGGGTTGGCGAGTTTTGCGCCCGTTGCGACCGGCAGCGACCGGCCATGCAACCCGTTGAACAGGTTCGCGTTCAAATAGTGCGGCGCTTTTGCCGCCTGCCCGATACCGGAAACGAAGAGCACCTGATGAGGTTCGAGTTCGGCCTGTACAAGCGCCTGTTTCACCGCCTTGAGCAGGGAGAAGTTGCCGCAGCCGGGACACCATGCGGTCTCAAACTCGCCGTAATCTTCCAGAGTAGCCATGTAATCTTCCTATTTTCAGCCTCGCTTACCCTTGAGCTCGTTCAGGATATAAGCGGGCGTGAGCGGAAGTCCGTCGTACCGTCGTACCGACCTGGTGACCTCGAATCCAGTCTCCCGGCGTATCAAACGCGCAAATTGTCCCAGCGCGTTACTCTCCACGCATACCACTTGTTTCGTTGCCTCGAGACGAGCCACGAACTGCTCCGGCACGAGCGGCCATACCTGACAGAAGTGCAACGTACCCACCCGCTGCCCGTCCGATCGCAGCTCGGTAGCCGCCTCGCGCACAGCGCCCTTGCTGGATCCCCACGAGACCAGCAGTATGTCCGGCTCGTCCTCTCCGTCGGCTTCCGGCGGAATAACCTCGTCGCGTATACCGTCGCCTTTCCGTAGCCGTTTTTCTACCATGGTCTTGCGCACGGTCAAGTCCTCGGTGATATGGCCGTCCTCCGCATGCTCGTCGCTGTCCGCCACGACGAGATGTTCCGTCAAGCCCGGCAGCAGACGCGGCGACACGCCGCTCTCTGTCACGGCGTACCGGTGATAGGGCTCCACAACGTCGTCAAATGCAGCGCCCACCTGTACCTCCCCACTATCCTCGAGCGCGAACGGCGCCACCGACCGGTACGAATCGGCCAGGAACTGGTCCGTCAATATGAATGTCGGCCCTTGATACCGTTCGGCAAGCTCGAACGCCTTTCGCGTAAGGTAAAAACACTCCTCGACGGTACCAGGCGCAAAGATTACCCGCGGAAACTCGCCGTGTCCCGCGTGCAGCACGAACTCGAGGTCCGCCTGTTCGGTGCGTGTGGGCAACCCGGTGCCCGGCCCGGGACGCTGCGCTATGACCACCACGATCGGCGTTTCAGTCACCGCGGCAAGGCTCACCGCCTCCGTCATCAGGGCGAACCCGCCCCCAGACGTTGCCACCATGCTCGGCGCGCCTGCAAACGAAGCGCCAATCGCCATGTTAATAGCGGCGATCTCGTCCTCCGCCTGTTCCACGACAAGTCCCATACTCTTGGCGTGTGCCGCTAGGTTCAGACAGATGGATGTCGCAGGCGTCATCGGATAGAACGAGCAGAGCCGCAATCCGGAAGATATCGCGCCGAGCGCCATAGCCTCGTTGCCGTTCATCATGAGCCGCTCCGCCGACTCTTCCACACCGCCCAGTTGCCGAATGGCCGGCCGCTGGCCGGCGCACCACTTGAACGAATCGTCGAACGCCTTTTCGTTCTGTTCGGCGACCTCGGCGTCCTTCTTCCCGAACGCGTCCTCCATCGTCTTGATAACCAGTTTCCGGTCGAGCCCCAGCAGGGATGCAATGACGCCAAGAGCGACAACGTTGACGAACTTGTCTTGCGCCAACTCCTCGAACGGAACGTGAAGACAGGCTTCATCGGCCGGGGCAACACCTTCGTCAGCCACGATGAGCCCGTCAGACACAAGCTCGTCCCGGTGCAACCGTACCGTTTCCTCATTGAGCGCCACGAGCAAATTTACCGGCTCCTGCGGTGCGGCGATCTCTTCGGCACTGACGCGAACGGCAAAGGTGTTATGGCCGCCCCGAATGCGCGATTGATAACTCTGCGTCACGACGATGAAGTAGCCGCTGCGTACCAGTGTCCTGGCGAGTATCTGCCCGATAGTCACCAGTCCTTGACCCGCCTCGCCTCCTATGAGTATGTTTATCGAGCCGTTTCCCATGCTTTCCTTCTCATTGTCTCGCGCATTCGGTCAGGTGCCGAACGACTCGCTGGCCCGCAGGGTAAAAGGGAAATCCTATCCACCGTCGAAATGCCAGCCTTCCTCTACCATGAACCAATCGCCGGTATGTTCGAGGTACTGGATCGTATTCTCAAGCAGTTGCCGGTGAAACGTTTCCTGGTCCGCGAGCGTGTTGCACAGGTCGCGCAGTTCGTCGCTGCTGGTTTCCTCAGCCCATTTCGCGTATGCGTCCCGTGACTTCTCCTCCATAGTGATAGCAGCGTGGATCGCCTGGACGTCGTCTATCGAGGAGGCAATCGCCTGACGTTCGCTTTGCGGGACATCGGCGAATATACCGCGCAACCGGTCGTACGTTTTCTTTTTCACGGTAGTGGCAGTCTCTTTGCCGGGCGACAATGTCCGTTCGATCCATTCGATATGGAGCAACTCGTCCTCCGCGAGCGATTCGAACATCTCTCGTACCGGCTCGCTCGACGATTTCGCCGCAACGTCCAGATAGAACTTGCGTCCGTCCCGCTCAAGCTGTATAGCCGCGTCGACTATCTGTTGTTTTTCATCCGCCATATCGTGGCTCTCCTCATCCCTATCAGTTTTCTCGCAGGAACTGCTCGTCGTACTCGACCTCAAAGCGCAGCTTGTGTTTCGCTTCTTCCTGGGCAAGCCCGAGCAGCGTCACGCGCAGGGCGCTGTCGTCGGTGGCATCGGCAAGGTCGGTGTACAGTCTGAACGCCTCTTTTTCCTTTTTCATTGCCAGGATCAGCGCTTCCTGGTAGTCGATGTCCGGACTTGGTGCAACGTCGGTCACATACTCGGCGATCTTCAGATCCAGAATCCTGGCCGCCGCCGGCACGAGCAACTTGCCCTTCTTGATATCCAGCAACTTCTTCTTGTGCCCTTCTTCCTCGCGCGCGAAACTCTCGAACACGTCGCGCATGTATGCCTTTTCCATCTTTGCTGCCAGGTCGGTATACATCTGGGCCGACTCTTCTTCCTTTCGGATCGCGAAATCGAGGATCTCGTCAACCGACTTGAACGCCATAGTTACCCTCCTGCTATGAAGTGCAACCGCACGGTGGCGACTTCCGTTCCAGGGCACTACGCCTTCCACAGACCGTGCAGGTTGCAGTACTCGCGAGCGGTAATCTCTTTCGCCTTGATATCGAACTCAGCTTCGGGCGCATCCCCCGGGTTAAGGAACTTCCGGTACGCAACGCCGTCCGCTATCAGCTCGATCCATTCGATGTAATGTTTCTCCTCCATCGGATGGGGGACGGTGCCGACGCTCACTTTGAATCCGGAATCGGTATGCTGTACCACAGGAACGTGCTTCTCCTTCGCCGCGTCAACCGTGTTCTCCTCGAACAGCTTCATCGGCTGGCCGCAGCACACAAGGTCGCCTTTCCCGCCGTGGAGCACCTCAACGATATTGCCGCATACCTCGCACTTGTATATCTCTAATCGGTTCGCCATTTTTTTCTCCTCCTCATAAAGCGTCTGCGCTGCGCTCCTTGAACAGTACGATATCCCCGATTGGTCCCGGCGCTACCAATTTTCCGCCAGCAGTTCGAAGTGTGCCTGCGCGTGCGCGCACGCAGGACAGACCTCAGGCGCCTCGGCGCCCTCGTGCAAATACCCGCAGTTGCGGCACCGCCAGACCACGGGTTTGTCCTTCTTGAAGACGGTGCCGGCGTTGACGTTCGCCAGGAGCCCCAGGTAGCGTTTCTCATGCTGTTTCTCGGCTGCTGCGATGGACCTGAATATGGCGGCGATCTCCGCGAACCCTTCCTGATCCGCGACTTTGGCGAAGCCCGGGTACATTTCCTCCCACTCGTAATGTTCGCCTGCCGCTGCAGCTTTGAGGTTCTCGGCGGTGGTCCCTATCACGCCAGCGGGAAAGGCCGCCTGAATCTCGACCTCGCCCCCTTCGAGCAGTTTGAACAGCCGCTTCGCGTGCTCTTTTTCCTGGTCAGCCGTCTCGGCGAAGATGTCCGCGATCTGCACGAACTCATCCTTCCTGGCCTGGCTGGCGAAGTAGGTGTACCGGTTTCGCGCCTGAGATTCTCCCGCAAACGCCGTCAGTATGTTCCTTTCGGTTTTCGATCCTTTCAACGCCATACTGTCACCTCCTCAGTTACGGGGTAGGACGGGCGTCTCGTCGAAGACGCGCCGTGTTGAAAACTCACCGTGGCGAGGCGTGCCCGTCACAGGGCACAGGTCGCCGTCGCGAATGCGCCTGCTGTATATCAGAATTCGGCTTGTACGCGGCACTATTCGGTGCCAAGTTTTTCCATTTCCTCCTCAACCTCTTTCGCACCCTCGTCATAGAATTGCTGCTCATCGGGCGCCAGGTAGTGCAGCAGCCGCAGGAACTCGCCGGCGTGCACGCGTTCCTCGTCGGCGATATCTACGAGCACCTCTTTCGCCAGTTTTTCGTCGATAGACTCGGCAAGTTGCATGTACAACTGCACCGCCTCATACTCTGCGGCTACCATGAACCGTATAGCCCTGATCAGCTCCTCTTTGGTGAGCTTGCGTTCCGACGCTTTTCCTGAAAATGCAGTTCCAAAATCCGGCATGATCCGTTTCTCCAGACGGTAGTGGCAGGCGAGAGGCTGTTCGACTCACGCCGCCGGGCCTCCAGTAATGTATCTTCCCCACGACCGACGATTCATATTGTATGACGACCTCTCCATTCAGGAGGAGGTCGAGGAATCCTCACCCCAGGTCCTCACCGTCATGTCATCCGCCACACGTCGTCACTGCGTGATCCTCGGTCCGTGCAACAGCGTACAGGTTGCGCACTCCGGCCCGTACCCCGCCGCCGCCCACGCAACCATCCCTCCGACAACGACCGCGAGGTTCTCGATGTCGCGCTGCCTCAGTATGCTCGCGGCGATGCTGGACCGTGCGCCGGTCCTGCACACCAACGCGACGGTACCGTTCTCTCCGATTTCGGTGTACCGTGTTCGCGTGTCCGGAAACGGCATATGCGTGGCTCCCTCGATATGGCCGGCGTCCCATTCGCTCTCGGCCCGCACGTCGAGGATCGTCAGGCGTTCGCCCGAGTCACACAGGCGCTTCAATTCATGGACGGACATCTGCGGGATGCTCTCGATCGGCATGCCCGCGCTCCCCCACGCCTGAATGCCTCCTTCGAGGTAGCCTCCTACATCGTCGAGGCCTACACGACGCAACTGCGTCACGAGCGAGGCGACATCCGCGCCAGTTTCGGTCACGAGCAGCAACGGCGTATCAGGCGGCAGCAACCACCCCGAAAATGTGGGGAAGTTGCCTGCCCCGATGATGTTGTACGAGCCGGGAATATGCCCGCCGCCAAAGCCGGCGGGTCGTCTTGTGTCCAGCACTATGTTCCCTTGCTCGATCAGCGACCTCATTTCCTGCGGGGACAGCCGCCGCGCCTCCGGCATCTCATTGACAGGTGCCGGGCCCTTCCGGTTCACCTCGGAGCACCGGCTGAAGTGGTCCGGCGCGGTCGGCATACCGTTCAGCAGCGACTCTATGAACGTTTCACGCGTTTCGTGCTGCAGCGCCTGGTTGAACCTGCGCTCATACCCGATGGTGCTCCAGCGTTTCTCGCTCATTGCGCGACCGCACAGCGAGCCGGCACCGTGCGCGGGATACACCTCGCAGAAATCCGGTAGCTTCATAACCTTCTCACGAAGGTTGTCGTACAGTTCCGAGGCAAGCTCCTCCCCTCTGCCGGGAAACAGGTCGGGACGCCCCACATCCCCAACGAACAGGGTGTCCCCCGTGAAGACGGCAACGGGTTGGTCACCTCGGGCCTTGTCGGTCACTACATAGCACACGCAGTCCGGCGTATGGCCCGGCGTATCGAGAACATCTAAATGCATATCCCCGATATCGAACCCTTCGCCCTGAGCAACCGCAACATGGTCAAACTCGCAAGAACCGGCCTTTGGCGCGTAGATCGGCGCCCCGGTCGCCTGCTGGAGCTCCAGATGGCCGGAAACAAAGTCAGCATGGAGATGCGTTTCAAGTATATGGGTGATGCTCATTCCCATACCCCTCGCCGCCACGAGATAGTCCTGCACATCGCGTTTCGGATCGACTGTCGCGCAGGTGTCTTTCGCACCGACGAGATACGAGGTGTGGGCGATCCCCGGCACGTAAAACTGTCGTATGAACATATCAGGTTCTCTTCCCTGTGCTCAGCATATCCGGTAAAGGGGGGCGCATGGGCACACGTTTCATTTGAAATGCGAGCATTTCTTGAAGCACAGGAACCAGTCGAGGCACCGGTACTTCTTGCCCGCCTTCTCGACGCGTTCCTTGGCGGTACCGCACGATCCCGGTGGCGGAATGATCACGTCATCGCCCGGCTCCCAGTTGGCCGGCGTGGCTATTCTGTGCTCTTCCGAATGCTGCATCGCGATGAGCAGCCTTTTTATCTCCTGCATGTTTCTCCCGTTGGACAGCGGGTAATGCAACACCGCCCGAACCGTCGCTTTAGGGTCGATTATGAACACCGCCCTGACGGCCTGGGTCGTGCTCGCGGCCGGTTGGAGCATACCGTACCTCTTCGACACCTCCATGGTGAGGTCGCTGATGACCGGGAACATCACCTCGACATCTTTCATCCCTTTGTACTCGATCTTCTCCTTGATCGTCCTCAGCCACGCGATGTGGCTGTACGTGCTGTCTATCGAGAGACCGAGCAGCTCCGTGTTCAGCGCTTTGAACTCCTCCTGCATGCTCGCGAACGTCATAAACTCAGTCGTGCACACGGGCGTGAAGTCCGCTGGATGCGAGAAGAATATCACCCACTTTCCTTCGTAATCGTCCGGGAACTTCACTGTTCCCTGCGTCGTCTCCGCTTTGAACGACGGCGCCTTCTCGCCAATCAACGGTAATCTGGTACTCTGTTCACACATCGTAATTGGTTTCCTTAACCTTCTTGCGAAACTACGTTTCTCCTATTGCTGGGCATGTGAGTCCGCGCTGCATGTGGCCAGCGCGGAACATCTAACGGCACCTCTGATCGTCGGAATCCCGACGTTTCTCTGCCCGCGAATTCGGCCACAGCTTGCCGCGGCGCCACCAGACGCCCGTCATACGGCCGTCCAGCATCTCGCAGCCGGACCCCCGGGATAATTGGTCCATAGCGCGACGCCACGTTCGTGTTCATCAAATTCGGCTCGGATGAACGTTCTGTTTTGGGGTAGTGCATAATAAGGTCGTCCGTCTGCAATGACTGTTTGAATGGCACGTGCCCCGCTCGAGCTTGCTCGATAGCCGCTAGCATCTCATCCGGCCCGACGAAACCGGTGATGCGTACGTTCGGCATCTCCCGTCCGCGGGTGTCAAAAAACAACACGGTGGGGACACCGATAACATCATATTTCAATTGTAGTGCAGGGTGACGATCGTAGTCAACCCTGAGCGTGTTCATGCCGGATAACACTTCCCTCAGAGCGGCGGCTGATAGTGTTCTGCTCTCAAGCTTCTTGCACTGGGTGCACCATTCGGCGTAGAATTCGACAACTGTCGGGCGTCCTGACGCCAGTGCGCGGTCGAGCGCTGCGGAATCGGCACTGACGAACGGACTGCCTTCCACGTCGCCGGCGCCCATGTGCATCTCGCCATACCTATCCCTGAGTACTCCCGACGAGTCAACGAGCAGGAGTGCCGCGAATATGATCGCCAGTATGCCGACGGTCTGCTTGAGTCGGTCAGCAAAACCGCTCTTCTCCGACAGGGCGTCAAGCATGCCCAGAAAAACGGTTGCCGCAACGATGACAACAGCCGTACTGATACGGTACGCCTGGACGCCTATCACGGGCTGCAGGAAATATGCCGCCGCCCACAACATGATGAACCCGAAAAGCCGCTTGATCCAGAGGGTCCACGGACCGGCTTTCGGCAGCGCGCTGCTGGAGACGGTGCCCACCACTATGAGAATCAAGCCCATGCCCCAGGCAAGCGCGAACAGCATCCAGAAGCCCAGCAGCCGATTGCCGGTTGTGGCGATGAATGTCAACATTCCGGCAAGCGGTGCCGCAATGCATGGTGTCGCCACGACGCCTGCAACGAGCCCCAGAACGAAGACGCCGCCGAGGCTTTTTCCGGACCGCTTTCCACTGACACGCCTGGTAATGAAACCGGGCATCTGAATCGTGATTACCTCGAACATGCTCAACGCGAGCAGTACAAATATGGCTGCTACCGGCACGAGCACCCAGGCCGTTTTCAGCCATCGCGAGAACGCTCCACCCAACGACGCGCTCAACATTCCCAGCGTCGCGTAGACGATGGAAAGTCCCAATACGTAGGTAACACTGCGCGCGACGGCGTTCGCCAGGTTGCTCTCGCCTTCCTTTTGGCTCCCCGCTACTATCGCTGCGGTAACCGGAATCAGGGGGTAGACGCACGGGGTGAGACTGATAAGGATCCCGACACCGAACGCTATGAGAATCCGCAGAAAGAAGCCCGCGTCGCTCGGCTCTTGACCTGGAGCGCCGGGCGGTGTTGGTTCGGGCTGAAGCAGTTCCGTTCCTGCGGTCTCCGGTCGGGTCGATACCGGAATGGTGAAGGAAAGCTGCTCTTTCATTGGAGGGAAGCAGAGGGTATCGGTGCAGCCTTGGTATTTCAATGCACCATGCACGATAGCCGTCTCACCCGCTGCGGCGGTGATCGTCAAAGAAACGGATACGGTGACAGCATCGTCGTAGACCTCTATAACTGATTGACCCGTCTCGTCAAGCGCATCCGGGATGGTGCCCCCGGGCGGCAGCGTCGGCTTGCCCGCCACCGCGCCTTCGAGCTCGTCCCAGGTGAAGGTGAGCTTCTCCTTATATAGATGCACCCCCTCGGCGAGTTTGAACTCCACGTGCAGGGTGACGGTGTCTCCAGGACGCGCCGATTGCGGCTCCACGGTGCTCCTGACAACAAACTTTTCTGCACCGGCGGCCGCTATGAGGGACAAAGCAGTAGTAACTATCAGCACGGCGTGAAACGCTTGCAGTCGCGACAGTCTCATG
>Ga0180433_10006195_pt1 | contig 15793 bp, 24 predicted proteins | sample SS_ome_8_FD_132980 | JGI IMG/M metagenome (GOLD analysis project Ga0180433, IMG submission 132980) | Hypersaline lake sediment archaeal communities from the Salton Sea, California, USA - SS_1_D_1 metaG | ecosystem: Environmental > Aquatic > Non-marine Saline and Alkaline > Hypersaline >... | reverse complement strand
TTGTTCTTTTAGCTCTCCTGTCGTATCGAGAGGTAGTACAATTTGCCCTTCGCAGATATTTCGATCGGCAATAGGATTGAAGATATAATTTGGAACTTTGTAAAAACTCATGGAGTCTAATCTTGTCGATCGTTTACGAAATTATATGTCAGTTGACACAGAGTTTTACCACACGAAGTTTATGAACAAAGCTAAGGAACTGAGAGATGTAGAAACGTTATATGAAGTGCTGGATTTAGTACATGCTAATTACTTGATACAAAAAATGCTTTTTAAAAATCTTGCTCGCCGTATATCATCTGATGGATACGAATTACCTCCTTTGCATGAACTTTTTACAAAATAAAAGGGCCGCCGAAGCGACCCCGTCTAGCAGGTTTGCCCTTCCTTTACCAGTTTAGATCTCTAAACCAGCAGCTTTGAGAGCGTCCTTCTGCTCCTGAGTCAGCTCTTTGGGCTTGTCTGATTTGGGTGCTGGTGGCTCTGATTTTGGCTCACCAGCGCCTGCAGGCAGAGCAGCGAGCCCCACAGCCTTGTCGCCTTCAAGCTTCGGATGCTGTTCGTCGAAAGCAGCTTTAATTGCACCGTGGTCCGACCCGAGAGGTAGTTCAACCAAATTCGCACCGGAGATATGAGAACGAAGTGCAGCTGATACCAGCTCTCCTCCATCACCATTGAGCCACGTCGAAATATCTTTAATAAGTAATTCTTCATCCTTGCCGTTAACTGGCCTATCTAAAAATTCTAAGACGTTGTAGTTAACCTTACCTGTATCAGCTCCCGTTGCAGGGTCTGTTTGAGTAAAGCTACGCTGCACAAACTTGGTAGTTGTCACCACCTCCGCAACGTTGATGCGGTTGTTGTAGAGCGTCTGGAAGTAAGAAATAAAGTTCTTTTGACTGCTCTTACCGCTAATAACGCTAGTCGAAACGCATCGAGGAGGAAGCAAACGATGTGAAGGAGACACACCAATGTAAGCAATCCGAATGAATTCTTCGTGGTTTCGCATGCCGAGGTTCCCATAAAAGGGAGTAAACCCGAGCAACACGAATTCAATAGGGATGCCGTTGTCGTTTGCGTCGGTGATCGCGGAATCCGGATCGTTATCGGATTTCCAGCGACGCTGCTGAAGATCGATGCGGAGAGTGTGGGGCGGGACCTGACAAAGAATTTCATCAGCCGCAAATTTTCCTGCAATAAAAACCATGATTGATCACAGAGAGAAGTTGATTGAACCGAGAGCCGCTGCAGAGACTTGCCCTTTTTCAGGGTCTGCTGCTTTCTTGGGCGCGGACTTCGTGCCCTTAGGAAGATAAAGTATCTGATCTACTGAGTAATTCAGATACTGTTTTTCGTCTTTTTCGCTTGTGCTTACACGACCCACGGCGATCGTGGGAGTACCGTTGGGTAGCTCAGAAAGCTGTTTAGAGTTCTCATTCCAAGCTGTGAGTTTGAACCAGTTTGTTTCTTTGTCGTCCGGAGCTTGCCAGGCAATAGAGCGATTAGTGACTGTTGAGTCGCCAACTTCGTTCTCTTCCTGTTTAGGTCCAAGACCACCACAAGCCATGAATGTATTGATGGCGAGGATGTCAGAGAAGTTGTCGCGAGTCACGACAAGCATCGGCTGCATTTGAATTACACCATCCGGCGTGGCTTTAGTTGGACCGATTGCAAGAATTTCGTCTTTCTGCTTTAGGTCGCTCAGGAGTTTACCGACATAATGGTCGGCTTTTTGAATTAGCTGAACCTTTGTCGCGATTCTCTTATTGGACGCAGGAAGAGACTCCGCGATAACGTTGACTTTGCCGTCTTCAGTAATCGCTTCGTCAGTGATCCTGATCCCCAATAGGAACACATTCATTTTTGAGAGTCCGGTAAATCGTTGTTCTATGGACGTTGAGTGCCTTGGCGATTTGCTGAACGCTCGCGCCTTGGCTTCGGAATGCTAACGCCATCTGGACGTCGCCGCCACTGAGTTTTGAGTTTTTGTTGTTTAAATAATGATTATGGTAAGGATTTATGCACTTAGGGTTTTTACAAGTGTTTTTTACTACTTTGTCTTTATCTAAACCTAAATAACCTTGTATCAGTGGGCGTATGTAAAACCGTTTACCAACTGCATACACAGAAGGCACTTGGTTAGTTACAGGACCTTTCCATTCGAAGCACTCTTGGTGTTTAAAATCGCTGTAGGCGAGTCTCCTATATAGATCACTAAGTCTACTTACTTTGTTTAGACCGTAAACAAGTTCAAACTTATCTGCTTCTAAACTTCTAGCGATATCCAAAGCCTGCGCCTGCGCGTGGGCAGCGTCGTGTGCGAAGACGCTTAGCTTTGTTTTGTTGTTTTCTTTAAAGACTACTAAGTTATAGCTTTCGATCACTGAGCAAAACTAAGATCGCCGCGCATGATCGCCTCATAAAATTCTCCGCCTGGCGCCATGCCTTGTCTAGTTTTACCTTGTTGTGAGTATGCTTTAGTAGCTTCTTGAATATCTTTAATTGTTGCACCTTGACTCAAGGCTTGTCTGATGTCAGCACCTCCGAAATAGTCTTCGGAACCTGCCGTACTACCAGTCGCACTGAAACCAATCGGTGTTCCTTTACTACTTGTAGGCGCTGAGCTACCGCCGCCACCACCTCCGCTCGGAGTGCTAACCGGTTGCGGAGCGATGGTCTGCAAATCTTTCAAAAGTTGGCCGATTTCGCTTTCACCACCAGGTACGTTAGGACCGCGAACGAGATCAAGATTTTTTTCTAAGAACGATTTAATGTTAGCGTCACTATAACCAGACTGTCGAGCAGCAGTTAGATCTTCACCACCGAAGTATTTACTGCTTTGACCAAAGGCTGTAGAGATACCAGGAGCGTTTTGATATGTCTGAGCGGGCCTGAACGCCTGACCACCTCCCTCTGTGGACGTGTAATTTAGGTTTTGTACTGACCAGTCGCGAGGAACTGCTGTAGACGTATCAACCGCACCTCGATTAATTTGTTCAAATAGACCGGTCGTCTTACCTGGCTTATTTGTCTCATGCAGCATCTGCGGATTTTGTCTTAAATATCCGAGAATGTCTTCATCTGAATATCCCTCTTCTTTTGCCTTAACGTAATCCATTGCGCCAAAGAGTGAACTTTGACCATACTTGCCCGCTAATTCAGTTAAATCGGGGTATTTAGGCTTTTCGGGTTCTTTGGTAACAGGATCGACAATATCTCCGCCTGGCAGATTAACCGACGTGGTTTGACTTTGGCTCTGACTCATCGTGGAGGGATCCGCCTCCGGAGTTAACGAAAATTCAGTTGTGCTTGTAGCCCTAGCTTGCGGACGATAAGTTAAAACATTTCCACGACTTTTGTTCGTCTGAGTTGTCGTAAAGGAAGGAACGAAACCACCGAAGCCTAGTTCCCCGTCTTCACTTTCTTCAAACAATCCAGCCAGATCAAGCCCTACACGAGATCCCGCTAGTCGAATCTGGTCGATAATTGAAGGAGTATATTTGCGACGAGAAGCGGTCATTGATTCAGTTATACGCCATATACATCTAACTATACTTAAAATTCACCTGGTTTTGAACCACCAAATGCTGTACCTGTGCCAGGTTTTTTAATCTGGTTTGGGTTATCTTTTCCGATATTCGGTTTAAACCCTGCAAAAGGTTGTACAGCTGTGGTTCCACCGTATTGCACGGGACCCTCACTCTTTTCTCCTTTTTTCTTGCCATAAGTACTACGGAGCGCAGGGAAGTAGCTCAGCAGTTTTGAACTATCGCGATTTTCTGGTTCAGCGATACTCACGCCAAAATAATCCCCTGCGTACCTCATGACTTCGAGTAATAATTTTTAATTTTAGTCTACTCGAACCCAGTACCTCATTAGGTTGAAGCCAGGTCCAACCACACCCTTGAGAGTGTTCATCGCACGTTTAGCTTCTTCGTGATCTTTAAATTTTTTAGCTTTTTCTTTGTTGGGTGTGAACGAAACCAGTTGTTTTTTTTCTGTGTTCAAGCAGTCGGCCACGTAATCATCACCGTGGGTGACGACCCAAATCTCTTGAAATCTTAGAAGAGGCATCTTTTGAGTCTCTTCGACGGTGTAAAGCCTGCCCGTTAACTTTACCTGTCTTTTATTATTTTGTTTAATTTTTGATGATTTTTTTGTTACTTTAGTCACCGCTTTAATTGTCGGACTTGATTGCATCTTTTTTTTCAAACGACGAGCTGCGTTAGCCGCTTCGAGAGGTTTTGCAAAAAAGTTTGGTGTCATGACAAGATAATCCTGTGATTTAAAACAGCCGAAATAACCGCTATCGGTTTTAGCTGTGAATACGTCCCGTCCCTCTGTTGAGGGGAGCCAAATAGTCAAGGTCATTTTTCGGACCAGTTTTCCGCAACACCAGCATCGCATTTTACTGGCACTTTTTTCAGTACGGTTTCCGCCGCTTCCTTCATGCAGGTCTCCAGGACGTCCTTGTAGTGATCTGCTTTGTCTTCAACAGCTTCAAAAATAAGTTCGTCATGCACCGTGGCGATCGGCCTGAACTCGTTCGATATATGCTCACCTAGCTTGGCTATAGCAATTTTTAAGATGTCAGCACCAGCACCTTGAATCAGTGTGTTCGCACATGCCGACATCGTTGCATCGTCGTAACTCAGCAACCTACGCCTACCGATCGGAGTCCGTACGTATGTCCACCCATCTTCAACCATCGCACTTCTTTCTCTGTGCCACTCCCGCAGACGCGGATAAGCTCTGTGAAACCCAGCGTGAGCGGTTTTAGCTTCCGATAAAGTTATTATGTTTCCCGATGTAGCACTATATGTTTTGTACTTCCTGAAACCCATACCGTAAAGCAGAGCAAAATTCAGTGTCTTACCCATTTGCCTCTGACTTTTTTCAACTTTGTCGATCTCGACGTGGTAGATGAGACTCGCTGTTAATGAGTGGAGGTCCAGACCTTCGTTAAAAGCTTGGATCATTTGAGGTATGTTTACTAGTTCCGCTGCAAGTCTGAGTTCGATTTGAGAGTAATCAGCGATAAGAAACTTGAAGCCCTCAGTGGGAATAAAACACTCTCTAAATTCTTTATCTCTAGGTACTTGTTGGATATTGATTCCCCAGATTTCTTTCTTCTTCTTTCCCGTAACTCTTTTAGATCCGCTGGAAGTGAATCGTCCGCTGTTGGCTCCGTATGAATTATAACCACTGTGCATACGGTTAGAAACAGGATTAATGTTGTCAATAATCTTGTCAACATGCCCGAGCGCAGTTTCAAGTTTTGTTCGTTTTCTGAGTAAGTTGAGTGTTTCGTCATCGCTGTCAAACTCCGATAATGCTACCTGCGACAGTGTCTGCTTTCCAGTTCCAGAGTCAGTTGGTAAAGCAGTGCCGATCTCATTAAAATACTTGATGCACTGGACATTTGATCCAGGATTGAATTCCTTCTTAGCATTTTTTCCGATTGCAATAGTTCCGTCAGCTCGTCTAGGTAGTTTTTTCGCATCAGGTAGACGCCTGTCAATAGACTCACAGAACAATCTAGTAGCTGTGTCAAGCTCTGCTTGCTTCCTAGCTTTTAGTACTTTTATTTTGTTAATATTGATATTGAAACCATAGTGACACATAAGAGCTACAGGTCGAATTACTTTACTCTCTAAGGTGTAGACCTCTAGAAGGTTTTCAGCAGCTAATTCTTCTAGTTGATTTTTTGCAATCGCTGGAAGGATATCTACGTCTTTTGCTGCGTATTCAATCTGCTCTAAGTCGAGATCTTCTTTCGACCAATCTGATACTTGCTGCTCTTTGTCAAGTTCTATATTTAAACGACGTTCGGCTACGGTTTTAAGGTTGCAACGTACGTCAGCGAAGAAAGCTTTTTTCGTCTGAGGGCTGATTTTCTTTTCTTTCGCACCAGCTACGAGACACCTTTCGGCAATAAAAGTATCAAAAATTTTGTGCTTGTAATCAATACCTAGCTTTAAAAGGAACTGTAAGTCGAAGTTAGCGTTGTGGAAGAGTAACATCTCACGAGAAGTGAGCAGCTCTTTAAGACCTGTAGTGTCCTCACATTTAAAGAAATCTATTACGTAAATAGTTCTATCTTCCACTTCCGCTGTCGTACATAACTGAAGCAATCTAGGTTCGTGCACACGAGCATCGAGCCCGGTAGTTTCAAAGTCAGCACACAGCTTAGGCATCGTCCAAAGCTGAGCCAAAGCTTCTTCGAACTGTTCTCGTGTGGTGATGTAGTTGACGTTCATGGCAATAAAAAAGGACCGCTTGTGCGGTCCATGAAGTTTAGCCGGTCTGTTCAGTTCAGCCGGTCGTTCCAGTAATTAAAAATAAAGTCTTCGGCATCGCCCCAAGAATTGATCAGCTCCCGACCTGCGTCTGTGAGCGTGAAACGGTAGACCTTCCGCCTCAACAAGGTTTCGCTGCCCTTCAGCTCTTTCTGCTCTGAACCAAATTCGACTTCAGCCACAGCCTTCACAAAACCACTCTTGACGAGAAAAGACGCACCCTCACGAACAGAGTTGTAAAGAGGCGAGCTGTGATAAGTGATCGTTCCCTTAGAAGCCCGAGCAATAAACGGCATGTAAAGACCGTTGACCTTTTTAAAACCGTTAAAGACAGTCGAACGAGGATTAATATCTTTAATCCAAAGCTTGTTGACATGATCCACGGCGATTTGTCTCAGAGTCTCGTTGTCACGCATAGAACAAGACTTGAGGATCATCGCGGCCCCAGCGCTACACAATGTTTTTTCACTGCAAAGCTTTTCAATACCTTCGTCGATTGTCAGAGCATTGACTTCTAAGTCTGGGATAGCCGTACGCTCAACAGGTTGTTTTTTCTTGGCAATTTTGGCATTAGGGACCTTGATCGCCAATTTGGCGGCGAGTGCCGCTAGCTCAGGCTTTTGCTTTTCAATGCTCAAGCTGAAAAGCTTTTTAGCGTCCAGAAGAGCAATGTCAACGTGGTCAGCAAGGTCAACAGTCAGTGACCGTGTGGTTTCGTCAATGTTCAAAAGGGAAGTGGCTTCAGCTTCTTTGAGCTGGACGCCACAGAGTTCAAAGTTGAGCTTCATTGTTGTAGGCTCTGGCTTGCCAACTATAAGAGATATTCAGCAATGGTCAACAACCCAAGCAATCTAATATCTCGACCTCAACTTCTTCTACCATCTGCCATACATCGCACACAGTGCACCTAGTGCTCTGGTGAAGCTTGTCGAGTGACTCTACTCCAAAATTTTTTAATATGTAAGGCTTGAGTAGGATCGACCTATCATCAGAATATAATTTTTTGTTGGTATCAAAAATTGCCACATTAATAAAGTCTCTGCCTTTTAGCGCTATAAATGTAATAACCAAATGTTTATAGTGTGTTTGCCTATTTATGTTTATTTGTTTGTGTATGAAGCACGAAGCTAGCCAGTGTCTTAGCTCTAGTTTTATTTCGGTTGTTTTGTATTTGTCGCTTATACCTTTGATGGTTTCAATGTCCTGTTTAAGCGTTGGCATGTAGGTGTCATTGAGACACCTACAAGCTAATACGAAGTCAGGCGATTGCCTTCTGCAACAGTTCTGATGAGTCAGCATCTTCTGACGTATCGACTAATTGCACGTCGTCACAAAATCTGGCAAGAGCTTTGGATTTCTTGCCGATGCAGAACGCATGCACATCGAGACTTTGTTCATCCTTGAATGCATTGAACTTGCGCACCACAGCATCCGTCACTTCGCACTCACCGTCTGTAATCAGGAGCACATCAGCTTTAGGGTCGATGTCTGCGCGGGCGTAAGCGTGTTTCATAACCTGGTCAAAAGAAGTGCCACCGTGGGTAAACCACTCCAAGATAAATCGAAGCAAGTCAGAGAAGTCGGAAGAACCTGGCTTGATTGCAATACTTTTGTCTACGCAAGTATCGAACAAATGTACTTGCAGCTCGCGGTTGTCCTTAGCGCATTCTTCAGCTACTACATAAGCAATTGCTTTAGACCAAAGCTCTGATTCTCCCGACATAGATCCAGAGATATCGACATACATAACAACTGGACCTCGAGCTAGTTCTTTGCTTTTGGCTTCGTAATCTTTTGTAAGAAGAGTCCGCTCAGAATACTTGAGTGCAAATAAAGCACGACCAGTCTCCGTGGCAGCCAGAGCAATTTCGGACGGATATGCTTTCGTCACCTGGTCGGACATTACCGCGCCGACAATGTCGCTGTAAGAAGATGAATGTTTCTTAGCTCGTTTCCGTTGTGACCAAGCTTTCTTCAGTGCACCGAGTCTTCGAGCAAAAGCTAATAATCTTTTGTTGGTGCGTAGTTTACGCGCAAGTTCATTCTTTTCTTCAATGTTAGTTAACTTAACTCCGACTCCCTTGTTGTCACCAGCAAGAGCAGACATAGCTTCTTCGATGTTTGAAGCTTCTTCTTGAGCTTTTTCAATCGACTTATCGATCTCAGGTTTGTATTCTTGGTGTACATTTTTCAAAGCATTTTCAATTTCTTCGCCTAGCTCTTTACCCTGTTGGCGCAACTCTGCTGCGGTCTGAGTGTCACCGGCTTTCATAGCCTTGACGAACTTAGATCGGATGTCAGTTAACTGTTGCGCTTTTTCGGTAAGCGCAGCCAATGCAGCCTGATTGTTTTCAAGCATTTGCTCCATGACGGAGCTAAGTTCGTTGAGAATACAAACAGAATTGTTGCCTGAGTTAAAGTGACTACCTAAGCACAAAGAGTTGAGCTGTGGGTACGCAGGGCTATTTACAATATCATCTAGTACCATGTTCCACAAACTGTTTTCTGGCTTATAGCCTTTCGGCATTGTCGGACTTTTACCATCTTGTTTCTGCCGGAAATATTGTTCAATATCTTCAAACGACACGATTGGATTTACATCACCACCTGTGTAAAGAAATTCGAAAACTTCTTTACCAAAACGACTTAGCTGGCGGATGTCAAATCTGTCAGCCAAGTACTTAACTTGCGGCTTAGTTTCACGAACAAATTCAGGCCACAGAAAATCAGTTAATGCAGATACAGTCAGAACCAGAGGCTCCGATTCTGCAAGGCGAATGATCTCAGTCGTAGTGTTCATTTGGAATAACGAGAAATGTTTTCAGAGATTTGATCGAGGTTGTGATTTACTTCTTGACAGATCTTAGTAGCTTTCAGCCTCATTGCTGCTGTTAGCTTCATGTTTCCATCATCTAAGGTACGTTCGGCTCTTTCTGCAACAGCGCGCATGTCGTTATGCAGCTCTTTAAGTTTTGAGACCAGGGCATTGATGTCTGTGAGATTATCGATGTTCTTAGATCGATAAGAGTTGAACTCGCTCATGATTCCGTTAGCAGCCTTTTGAACTGAACGGAAGAACTTTTCTGCTGTGGGAACGCACTGATCAACAACCTCTCGAATTGTCGTGATATCTTCTGGAGTTTGGTAAACGATGTGATGCAGGGTTGAATGGAGATACTCTGGATGCACAGTTTCTTCGCCTTGAACAACAGCCCATCCTCTAAGGAACTTAAGGATTTGAACACGACGACGATCAGAAATACTCAAGCCACGAGACTCAAGAATGTCTATTGTTTCGCTGAATACGTCAAGGAAGTTATCGCTTACTTCCACCTTTGAAGCAATTTTTTGTAGTTCACTAAGATTGTCTACTGTAAGCTCGCTCTTTACATCAGGACGATTGTTGTTAACTGCCCAACTATAAAGCTTTCGCTTACTTGTAGGTTTTTTCAAACCTTCCACCGTTGGTCGGAACAAGAATCGATCGCAAAAAGCTTGCAAAGATTCTTCGGCAGGGAAGCTGTTAGTTGCAGCGACAATAGATTGAACGTCAGTTTTTATAAGATCCCGACCGTTATTAAACGTGCGTTCATTAAGTAGTTGTAGAAGTGAGTTGAGTACCGCAGAACTACCGCGAAACAACTCATCCAAAAAAGCTACGTTAGCGTCAGGCAAATAACCTTTGACATCTCGTGTGTACTCGTCTTCCAGAAGTTTGGAGACAGCGACCGGACCATAAAGTTCCGAAGGATCCGTTGTGGGAGATAACAAATAACTAAAGAACTTAGAACCGCTAAAACCATTTGCAGCAGCACGTACAAGTTCGGACTTACCTGTGCCCGGTGCTCCGAACAGAAAACAGTTCTGCTTTGTAAGCATCGATGCAAGAACACCATCGATTACATCAGATCGCTCAAGAAAAGCAGAGTTGATGCTTGCTCGAAAATTTTGAAAGTTAGCGAAGAGTTCGTGGTTCATGATTGAAAGTTGGTTGTCCATGTTTAAAAAGAATCGTAATAATTAACGATTAAAAAGAATCGTAATAATCAACAAAACACTCAGAAGTCGCAATCACCTTCTGATTTAATTTCTTTCGTTGCAAGCTCTTCAGCAACTGCTGAAAGGTTGGCGCGAGCAACCAATGTTTCCTTAGTTTTCGCGAAAACCTGCTGAAGATGTTTAGCTCGGTGTTTGTAAACGCTCGTTTGCGTTTCGATTTCAGCTTCAAGCTGATCAAGATCATCAACGGAATTACAACTAGCAACATTTTGAAGAAGGTCTTGGTAAACGTTTGAGAGTGTTAGAGACTTTTGAAGAGCTTCAAAACCCTTAGTGCTATCTGCCGCCGCAGCGATCGCTTTAGCTTCTTCGCGAATGTCATCGCGAATTTCCGAGTAGCGTTGAAATGCTGCCATGCGAGTTGCGCCCTTAGGCTCGTCGCGCATGTGTTTTCCTACTTCGATAAGGTCATAAATTAGTTTCGTGATTGGTTTGAGAGCAGGATTGTGGGTGGCGGATAAAGATAATTCGGAAGCAATAATTTGCCAAGAACCACGCTTTTTAGGGTTGTCACTCAAGACACGATCACCGACTTTGTTTGCTGACCTTGCGTCGAGGTCGTCAAGAAGCTCGGCAATCTTTAACATGCTGGCGTCCCTGGAACCAAGCTTTGCAGCTTCCAACACTTTTTCAGTGTTAATAGCTGCAGCGTTCTTCATGTAGTCAACGACGTCTTTAGGGTCATCAACTTTATCTAATGACGCTGGGTAAGGACCGACTACATGAATTGAAATCGGAGCGCTGAATTCTTCTGCCGTTGGAAACATACGTAAGTATGCTTCACGAACAAGCGCAAGTTGATTCTTGTCGCTAAAGAGAGGACTAAAGAAGTTATCGACCATTGAATTCCAGGTGTCGAATTCTTCCCGCCACTTCTCTTTAAGTGTTGTGTTACAGACCGTTGCGTGATTTTTGATCTCTTCAATCCGCTCCATAGCTTCATGAAAGTGATCCGGGTGAAGGAAGTGAACATCACCGTGATGAATTGTGCAGCGATCATAAAGATAACGCTGCATTAGTCTTAGCTCATCAAGACATGTTTTCAATGCCTTGGATAAGTTAGGTCTGATTGAGATAGCGTTAGCTTTCTTCAGTGTGTCGATTACATCTTCTGGTAGTTTGTAATCTTCGAAAGCAATCTGAATGCTCTGACGTACGCTGGCCGCGACGGAGCAATGGAGGATAAAAGCTTCAGTCATTTGGTGATGTGCTTGAAAGCGGTTGTGATTTTTTGGGTGACAAATTCGTGACCTTTGATCTTAAGTTGCTCAAGCAAACGCTTGCGTTCATTCTTGGCTAACTTAAGCTCGCGTTCGAGTCGCTCGATCCGCAGATCAATAGTCTCAATCTTGTTGTTCGGCGTTGGCAGTTTGCTAATGCGAACGACGACCATAGCTCCGAGATCAGGAAACCTGAACGGAGAGTCTGAGCCTTGTAGTTGATCGATTTCGATGCCGTTTTGTTCAGCAAGAAGCAAGGAAGAATTAAGTTTGTCGCGAGCCGCTTCGAACGGCGCACCGTAGGCTTCGTTGACTTCTGTGAGAGCGTGGTCACAGTCCGACCAACAAGTGACGCTGGTTTTTGCCTGTTTGATTAGGTGTTCGAGTTTCATGTGCTTTCGTTGTGATGGTGTGATGTGTTGGTCACAGTCTGAACTATAACACCCAGTTCAGCTGGAGTCAACCCATTTGCTTGAGTTAACTTTGTTTGCTTTGAAGCTGTAGTAAAGATCAAAAAACATAGTTGAATAACTTTTTACTTACAAAGAAGTTTTTGTAGCAATTGTCGCTAAGTTTATTTAGTTAACTAAAAATTTACTTAGCTGGTGCTTGGATCCTGTTATGTAACCGATTGGTTACAGCAGACCTTTGCACCCTGTAACACTGTGATCGTTATTATAACGACCAGTCGTTTTGTAGCTGACCTGAGGTTCTGCGGACATTCGATGAAAAATAATCTGTCCTATGCGCATGCCGGGCCACATTGGAATTCTATGAAACTTGCGAGAATTAGTTAACTCCAGAGTTAAAACAGAATTGTTAAATCCAGGATCAATGTATGCAGCTAACGCATGCTGAAATCCGGCTCTGCCGAGAGATGACTTGAGAGCAAACTGTGCTGCGATGTCATCAGGGATGTTAAAGATTTCTTTAGTTTCCGCAAGAATAAATTCCCCAGGCATCAAAAAGAAAGGAGTCTCTCTTGAGAAGTTAGTTAGTGAATAGCGACGCATGTCGTGTCGCTTCTCTTGTTCGATCATGATCGTTTCGCCCAAAGTCACATCAATTGAAGCCGGATTGATTAACTCCGGATCGTAGGGAGTGAGCATGTTTTGCTCGGAACAAAGTCTTGCGATCTCGAAGTCAGGCAGGATCATTTATATCGGTGTGGGCACGAGTCGATCTAGTTTAACTGGCACCACAGAGTTTTACCTTCGGAAGTGAGGGAAAGTTGGAACATTCTTTTGTCATGTTTGTCTTTAGTTCGAGAGATCAAACCGAGAGATTCAAGGAGCCGACAGTGATTAGCGAGAGCAGATAGTGAGAGTGATGTAAGTCCTGGTGTTTTCTTGAGTGAGGATTGAGGAACGGGGATCGGATCGTCTTGAGCGACAACACTGAACACCATTAGGGTGACAACTGTTACTTCTCGGAATCGTTCTTGGGAGAATGTATTTAGGATTCGAGCTAAGGTCATTTAGACTGAGGTAGCGTTGTTGGTTAGTAAATGTATCCAGAAGATGAGGTCAAAATTCCTGGTAGGTCTTATTCGAATCCTTCTTCTTTAATCAGGGACGCTTTCGGTCAAGTAAGAAACTCAATCACAGGTGATCAATTTCAAACAGGAAATCCTGAGCTGGACGCACTTAAGCGTTTGATTTTAGAAGGCCGCGTGGCCGACGAGACGGGTTCGATTACAGTCACTCCTTACGGCGCAGTGGAAGTTCAACCAAGAGCAGGTGGTTTTGGTGTCAGGGCTCAAACCGGTTTTGATCCAAGCATAGAACTTACCTATAGCACTCAAGGCCCCCAAAACTTCCCCACAAAATCTCCAGAAATGTTGCTGGACGAGGCTTTAGCGGAACTGCAACGGTACAAATAGCCGTCTGTTTTACAAATTAAATTGTTCCCTAATCTATTTTGAGTGACAAGTTGATTGTTTCCTCTGGGGATAGCTGTATTCAGGGGTAGATACAGTGACGCGCAGGCAGCGGTGGCACAGAAGAATTCGAGCATAGGACTTTGCTGGTGTGTATCAGTGTGAACTACATTTAATTGTGTGCGTTGTTAAAGTAACAACAGTTACAAAAACAACTCATGGAAGCTGGACTTTTAACTCATCTGATCGCCAAGAAATCTAAAGCTGAGCGCGCCGAAATGCAGAATCTGCATGAGCGTCGCATGAGCGAGCAAGAGCCAACTCAACTTGTCTATCGCGGCGTGTCTTACATTCCCGTCAATCGGTGATACATCGGGTGTAATCACTGACTTTCATCAGCTCAAGTAGAACTTTAAGTCCTTGCATTGTTGAAGGCTGAAGTTCATAAGCTCTGTCCAGCTTGAAGCGAATGTCGTCTTTGAGCTGGACTTTTTCATGCGGCGCCATACTATCGAGCATAAATAGGATGGCTTCGCTGTAGATTTCGGCGGTGTGACTCATTGTTCTACCTTGATTCGGGGGAGAGTAAGTGAGGCTTGTTTGTCATCAGTCAGTTGTAGGTAAGCGTTACTAATAAACTCGTGTTTGTGCGGTGTTCGGATGAAAAATCTACCGCGAGAGACGAATGCGGTCGAATCCGTAAACTCACGAAGAATTACGTTAATCCTTGCAACCGTGGTTTTAGTGATCCACCCACAATGAGAGATCCAGACTTCTTTATCTGTGATCTGTGCAATGTGATTGTCGTGCAGATAAACATTTATCCTGCGTTTTACGACGTGATCGTCGTTAAAGCTGTTGATTTGTTCGATGTGTTCGATGCGAGTGTTAGCTAGTTTGAAATTCTCGCCCGATTGAATAGCATCGAGCATTTTCTGTTCGATGACGCGCATGATTATTTCCTTAGTAGAGAAAAGATAAAGTTGAAAATAGAAATGCGAACACCAGTGTTGTAGTAAGAATCGAGGCAAACATACTTGTTCTTACTCAGGCGGACAATGTGGAAGGCCATTTGAACTGTTTAGTTTGGGTTGGTTTGCGTCTGACGTAAAAGTAATCCTCTGGGCTTTCTTCTTGAAACACTGAGATAGCGCGAACGGCTTCTTTGTAAGAAGAAAACTCAGCAACAGTTACGGGACGGAAATTGTTTGCGGTTCGTTTGAGGATGAACGCAGTCACGGGAGAAATGTTTTGTTGTAAAGCTCGACAAATTTATCGCGCAGTTTGCGTCTGGCGTCATAAACCAGTCGCTCGCCGCTGTTAATGTCAAAATCCGTAGCCTTGTAACGCTCGAACCAGGAGCTACTTGCCTCACTAAGAGCTGTTCTCATGTCGAAGAACTCTGTTTCTGTGAGGGTGAGAGTGATTGTTTTGTTGGCTTTCATTTCAGTAACAGGTGATTTGGTCTGCGTGTGGGCAAGAAGTGTGACTGATGTTTGATTTAGTTGATTGTGCGCCGGGAACTTCTGCTGCACCGATACAACAGATGACAACGCAAAAGGATGCAAAAAGTGATTTTGTCATTGTGTGTCAGTCAAAAGAAATCGTGCTGACCAGTGCATTGTATGCGTCTGGCCAGCGGTTGTCAAGTGATGATAGGTTTTGATTTCACTCGTTGGTCAGGAGTTCAACCTCACCTTTATCGTTGATAATCAAAGCACTGACGAGTTCTTGTGTACCGTCGTAGCTGTCAAAGACAGTCACTTTCTGCTCGCGTTGCTCATCGTTAAGATCTTGGATGATCCTTAGAGCAAGTTGTTTGTAGTTCATAGTCAGATGGGAAAGTTTAAGGTTAACCGAAATAGTCCTTCTTTCTCTGTTCAAGCCAGTCGATATAATCATCAACTGTCTCAAACTTATCTTTGAAAACGTCAGGAATTTCGGTAATTACATTACGCGGTTGATTACGCATCTCCATCATGTCTACCCAGTTGTAGCCACGAGATTGTGCGTAGTATTCGTGAGACCAGTCAGACATAATTAGAATGCGATGTTGTCGTTGGTTTCGGCAGGTGTGTTGCAGATAGTGTAGAAGCGCTCGAAGTCGTCGTTACCTTCAGCTAAAGCTTTGAGAACCTCAGCGCAGTAGTCATCGACGTGCATCTGATGATGCGCGGCTTGTGCTACAAGTTTGAAGAAAGATTCTTGATCAATAGGGAACTGCAGTTCGAATCTGTCAGTTCCATGAATTTGAAAGTCTGGCGAAGGGAAAGCCATGTCAGTTGAGACTCAGGATGAGATTGGCGCAGGTTGATCTGCGAAGAGTTTGGACTTGA
>Ga0180433_10006194_pt1 | contig 15793 bp, 17 predicted proteins | sample SS_ome_8_FD_132980 | JGI IMG/M metagenome (GOLD analysis project Ga0180433, IMG submission 132980) | Hypersaline lake sediment archaeal communities from the Salton Sea, California, USA - SS_1_D_1 metaG | ecosystem: Environmental > Aquatic > Non-marine Saline and Alkaline > Hypersaline >... | reverse complement strand
CATCCGTCGCGTCCTCCCTCCGTGTCATCCGTGTCATCTGTGGCGCATCCGTCGCGTCCTCCCTCCGTGTCATCCGTGTCATCTGTGGCGCATCCGTCGCGTCCTCCCTCCGTGACATCCGTGGTGAAAATTCTTGATCCCCTTCGCGCCGAGGTGTATCCCACTGACCAGGGACAAGGACCCATCCTATCGGAAAGGAGGCGCCATGGCCGGCAAGTTGCAGGTGGCTCTCGATTTCATCAATCTCAAGCGGGCGCTCAAGGTCGCGGCCGAGGCGGTCGAGGGGGGCGCGGACATCCTGGAGGCGGGGACCCCGCTGATCAAGAGCGAGGGCCTGGACGCCGTGCGAGCGCTCCGGCAGAGGTTCCCGCAGCTTCCCGTCGTGGCCGACATGAAGATCATGGACGTCGGTCGCCTGGAGGTGGAGATCGCGTCCAAGGCGGGGGCCTCCTTCGCGGTGGTCATGGGCGCGGCGGACGAGTCGACGATCCGCGAGTGCATCGAGGCGGGGCGGAACTTCGGCATCGGCGTCGGGGTGGACACGCTCGGCGTGGCCGACGCGCCGGCCTTTGCGGGGAGGATCCAGGATCTCGGCGCCGATTTCCTGGCGGTCCACATCCCGATCGACGCGCAGATGTCGGGCAAGGACCCGCTGGATCTCGTCCGCGCGGTGCGGAAGTCGGCGCCGGACATCACGCTGGCGGCCGCCGGGGGCATCCATTCGGAATCCGCGGCGGGCGTCGTCGCGGCGGGGGCGGACGTGGTCATCGTCGGCGGGGCGATCACGAAGTCCCAGGACGCGCGCGAGGCCACGGCCGCGATCAAGAGGGCCATGGAGACGGGCGAGGCGGTGGAGACGTCGCTCTACAAGCGCGTCGACGCGGCCGGGCTGGCGGAGACCTTCTTGAAGGTCTCGACGCCCAACGTCTCCGACGCCATGCACCGCGAGCCCTGCCTGGAGGGCATCCGTCCCGTGACCCCTGGCGCCCGTTGCGCCGGCCCGGCCTGCTGCGTGCGCTCCTTTCCGGGCGACTGGGCCAAGCCCGTGGAGGCGATCGAGCACTGCCAGGCGGGCGAGGTGCTGGTCATCGAGGCGGGCGGGGTGGCGCCGGCGCTGTGGGGGGAGCTGGCCACGGAGTCGGCGGTGAACCGCAAGATCGCCGGCGTGGTCATCGACGGGGCGATCCGCGACGTGCCGGACATCCGGCGCCTGGCGTTTCCGGCCTTCGCCCGGATCATCTCCTCGGAGGCGGGGGAGCCCAAGGGGCTGGGGGAGATCGGCGTGCCGGTGAAGCTTTCGGGAAGGCGGATCGAGCCGGGCGACTGGATCGTGGGGGACGACAACGGGGTGATGGCGGTCCCGAGGCGCCGGGCGGTGGAGATCGCGAACCGGGCGATGGGGGTGTTGGAGCTGGAGAACCGGCTTCGCGCGGAGATCCGCGCGGCCTCCACGTTGTCGGAGGTGATGGAGCTGCTCCGCTGGGAGAAGAAGTGAAATACGGGAACCGACAAAAACATTTACAGGAATAGGCTGAAGAGGGACATTACAACTTCTTGCGTAGAATGAGGGAACTTGGGGTGATCAAGACGGATCCCGAAGGCGGAAGGGGTTCCTACCGTTTTGGAAACCAGCTTCATTCCCTTTGCTTCTGGTTCGAGGCGGCGCGAGCCAGGCAATTACGTGAAGCATGAATTCTTGAGTCTGGGCGCGTTGACGATTGTTCATGCGTTCCGGATCGGCGCTTCTCATGCTCCTTCCGCGTCCCGCAGTTTCAAGAGGTCCGACTCCTTTCCGATCGTCACGAGGACGTCTCCTTCCTTGACGACGTACGCCGGTCCGGGCAGGAACTCGAAGCCCTTGCCGCCGTCGGTCTTGACCGCGATGACGAGCAGGCCGAGGCGGGTGCGGATCCGCAAATCCTCGAACGTGTGCCCCACGAATCCCGGGGGAGAGGCGATGTCCATCACGCGATAGTCGCCCGCCAGGGGGATGAAGTCGAGGAGATTGGGGTTCATCATCTGCAGGGAAAGCCGGCGGGCGGTCTCCAGCTCCGGGAAGACGATGTGGGTCACGCCGATGGCGCGGAGGATCTCGGCATGGTCCGGTCCCACCGCCTTGGCGCGGACGACGGGGACGCCGATCCGCCGGAGGTGCAACGAGCAGAGGATGCTCGCCTCGATCTGTTCCCCGATGCACACGACGGCCTCGTCGAAGTCCGCCGTGACCGCCGCCGACAGCGCGTGGAATTCCCGGGCGTCGAGACAGAGCGCGCTCTGCACATCGTCGGCGATGTCGTTAACCCGCTGGATGTCGCTGTCCACGGCGAGCACCTCGCAGTGCTCCGCCAGGGTGCGGGCCAGGCCCGCCCCGAAGTGCCCGAGGCCGATCACGCAGACCTGCTTGCCGTTTCTCCTCATCCGATCATCACCTTTCCTTCCGGGAACCGGACCTCCGCGGGCCGCTTGCGGACCATGACCATCACCATCGTGAGGGGGCCCAGGCGCCCGACGAACATCGACGCCACGATCCAGAGGCGCCCGCTGGCGGACAGATCCGGCGTCAACCCCGTCGTCAGGCCCACCGTGGCGAAGGCCGAAACCTGCTCGAAGACGATCTCGCGGAGCGGCGTCCCCGCCCCGCCTTCCGACACCGAGAGGATCAGCACGCCCCCGATGTTCCACAGGACGGACAGCCCGATCACGGCCGAGGCGTGGCGGATCCGGTCCTCGGGAACGAACCGGTCGAGGATCCGGACGTGACGCCGTCCCCGGAGGCGTGAGGCCAGGCTCGCGCCCCAGAGCGCGAGCGTCGTGGTCTTGATCCCCCCGGCGCACGAGCCGGGGGACCCCCCCACGAACATGAGGAGGACGAGGACCAACAGGGAGGCCAGGGGAAGCGCGCCGATCGGCACGGTGTTGAATCCGGCGGTGCGCGCGGTGACGGACTGGAACAGGGCCGCCGAGAGGCTCACCCCCGCGCCCGACGACTCGCCGGTCGGCCCGAGACCGAGGAGCGAAAGCGCGCCGCCTGCGATCAGCAACGCGCTCGTCCACAGCACGAGCCGCGTGTGAAGGGCGAAGCGGTCTCCCGGAGCGCGGCTCGCGATGCGCCGGAGGCGCTTCTTCAGATCCCAGAGCACGGGCACGCCCAGGCCTCCCGTGACGATGAGGGCCATCACTGTCGCCGACACGACGGGGTTGGCGCGAAGCCCGGTCAGGCTGTCCGCGTAGAGCGAGAATCCGGCATTGCAGAATGCGGACACCGCGTGAAAGAGACCGGACCATGCGGCGTGCGGCCACCCCATGGCCGGAACCAGTCCCGCGAACAGGAGGATCGCGCCTCCCGCCTCCAGCAGGAGCACGACGCGGAGGATGGAAAGGAACTGCGACCGCAGCTCGCCCCCCAGGTCGCGGTGCACCAGCGAATCGGCCAGCGAGGTGCGGGCGCGCAACGACATCCTTCGCCCGACCAGGTTGAAGGCGAGCGCCGCGAAGGTCATCACGCCGAGCCCGCCGACCTGGATCGCGGCGAGGATCACCCCCTGGCCGAGGGCCGTGAATCGCGACCCCGTATCGACGACGGCGAGCCCTGTGACGCAGACGGCGGACGTCGCCGTGAACAGGGCGTCGAGGGGCCCGAGCGATCCGCGGTGGGACCAGGGAAGCAGGAGCGCGAGGGCCGTCAGGAGGATCGCGCCGGCGAAGCCCGAGACGAGCATGGTTTCGGGCGCGCGGGGACGGAGGATGGCGCCGAATCGCTGGATCATCTCAGTCGCGCCCTTTCCGCCGGCGGTGCGGGCAGTCGCGGAAATCGCCCAGGCACCGGCCGGCGAGGACCTTCCGGGGCAGGACCAGCTTGTCGCCCACGAGGCCGCAGACCGACAGCACCGCGTCTTCGTCGCCCGTCGCATGCAGCGAGGGGCACGGGTCCTCGAGGATGTCCTGGGCCCCGGCGCGCGGCTCCCCTTCCCCGGGACGGGACGGTTTCGGGAGGAGGAAGACCGCGTCGGCCCCCGCTTCGTGGAGCCGTCGCAGCGCATCCCTCGTCGGGTGGACGATCCCCACTTCCACGCGGACGGATTCCGGACCCAGGCGCCGGCAGAGGCGGACCGCCGCGAGCACGGTCCGTTCCAGTCCGGGGGAGCCGTCCCAGGACAGGAACGCCTCCCCCGTTTCCGACAGCGACAGGCGTTCGAGCCCTTCGAGGATGTCGGTGCAGGGCTTCCAGCCCTGCCTCTTCCCGTTCTTCGTCCAGAGTTTCAAGTCTTCGCCTCACGGATGACACTCCCTGGATGTATTGCACGCGCCGTGCCGTCTTCAAAACGTTGCCGGGAAGAGCAGGAAGGCCTCGAAGAGCGAGGGAGGGCTTGCATCCTGCAAGGGGTCTTGCATTTCGCAAGGGAAGCGCCGGGGGGGGGTCAGATGCCGTACTTCTTGCGTTTCCGCCACAGGGTGGAGGGGTCGATGCCCAGGCGGTGCGCCGTCTCCTCCTGCGAGAGGCCGAGCGCCAGCACCTGCCGGATGCAGGTTTCTTCCATCTCGGCGAGCGAGCGGGATGCCTCCGGTCCGTCGGGGGAAGGCGCGGGCTTCGCCATGCGCCCGGGGAGGTGTTCGGGCCGCAGGGTGCGTCCGGGCGCGAGCAGGACGGCCCGCTCCATCGCGTGGGAGAGTTCGCGAACGTTGCCGGGCCAGGGGTACTTGACGAGGATGCGTTCGAAGGCATCGTCCCATCCTGTCACCGGCCGGCCGTGTGCGGCGGAAAACGAGGAGACGAATTCGCGGGCGAGCAGGAGGACGTCCCCGGGCCGGTTGCGCAGAGGCGGCACCGCAAGATCGACGACGCTCAGCCGGAAGAAGAGGTCCTCCCGGAACGTCTTGTCGCGGACCATTTCCTCGAGGTCCTGGTTCGTCGCCGCAATGATGCGGGCGTCGACGCGGCGGGAAGCGGTTTCCCCTACGCGCTCGAAAATGCGGTCCTCGACAAGTCGGAGGAGCTTGCCCTGCATGGAGGGCGCCACGTCGCCGACCTCGTCCAGGAACAGCGTTCCTCCCTGGGCCGCCTCCACCTTGCCCGGCTTGTCGGCCAGGGCTCCGGTGAAGGCCCCACGCGCGTGGCCGAACAGCTCGGACTCGAGAAGCGATTCCTGGAAGGAGGTGCAGTCGACGGTGACGAAAGGCCCCTCGCGCTTCTCGGAGGCCTCGTGGACGAGCCTCGCCACGAGCGACTTTCCCGTCCCGCTCTCCCCGGTGAGCAGGACCGTGGCCTCCGTGGCGGCCACGGTGCGCGCGATCTCGAGCAGGTGCAGCACCGCGGGATTCTGGGTGAGGAACCCCCCGCGGAAGGGCAGGTCTTGCACGCGGCGCTTCAGACCTGCGACCTGGTCCTGAAGGGAGCGGACGCGCTCGATCTGGCGCAGGCGGTGGCGGACCTGCTCGGGGGAGAAGGGCTTCGTCAGGTAATCGAAGGCGCCCTCCTTCATGGCCTCGACGGCGGTCTCGATGGATCCGTGGGCGGTGATGATCACCGATTCCACGTTGCGGTGCTGGTCCCGGATGCGCCGGAGCAGCTCGGCCCCGCCCATCCCCGGAAGCATGAGATCGATCAGGGCGATGGAGACGGACCTCTGCGCGAGACGTTCGAGCGCCTCCTCCGCGCTCGAGGCGGTCGTCACCTCGTACCCGTCGTCCCGGAGCATGATCTCCAGGGTTCTCAGAATATGGGGGTCGTCGTCGACCACCAGGATAGGGCTCATGGTTTCCGCTCCGGATTCGCGGGAAGGCGGATCTGGAAGCTCGCGCCACGGCCGGGTTCTCCGCCGGCCTCGATGCCGCCCCCGTGAGCTTCCACGATTTCACGGGCGATGGCCAGGCCCAATCCGTGCGTCCCGGGTTCGGGTTCGCGGTCCGTCGACACGTAGGGCTGGAAGATGCTCTCGAGATTCTCCGGCTCGATGCCCGCTCCGGTATCGCTCACGGCGACCTCCAGCCCGTTGGCCGCGGCCCGGACGTCCACCTCGATCCGCCCTCCGCGGGGCGTATAGCGAAGCGCGTTGCCCGCGATGTTGATCACCACCCACGGAAACTTCACCGGATCGACGTCGGCGTACGCCGTCTGGTCGGGTGCCGGAAGCCGGAAATCGATGCCCTTCTCCTCCGCCTGGGGGACCAGCGGGCGCAGGGCGGCGTTGAGCAGCCGCACCAGATCCACCCTCCGCGGCTTCAGCGAGAGGTCCGGCGTCATGTCCCGGGAAGCCTCGATCAGGTCCGACACCAGCGTGGAGAGGTTGTGGCAGGCCTCGGACGCGATGGAGAGCAGCTCGTCCCGATCGTCGCCCGTCCCGGACAGTTTTTCCCGGAGGAGGTTGACCGACATGGAAAGGGACGTCATGGGCGTCTTCAACTGGTGCGACAGCATCGAGATGAACCGCCGGCGAGACGCCTCGAACCGGCGCTGTTCCGTGACGTCCCAGAAGAGGAGCAAATAGCCCTCCACACCGCCGTCCAGGCGCGGAACCGTGAGCACCCTCGGGCGGTACACGCGCTCCTCGTCGCCGACGCGGTACCCGAACTCGCCGAGATCGCGCTCCGGCTGGAACGCCCCGTCCATCACGGGAGCCAGGACACGGCGCACGTCGTCCGAGAGGTCCAGATCGCCGAGCGCTCCTCCCGCATCGCCGGCCAGGCGAAGGATCGTCCGTCCGATGCGGTTCGCGGAGACGATATGGAGGTCCGCGTCCAGCAGGACCATTCCCTCGAGCACCTTGTTCATGACGAAGGCGAGCCGCGTCTGGAGATGGCTCAACTGCCGGTTCTGCTCGTCTTCGTGAAGGCGCAAACGCTCCTGCAGGTCTTCCAGCTCGCTCCGGAGGCGGGCGATCTCGTCCACGCCCCGCCGGTCGGGCACGGGGCCGCTTCCGGGATCCGGGTTCAGGGCGCGGTGAAGGCGGTCGGAGACTTCGGTCACGGGATTGGCGATGCGGTTCGCGCTCACGATGGCGAAGAGCGCGAGCGCCGCAAGCGCGGACAGGGCGGACAGGGTCATGGCGCCCCGCATCACCCGGGCCACGCGCCGCGTTTCTTGCTCGGTTGTGATCAAGCCTTCCTCGTTGACCGCGACCAGGGATTCGATCTGTTCGTGCAGCTCGCGGAACGATTGGATCTCCTCGGAATCGGCCGGCCAGGACCCGGCGGGCGACGCCTCCAGGGCGGGGCGAAGCCGGTCCCACGAAAGGCGCATGTGGCGGATGATCTCCTTCTCGCCCGACTCCGTGATGTTGGATTCGCAACGCGCGAGGCCCTGCTCGAATCTCCCCAGCGACTTGCGGCGGACGGCTTCCGGGGAACGCTCGAACGGAAGGCCGTACTCCGGCGTTTCGAGACGCAGGAGGGCGCGGGACATGGATCGCGCCTCCTGGATGCTCCGGTAATGGTCGGAAAGGATCCTCCCAGCGGCCCTTTCCAGGTGGCGAAGCGAAACCAGTGCGATGCCTCCGACGAAACACAAGAGCAGCGCCGGAAGGAACATCGACAGGAGAAGTTTCTTGCGAAGCGGCATGGGCACCTCCGACTCGCGTTGCCGGCGAGAGCGTAACACGATGTTCGTCCGTCGATCCACCACTTCGCGAATGTGGGGATCTTGGATGGGGTTGACGGGGTCCGGGCACGGGAGAATGAGTTGTTCGCAACTCGTTCTCGGAAACCAACTTACCACAGCAATCGGCAACCTGGTTGCCGATTTTTCGGCAGGGGTGTCCGGCGGTTTTCTCGTAACAGTCTTCCCTCAATCCGGTTATCTTGTTCACCGGGTTCCAGGTATGGCATTTGCTTGAAATACTTCCCGCGCATTGTCTACACCGCCCCCTGGATCTCACGGGCCGAACAGCGTGGGAGTCCATCATGGCGTCCGTCACCGACGATCTGCTCATGCGGCGCGCGGGCCGCGGGGACATCTCTTCTTTCGAACAATTGATCTACCGGCACTGGAACGCGGGCCTGCGCTACTGCACGCGCATCCTCGGCGATCACCAGCAGGCGGAGGACGTGGTCCAGGAGGGCCTGGTCAACGTCTTCAACACGCTCGAGCGGTACGTGGAGCGGGGAAGGTTCCGCACCTTCTTCTTCAAGATCCTCTCCAACCTCTGCATCGACACGATCCGGAAACGCCGCCGGATCCAGCCCAACCGCGAGCGCGGGGCCGAGATCCCTCTCGGCGGGATCGAGGAGGCCTTTCCCGATCCCCGGCACGAGGGCCCGGTGAAGAGCCTTTTGCGGCGGGAAAAGGCCATGGCCGTGCGCGCGCTCATCCGGCGCCTTCCGGAGCACCAGCGCCGGGCGATCGAGTTGCGGGAGCTGAAGGGGCTGAAGTACCAGGAGATCTCCGAGGCCATGGGCTGCAGGATGAACCGGGTGAAGGTCCTGATCTTCCGCGGGCGCCGCAACCTCGCCCGGCTGGCCATGGAGCAGCGCCTCACCGCCTAGCGGCCCGTTGAAAACCCCGAAAGCCGGAATCCGAGGCCGGACCCCTCTGAGTAACCGGTAACCCGTAATCCGTGTGGCCGTGCTTTGCCACAAACGGATCGTAGCAACCCACAGCAGAAACCGGTTACCGGTTACAAACAACCCAGATCCAATTGCCGGCGTAGCCGGCATCAGGGTGATCAGGGGATGCTACAATCTCCAACTTCGCGTCTCGGCGTGAATGCTGAAATCCGACGGCTGAAACCGTAGAATGGATCCGTGTTTGGGGGCCGGGCGACATGGACCAGGACGAGCTACCGCGCATCCCGAGGCGGCGCCCCGACGCCCACAAGGGCGACTTCGGGCGCGTGCTGGTGCTGGCGGGATCCCCGCGCATGACGGGGGCCGCGATGCTCTGCGCGGAAGCGGCGCTCCGGACCGGCTCGGGCCTGGTCACGCTTGGAATGCCCGCCCGCATCCACCCCTGGCTCGCTTCCCGCGTCACCTGCGAGATGACGCTTCCGCTTCCGGACACGGAAGCGGGGACGTTCTCCGCCGAGGCCCTGGGGCCGGCGCTCGCGTTCCTGTCCGGGTGCGACGCCTTCGCCCTGGGGCCGGGCATCGGCGTGGACCCCGGCACGCAGGCCTTCGTCCGCGGGATCATGAAGGAGGCCGCATGCCCGGGGGTGGTGGACGCGGACGGGCTGAACAACCTGGCGGGAGAGACGGGCGCGCTGGCGTCGTCCGCCGGTCCCCGCGTGCTCACGCCGCACCCGGGCGAGTTCTCCCGGCTGACGGGGCGCCCGATCGGGGAGATCCAGGCCGGCCGGGAGGCGGCCGCGACGTCCTTCAGCGGGCGGTCGGGTTGCGTGGTGGCGCTGAAGGGCGCGGGGACGGTGGTGGCGGGAAGCGGAAAAGTGTATATCAACCGTACGGGAAATCCGGGCATGGCGTCGGGCGGGACGGGGGACGTGCTGACCGGCGTCGTCGCCTCGCTGCTCGGGCAGGGGTTCCCTCCCTTCGAGGCGACGGTCCTCGGGGTGCACGCGCACGGCCGGGCGGGAGACCTCGCGCGGGACCGGCTGGGCGAGGCGTCCTGCACGGCGCGGGACGTTCTCGACGCCCTGCCCGAGGCGTTGAAGGAAGCGGTCGATGTTGATGGCTGAGGAAGACAAGTTTTCCTTTCCGCACGTGGCGGTCAAGCAGGGGCTCCTCACGGAGGAGCAGTTCGCGCTGTGCCGGGAGACGCAGGAGGAGGCGTCGCAGCGGGGGGAGGAGACCCGCAAGATCGAGGAGATCGCGGTGGATCTCGGGTTCATGAAGGATCTCGAGGTGCGGGCGGTCTACAAGGCGATCGAGCGCTACCGCAAGGACTCGATGAAATCGGCGGAGCTCAAGATCTCGGGCTACGACCTCGTCGAGAAGATCGGGGAGGGGGGCCTGGGAACGGTCTACAAGGCGCGCCAGGTGTCCATGGGCCGGCTGGTGGCGCTGAAGGTGCTTCACCCGCAGTGGGTGGAGGACGAGGAGTTCCGCAAGCGGTTTCTTCTGGAAGCGCGGATCGTCGGGAAGCTCTCCCACAACAACTTGATCCAGGTCTTCGACGTGGGCAAGGAGCGGGGGCGCTACTACTTCAGCATGGAATACATCGACGGCGAGACCGTCGAGGACATCCTCGACCGGGAGGGGACGCTTCCCCTCGAGAAGTCGCTGGACATCACCCTCCAGATCCTGCGGGCCATCCAGTACATCAGCCGCCTGGATCTGGTGCACCGCGACATCAAGCCCGGCAACATCCTCATGGACGGGTCGGGCAGCGCCAAGCTGGGCGATTTCGGTTTCGTCAAGTCGCGGTCGGACCTGGAAAAGGAACTGGGCATGGAGGGCATGGTGCTGGGCACGCCGGACTACATCGCCCCCGAGCAGGCCATGGGGGACGACGTCGACTACCGCTCCGACATCTACTCCCTGGGCGCCACCCTCTACCACATGGTCACGGGCTTCCCGCCCTTCGACGGCTCCTCCTCCACCGTCATGGAAAAGCACATCCGGGCGCGCGTCCCCGACCCCCGGGAGCACAAGCGAGACATCCCGGACTCGCTCTGCCACATCATCGAGAAGATGATGGCCAAGAAGCCGGAGGACCGGTACCGGGACTTCCAGGACCTCTTCGAGGACCTGGACCTGGTGAAGGCGGGCTACGATCCCGTCACGGAAAGGCTCGCGGCCGGCAAGTCGACGATCTTCCGGGCGTTCCGCATCGAGAAGGACCGGATCGAGGATCTCAAGAAGGACCGGCGCCGCCTCGAGACGCGCCTCCAGACCGTCCAGTTCCGCCTCTTCCTCCTCCTGGTCGTCCTCTCCCTCGCGCTGCTCGGAAACGCCATCCTGCTCCTGCTGCTCTTCGGCGACGCGTGAAGAGGGGATGCCGCGACGTGAAAGGAGACGCCATGGCCGACAACGTCCACTGGTTCTACCTGGCCCTCGGCGCGGCGCTGTTCTGGCTCTGGATTCGCTGGGACCGCGTGGAGCACTGGTCCGCGTTCCTGACGGCCAACCTGCTGTTTCTCGGGGCGATCGCCCTGGCCGGCATCCAGGCCGTCGATCTCGTCGGCGCCGTTGAAAAACCCGGCCACCTCATGCAGAGCGAACTCTACGTCAAGAAGATGTTCTGCTTCCAGGCCGTCTTCTGGGGGCTCGCAACCGTGGTGGCCCTGCTCCTCTTCACCTCCGTCGCGCCGCTCGGCCGGGCCGCCCCGAAGCCCCCCGGAAGCGACCCCGACCTCGCCTACCGGCTCTTCAAGCGGAGACAGCAGCGAAAGCGCAGGGAGGGCAGGGAAGAGGACGACGAAACGATGCCCGCCGGCGAACGGCCGGCCGAGGATGAGAACGGACCCGATCCGGAGGAGGCATGATGTCAGGATTCGGCGGACCCTTCTATTCGATGTACGGGGATTTCGTGGCCCGGGGAAGGGCCTCGTCGGCCTCGGGCAAGGCCCAGGAGGCCCAAACGAACGTACACCTCCTCGAGGCCGAGGTGGAGCGGCTCCTCATCCTCTGCGAGGCGATGTGGAGCTTCATCAAGGAAAAGCACGGCGTCGGCGAGGAGGACCTGCTCGAGAGGATCGAGTCGGTCGATCTCAAGGACGGCCGACTCGACGGGCGGGTGGCCGCCGAGCCCCCGGTGGAATGCCCGCACTGCGGCCGCACGCTGCAGAAGAAGCGGACGGTCTGCCTCTATTGCGGAGAAGCCGTGCCGTCGGACCCCTTCCAGCGGTGAAACCCGAGGTCGTCATGGATCGGCCCCTCTTCGAGAACTTCCGCCTTCGGCCCTTTCGCACGGAGGAGGCGAGGGCCCAGGGATTCGGGGGGCTGAGCGTCAAGCCGGTGGCGAGGGACCGGGACGCGCTCTCCTTCTCGCTGTAGGGGCCGCCGAGGACACAGAGAGAGAAAACCCGTTCCGACCCATGCGCATCGCGTTCGTTCTCAAATACCTGGTCACGCTCCTCCCTGCGGCGTCCGGGGCGCTCTTGTCCTACCTCTTCGCCTGGAAGTTCGCGACGTACGACCCGGAAACGGCGTCGCCCTACGTCTCCCGGGAGATCCTCCTCTCCCAGTCCGCGAGCTGGCTCTGGGTGGGGTTGGGTTTGAGCCTGACGTTCTTCCTCGTCCTGCTCGTCTGGGACCTTTCCTCCCTGGCGGGCCGGGTCCAGGAGAGGCGGGCGTTGCGCAAGGACGCCGAGAGGAGCCACTAGGGCCGGGTCTTTTTGCGAAAGGAATCCGCGGCGCGCGGAAAAATGGGGTTGTGTGGCAGGCCGTTTTCACGTAGGATTCCATGATCCTCAGGGATGCAAGTCCCACGTTCACCGGCCGACCGCGTTCACACCGCGTACGAACCCGGAGAGGTCCGCCGGTATCGCGCCCTGGAAGTCCGGGTCGCGCCCTTGGAATGCGATGCGCGCGTTGCCAAAGGGATCCCCAGCGGGGGAGAAGCGAGGGGCGCTTCGTACCATGAACGGGAGCGAGGCATGAAGAAGAAGAACGCCGCGGGGCGGAAGGGAAAGAAGTCCACGTCCAGGGGACGGCGCCGGGGCGGGCGCCGGGGGCGGGGCAAGAAGGGACGCCGGGAGAACAAGGATGCGCCGACGGGCCCGCCGCGGGACGTGGAAGGCGTGTTCGACCGCGAGGGCCGCGGCGGCCGGGGTCCGGGCTTTCTTCGCTCTTCCCGGGCGCGGTATCTTCCCGCGCCCTCGGACGTGTTCGTTCCGGAGAACCTGGCGAACCGGTTCGGACTCCGTCCGGGATCGGCGGTGAAGGGCAAGGCGGTGCGGGGGAACCGGGGGGAGCGGCTGACGGAGATCGAGACGATCGACGGGGAGGCTCCCGCGTCGGCGTCCGGGATCATCCCGTTCGAGGAAGGCGTCAGCATCGATCCGGAGGAGAAGTTCGACCTCGACGCGAGCGGGGACGTGAACCTCCGGGTGCTCGATCTTCTCACCCCCATCGGCAAGGGGCAGAGGGCGCTGATCGTGGCGCCGCCGCGAAGCGGCAAGACGGTGCTGCTCCAGAAGATCGCCCGGGCGGTGCTGGCGCTGGGCGGGAATACGGAGGTGTTGGTCCTCTTGGTGAGCGAGCGCCCGGAGGAGGTGACCGAGTTCCGGCGCGCGGTGGGCGGGGAGGTGATCTCCTCCTCCTACGACGACGACGTGAAGAACCACGCGAAGGTGGCGGACCTGGTGCTGGAGCGGGCGAAGCGGATGGCGGAGCGGGGCAAGGACGTGGTGATCGTGCTGGATTCGCTCACGCGCCTGGCCCGGGCGCACAACCTGGTGTCGGGCAACAGCGGGCGGACGATGAGCGGGGGGCTGGACGCGAAGGCCCTCCAGCAGCCGAAGCGCATCTTCGGGGCGGCGCGGAACCTGGAGGGGGCGGGCTCGCTCACGATCGTGGCCACGGCGCTGGTGGACACGGGAAGCCGCGGCGACCAGGTCATCTACGAGGAGTTCAAGGGCACCGGGAACATGGAACTCGTCCTGTCGCGCGAGCTGGCGAACCGGCGCATCTGGCCGGCCGTGGACTTCGAGCTCTCCGGCACACGCAAGGAGGAGAAACTTCTCGACATCGAGGACCTCCGCCGCATCCGGGCCATCCGGCGCGTCCTCTCCCGGGCGGACAAGCTCGAGGCCATGGAGATCCTCATCGAGAAGATCTCCGCCTCCGGGAGCAACCGCGAATTCCTGGACATGATCGACCGCGAGATGAAGGCGGTGAAACGCTGACGGCGCGCATACGGCTGAAATCTCGAATCTGAAATCTGGAATCCTCCCCCCCTCCGCTCGAATCCGCCCTCTAGCTCGAAAGCGCCCGCGCCCGCTCTTCGAGCAGCGTCTCCACCTCCCGGACGTCGTCGGCCTCCAGCGCCGGCGATTCCTGCGCCGCCGTCTCCTCGATCTGGGAGGGGCGCCGGGCCCCGACGATGGCGGACGTGACCTCGGGGCGCCGCAGAACCCAGGCGATGCTGAACTGGGCGACCGACAGGCCCCGGCGCCGGGCCAGCGGGCGGAGGGCCTCGGTCAGCTGCAGGTTGATGGAAAAGGCCGGCTCCTTGTAGTGCGGGGTCCGCGGCCGGTGGTCGTCGGACGGCAGCTCCAGAAGACGCTCCTTCGTGAATTTCCCCGAGAGCAGGCCCCGCTGCAGGGGGCTGTAGGCGACCACCCCGATGTCCTTCATCCCGCAGTAGTCGAGGATCTCCTTCTCGACGTCCCGCTCCAGCATGCTGTAGGGGGGCTGGAGGGACGCCACGGGACGGATCTTGTTCACGCGCTCCATCTGCATCACGTCGAAGTTGGACACGCCCGCGTAGCGGACCTTGCCCTCCTCGATCAGCTCGCCCATCGCTTCCCATGCCTGTTCGATCTGCTCCTCCGGATTCGGCCAGTGGATCTGGTAGAGGTCGAGGACCTCCGCGCCGAGCCGGGAGAGACTGGCCTCCGCTTCGCGCCGTATGGACGCCTTCGTGAGGTTGTTGGAGATCTTTCGCCGGTCGTCCCAGACGATGCCGCACTTCGTGGCGAGCAGGGGGCGGCTCTTGGCCCCCTTCAGCGCCCGGCCGACGACCTCCTCGGCGAGCCCCAGACCGTAGATCGGGGCCGTGTCGATCCAGTTGACGCCCATGTCGAGCGCGCGGTGGACCGCTGCGATCGATTCCTTCTCGTCCTGCGGGCCCCAGCCGAAGGGGTAGTTGCCGTTGCCCATGGCCCAGGTGCCCAGCCCGACCTGGGTGAGTTCGAGGTCGGTCCAGCCCAGTTTTCGCGTCTGCATGGCTCCTCCTCTGCACGCTGTCCTTCGCGCCTGGAGACGGCGCGGAAGGGAAATAACCTCCGCGTGCATTGTACCACGGGCGCGAAGCGGTCGCGGGTCATGGGGAATTCGGTATGCGGGTTTGTTGATTGTAGATTGGAGCCCTCGGATTCCATCGCCCGGGCGGATCGCGGGCCCGCACCCTGCTTGACATACGAATAAAATATCGATAAACTATATGTAATACGAATAAGTCATCGATGAGGAACCCATGAGTACCGTGACCGTCTCGCCCAAGTACCAGGTCGTCATTCCCAAGGCTGTCCGGGACCAGCTGGGCCTCTCGCCCGGACAGAAGATCCAGATCCTCGCCTGCAAGGACCGGATCGTCCTCGTTCCCGTCCTTCCGGCGAAGCGGATGCGCGGCGCATTCAAGGGGATCGACACGCGCGTCAAGCGCGAGGGGGATCGGGTATGAACGTGATCGATTCGAGCGCCTGGCTGGAGTATTTCGCCGGCGGCCCCAACGCCTCCTTCTTCGCGCCTGCCATCGAGAAGACCGCGAAACGCGTCGTGCCGTCCCTGACGGTCTACGAGGTCTTCAAGCGGATCCTCGTGCAGCGCGGCGAGGGGGCGGCGCTGCAGGCCGCCGCGGTGATGCTGCAGGGGCGGGTCGTCGATCTCGACGCGGGCCTCGCGATCGCTTCCGCCCGCGTGAGCGCCGAGCGGAAGCTTCCCATGGCCGACAGCATCATTCTCGCCACGGCAGAATCGATCGGCGCCGAGGTCTGGACCCAGGACGCGGACTTCAAGGGCCTTCCGGGTGTGAGGTACCGGAAGTGGAAGTGAAAGCGGAACGGTTCCTGCACGAAGTATTCTTTCGCAATCAAAAATCCCCATTCCGAATTCCTAAAGCAGCAAAGCCGCAACCACAGCGGGCAAGTCTTCAACACAGAGGACGGAGAGAACACAGAGGACACAGAGGCTTTCTTGGGGGTTCGTACCCAAAAAGATCTCTGAGCCCTCTGATTCCTCT
>Ga0180433_10006193_pt1 | contig 15793 bp, 12 predicted proteins | sample SS_ome_8_FD_132980 | JGI IMG/M metagenome (GOLD analysis project Ga0180433, IMG submission 132980) | Hypersaline lake sediment archaeal communities from the Salton Sea, California, USA - SS_1_D_1 metaG | ecosystem: Environmental > Aquatic > Non-marine Saline and Alkaline > Hypersaline >... | reverse complement strand
TTAAAAGCCTTCCCAAAGTTCCTTCGTTGTGCCATAATTCTGCTTCCTTTCATAAAAGCATGATAGAATTATACCACAACTTACCACCTTATATGCTGGTCTCAAATCCGGGGAGTATTATAACTCGCTAAACACTGAAAAAAACTACCATTTACCGCTTTTTCGCATTTCGGCTTTGGGCAGCTTTTCAAGGTCTGCTGTGTATTTTGCCAGTTCTTCGTCGGGCAGCGAATAATCGACCAGTTTTCCCGACAGATACGCATCGTAGCCGGTAAGGTCCATCAGGCCGTGGCCGCTGTAGTTAAACAGGATAACCTTCTCTTTGCCTTCTTCGGTTGCCTTATTTGCTTCGTCAATAACTGCCGCAATCGCCTGGCTCGTTTCCGGTGCACAGATAAAGCCTTCGGTCCTGGCCCATGTTATAGCTGCTTCATAAGACTCCAACTGATGGTATGCCCTCGGTTCCAGCAAACCCTCGACGATTCCCTGGCAGACCAGCGGCGCCATTCCGTGGTATCGCAACCCCCCGGCGTGAATCGGAGGAGGTATAAACGCATGGCCGAGCGTATGCATCGCCAACAGGGGGGTCGTACAAGCATTGTCCCCAAAGTCATAAGCAAATGGTGCACGAGTCATAGTCGGGCAAGCTGTCGGTTCGACAGGAACAATCTTGATGTCAGCTCCATTGATTTTGTCGGCAACAAACGGGAAAGACAATCCTGCAAAGTTACTTCCCCCGCCCGCGCAACCTATGACAATATCCGGCAGTTTTTCACCGGCCATCTCAAGCTGTTTCTTCGCCTCAAGGCCTATTATCGTCTGGTGGAGCAGTACATGATTAAGTACACTGCCAAGCGAATAACGTGTTTTTCCCGACGGGTCGGTTACGGCCTGTTCAATAGCTTCACTAATAGCAATTCCCAAACTGCCCGGCGTATCGGGCATTTCTTTCAATACCTTTCTTCCTGCATTTGTTTCGTTGCTCGGACTGGCTACGCAGTTTGCACCCCAGGTTTGCATCATCATTTTTCTAAACGGTTTTTGGTCGAAACTTATCCTGACCATAAAGACCTTGCACTCAAGGTCCAACAGCTTGCACGCAAAGGCCAAAGCGCTGCCCCACTGGCCTGCACCTGTTTCGGTTGTTATCCTTTCTATGCCGAACTGTTTATTATACCAGGCCTGTGCAACCGCCGTATTTGGCTTGTGGCTTCCCGGCGGACTGGTACTTTCGTCCTTGAAATAAATCTTTGCCGGTGTTTTAAGATGCTTTTCCAGAAACACCGCCCTTCGCAGTGGTGCCGGGCGCCAACGGTACAGTATTTCTAAGATTTCCTCCGGGATATCTATCCATCTTTCGGCGCTGACTTCCTGCTCTATCAGGTTCATTGGAAACACCGGTGCGAGCATCTCCGGGCCGATAGGCTTTCCATCAGGACCCAAGGGGGGAAGTAGCGGGGTGGGCAAGTCCGCCGCCAGATTGTACCATTTTCGAGGTATGTCTTTCTCTTGTAACAAGAACTTGATTTGATTCATTATTCTGCTCCTAATGCAAATGAAATTTTAATTTTCGGCGATAAGGCATAAAGTGGAGATATCCTATTGCATACGAAGTGAAAGGTCAAGCTTAATTAGAATTTTTTATGACTGTTTTATAACGATGGAAAATATTCTTTGTGATGTCCTGTATGAAAGAATGCTCATTATCACAGGAACAGTTCCCATAATTAATATCTCAGGCCGAAAACGAAATTTGTAAAAATCGACCTGGCTATGGGCTTGTTATGCCAAAAGTAAACAGGTGATAAAACTTAACGGTTTGGCTGTGAAGTTCAGGTGCCTGGCCTCATTTTTCGCCTGCTCTTGATTTAGCGGGTTTCAAGCCGCCGGCTTACCAGGTTTGCGTAACAGTATATTCAAGAACGGCTACCGAATCAGCATCCACCGCAATCTTGAACCTGGCCGTTCTCGCATCGCGTTTTTCATAATCATGTGTAGCCGGGCGGATTGTCCAGTTGACCTGGGCACCGAATTTTTCATCGACGTAAACGACGATGTCTTCGGTCTTTCGGTTGCGAAGTTCAGTTTTGTGTGCTTCACGTCTGTAGCGTCTTCTGTGCTCGGAGTCTGTTATGGTGTGCTCGCAGATAATATCAAATGCATCACCGATGTAAAGCGAGACCTTTTCTTTTTGGGCGGTATGGTCGATTTCATCTTCTCCGACAAATTCGAGCAGGCCGTCTGCGGGGTCTTTCTTGAATACACGCACCTTGCCTTTGGGAAGTGCGATACCGAGGTGGTTTTGGTCTTTGTTCTCAAATTCGAGCTTTATCTGTACTTTATCGTCCTTTGTCGCCCACTCATAGATATAGAGCTTTTTTACCGGTACATCCCGTGCCGGCGTTATCAGTTCGATTTGCTTTACCTGGTTGTTATTTACAGTGCTCTTTCTTCCCAGGGTATAAAGGTGATACTCCATAAACGGTTTTTCTTCAAAACCGGCTTCGAGAACTCCCTTGAGACCCAGTGCGTACGCCTCCCGGCGCCGGGGCACAGCCGGGGCGGAAATACGTCTGACGTCGCCGGCGACGAGCTTTATAATCGCATCTTTATAGCCGGCGCCGCTTTTGTTATCGATTGTTACCCAGCCGGTAAGGTCGAGTTTGTCTTCGGCTTCATTAAGAACGGCCGAGTAATCCGCTTTCCAGTTTATCGCTCCGGTAATATACGTAACCTGGCAAAGTTCGGCGCCCTTGTTATCCGCCCTTGCCAGCCATAAAAGAGTGGGTTTGGTTACCAAATCCTCGGGTGTTTCTGAAAGACTTATATGTTCGATGACATCTCTGCTTATTATTTCAAGCTCACCCGTTGAATGCCGCAAAATCAGGTCGTTATCGACGGCTGCACTGAGAACGCCCCCCATCCGAGTGCCGGTGTCGGAACCGCTGCCTTTAATCTGAATGATTACGTCTTTATCGATATATCGCTTAAGCAGGCCGGCGGTGTTGACAAGGTCGTATTCGTAGTTCTGTTCGAGAATTGAAACAGCCCCGGGAGACGACAGGCACTTGAAGTTGACGCTGGTTGGGTCAATTGCAGAGGCCACATCCGTGAACTTAACCTTATTAACACCGGTGTTAAAATCCATCCGACGTCGCTCCTTGACCACGGCAAAATTGTTGTTATAAATGGTCAGTCCGACACCCGGCTCGGGAAGTTTTAATCCTGCCTCAATCTCTTCAAAGGCACCCTTGTCTTCTGCAGGGTTAAATTCAGCGGCTCCTGCAACAGCCGTACATACCAGGAACATAATTATCCGCGTGTTCTTCATTTTTGCCCCCTTTATTGAATTTAAGAACGGGCGTATTCGTCAAACTTTTTTCTAAGCAGCCTGGTTATCGGTCCCGGCGTACCGTCGCCGATGACCCGGCCGTCCATTTCGACGATACCTATGACCTCAGCGGCGGTGCCCGTCAGAAAGAACTCATCACAGACATACAAATCGAACTGAACAAGGTTCTTCTCGATAACCCGGATGTTCTCGGCTTGGGCCAATCGAATTACAGCCGCCCGCGTGATGCCTTCGAGAGAACCGGCCTGGATCGGGGGGGTATAGATGACACCGTTTTTAATAACGAAGACATTATCTCCGGTCGCCTCTGCGACGTAACCTTCGTGGTTGTACATAATCGCTTCACTTGCGCCTTTGTCAACAGCCTCTATCTTGGCTAAAATGTTGTTAAGGTAATTAAGGCTTTTTATCTGTGGCGGCAGCGACAGCGGATGGTTACGAATGGCCGTGGCGCTTATGACCTTCAGACCCTTTTCATAAAGCTCTTCGGGATAGAGTTGAATATTATCGGCGATTATTATTATGCCGGCCTCTTTGCAAATCAGTGGATTAAGACCAAGGTCTCCGGTGCCGCGAGTAACAATCAGTCTGATATAACCATCAACGACATGGTTGGCTTCTACTGTCTTGTAAACGGCATCGGAAAGAGCGGATTTACTCATTGGGATAACAAGGCGAATAACCTTTGCCGAATTGTAGAGCCTGTCCAGATGGGCTTCAAATTCGAATATTTTGCCCCCGTAGATACGAATACCCTCAAACACGCCGTCACCATAGAGCAAGGCGTGGTCGAAGACGGAAATCTTCGCATCCTTTTCGTCAACAAGCTTGTCGCGCAACCAAATCTTCAAACTCATAATACAAACTCCACTGTGCTACACTTTCAGTCATTGCAGGCCGTAGCCGCCGGCTCACACAATCTTACCGTCAGCCAGCCTGATAACCCTCTGGGCGCGGTGAGCATTCTTTTCGTCATGGGTTACCATTACGATAGTCTGACCGTTACCATTCAGTTCTTCAAGTATCTTCAGGATACCATTTCCCGTCTCAGAGTCAAGATTCCCGGTAGGTTCATCGGCTAAAAGCAGCCTGGGCTTGTTCATCAACGCCCTGGCGATTGCAACTCTCTGCCGCTCACCACCCGAAAGCTGATAAGGTTTGTGAGTAATTCTATCACTCAGCCCAAGCTGTTCAAGAAGGCTTTTAGCGTGTTTCCTGGCACCGGCGCGACGTTTAAGCCACCCGACGATGCCGCTTTGAGCCATGGCCGGCAACATCACATTTTCCAAAACGTTCAATTCGTCAAGAAGATGATAAAACTGAAATACAAAACCCACCATTTTGTTGCGAAACTGGTTCAACCGGCCTGCTCCGAGCTTATCCAGCCTTTTACCCTCGAACTCGACCGAACCGGCATCCGGCTCATCAAGCGCACCCAAAATGTGCAGCAGCGTGCTCTTGCCGCTCCCGGAAGCTCCGACGATGGCGATGAACCGGCCGGACTGAACCGAAAGATTAAGCCCACGCAGTACCTCAATCTTAGACTGGCCCATCTTATATGATTTGTATAGTCCGCTTGCCCTTAATATTTCGCTCATAATCGGCTCACCTGCCATACCATTGGTACACTTCAATATTCAATTGAGAATAGACATTTTACAACTGGCTTACCTGCAATACTTCGACCGGTTGCTTTGACGACCCGCGCAGTCCCGGAAAAAACGCCCCGGCAAGTGCGGCAAGTACAGCCGCTCCTATGATAACCGCAAGAACTTGCCATTCAATATCGTTCGGGATATCGCCTATCGCATAGACCGTCCTGTCCCACAACTGCCAGCCGAAACGTTCAAACAGCCAGTCTTCCATATCATTGATTTTCGCCAAAAACACACAGCCTGCACCTGCTCCTGTAAGGGCACCGACCGTTCCCACAAGAGCGGCAAAAACAACAAACAACTGCAAAACAGCAATTCTGGATACCCCGACACTCTTCAGTATTCCGATATCCTTGCTCTTGTGGGAGATAATCATATAAAAAACAACGAATATTATAAAGACTGTTATTATGCCTAACATAGCAAAGAGCAAAATGAGCATTGTCTGTTCTTTCTCCATCGGCGCGATGGAGCCGCGGCGGTAGTCCAGCCAGCTTTGAACGGTAACATTTTTCAACAGGTTTGCATATTGTCTATCGGCATACGTTTCAGCAAAATCATTCCACATTTTTTTTATCTTACCGACCCCGGCCTTGAGGCGGGTGCCTTCGGCAAATTTGATATGAATCGCACTTGCCCGAGGAGTTGCTCCAGCCATCCCAAGCAGCTCCCGGGCGAGCTTAAATTCCAGGTAAATGGTCCGGGCATCGACCTTAACAAGCCCGGTGTGGCTGTCGTCGCTGTAGTAAACGGTCTTGCTGTTCACCAGGTCGGTGCCGGCCTTTGCAAGTGCCCCCCTGGCTGTCAGAGGAAAACAGATTATCATCAGTTCAATCTGCAGCGGCTCGGGACCGTGGTGATATTTACCGGCCCCGTCACGGCTGCCGGAAATCATGTCAATGCCGACCACGCAACCGGCAAGGGCGGGATTATAGGTCGGCGAAAAGACATCTGAGGGTTTGTCTTTGTGGTAGTAAAGGGTTTGAGCGAATTTTGTCGCCTCACAGAAACCCACCGGCTCTATGCCGATAATCTCTACGCCGATGTTCTGGCCTGTTCCCGGTTGGGTCAAAAGGCCGAAACCTTTGACAACCGGCGATGCCGCCTGCACAAACTTATGCTTTTGAAGCTCACTCAAAAAATCTTCGTAATAGCAAAAGCCCACAAGGGAGTCCGTACCGACGATACAATCTCCCACAAAGTCGTGGTTTTTATCTTTGAACTCGCTCACCAGCCCGTTCATCACCGTCATCACCACAACGACAATAAAGACGCACAGTGCCACCGCCGCGGCGGCGAGATGTGTTATACGCCTTTTCAAAAAATATCGTAACGGCAAAATAAATTTATACATCTTTCGCTCTAACCAACAGGCAAAAAAACTACGAACTACGAACTATTCATACCTTAATATCTTTACCGGCCGGACTGTCGCTGCGGCAATCGCGGGTATCAGTGCACCTGCAGCGGCGGCAAAAACCGCAGCTACCCCTATCCAAATCACCGACTCCCAGTTCACCTGGTTTGGTATCCGCGTAAACATATAGGTACTGCTCTTCCATAACTTCAGACCGAATACAACACTTATCAGTCTTTCGACGTAATTGACATTTTTTGTGAACAAATATCCTATAACTACCCCAAGCCCCGAACCGATAAAGCCAGTTACAAATCCGAACACCAAAAATAATGTGCCGACCGACGCCGAGCTGAGTCCGCAGCTTTTGACCACAGCGATATCCTTTTGCTTTGTTATCACTATCAAATAGAATATGCAGAAAATCAGCAGAACCACACCTGCGCTGACAACTCCGAATATCAGCATAAGCATCCCCATTTGTTTTTTGTACTCCGCCAGAAGTTTGGCCTGCATTTGTCTGGAGGTATTGATTTTTGTAAGCAGTATGGCATAATTCGACCAGCCCAGTTCCTTCTGTGCGAAGTTGCGCCAGATGCCGCGAACGACTGCCAGGGCCGACTCCGGGCTTGCGCCGTCGCTTAGCCTGATTTGAATCATATCAGCCACCTTACCCTGCGACGGGTACAATTTGTCTGCGAGCACATCGATAGGCAGATACACAAAGTCCTTGTCGAATTCGTGAACACCGCTGAAGACAACATCGGCGATTGCAAACTTAATGGTTTTGGGCTTAAGTTCCCTTGTCCCGGTGGTAAGAAAAACCCTGCGTCCTATGCTTGCGTTGACCTGTTTAAAATCATATTCGTCCGTAACATCATCCGGTCTTGCAACAACTCCTATACCCACAAAGCCGGCAATCCCGTCGGTATCGTCGGCCGCTGTAAGGGTCGGCGGTTCTGTCCCATTCTTGTGCTTAATGAGCAAATTCGCAAAAGGTGTTACCTTGCTTCTGCTTGCAGGTTCAATCCCCCAGATTCTGGCGGCACGCACGTCGCCGGTGCCTTTGCCAAGATGCAAAAGTCCCTGGCCGGACAGAACTGCTGTTGCGGCTTCTATGTAATCACTTGCCTCAAGACTGCTTATAAGCCGGTCGTATTTGGAAATGGTCATAGCGGCCGGTGCACCGATAACGATGTCGCCCAAGTGCTCGTCGGCGCTGTTTTCAATGGCGCCGATAAAACCGGTAAAAAGACTCGATACCGTTATCAGCAGTGCGCACGACATCGCCACAGCGGCAATGCTCAAAAGCAGAATCTTTTTCCCACCCAGATACTTAAGGCAAAGAAAAAGGCTTAACTGTTTCATAGATTGCTCTGTAGAAAAGAAGTTATAATTGTCATTCAGAATCCGGCGTATTCCGATGCTGTTATGCATCGGGATATACGACGGATGAAGAATCTCGTGTTTAGGAACGAATAAGATTCTTCGCTTCGCTCAGAATGACTTTTTAAGATTTCGGCGGTATCGGTTTCAGCAATGGAAAAAGCACCACGTCCCGGATACTCGTTGCACCCGTCAGCACCATAATAAGCCGGTCGATGCCGATACCAAGACCCCCTGCCGGAGGCATCCCGTATTTAAGGGCGGTGATGAAATCATTATCCATCGTTGCCATCGTCTCGGTTTGGCCCCGTAACTGCGTCCTGAAATTGGCCTCCTGCTCGGCAGGGTCGTTAAGTTCCGTATAAGCGTTGGCAATTTCCATTCCTGCGATGTATAACTCGAAACGCTCGGCGAATTTCGGGTTCTTGCTGCTCGGTTTTGTAAGAGGACAAAGCCGGGCGGGATAATCAATCACAAATGTCGGTTTGACAAGCCGGTCCTCGACAGAAGCTTCGAACACCTTGTCAACCACCACCACGTCATCCATCGCCGACTCGTCAATTCCAAGCCCGGCGGCCTTTTTGCGGACAGCGGCGACATCGTCAATATCACATCCTGTGTATTCTTTGAACAACTCGGCATATTTTGCCCGGCGCCACGGACCGGCCAGGTCAACAGCCAACTCGCCGAAATTCACCTGTCTGCTCTGACAGTGTTCGTCAACCAGTGAGCCGATAAGCTCTTCGGTGAGAGCCATCATAATATTGTAGTCGGCGCAAGACTGATAAAGCTCGAGCATTGTAAATTCCGGGTTATGCCGCCTGCTCAGGCCCTCGTTGCGAAAGTTCCGGTTTATCTCAAAGACCTTTTCCAGCCCCCCGACCAGTAATCTTTTGAGAAACAACTCCGGTGCAATCCGAAGGTAAAGGTCCATATCAAGGCTGTTATGATGCGTGATAAAAGGCTTCGCCGCGGCACCGCCTGCGATAGTCTGCATCATAGGAGTCTCAACCTCGACAAACCCGCGCTGCTGCAGGAAGCTGCGTATATCGGCTACAATTGCACTTCTGGTCTTAAAACGCTGCATCACTTCGGGATTGGCCCACAGGTCAACGTACCTTTGTCTGTAGCGTAAGTCCGGGTCGGCCAGACCGTGAAACTTTTCCGGGGGCGGCAAAAGTGCCTTGCCGAGCATTGTTACGCTATCCGACCAAATGGTGATTTCGCCTGTCTTTGTTTTACCCAAATCGCCTTCTGCGCCGATGATGTCGCCCAGTTCCAGAAGTTTTGCCAGGTCCCATTGCGACCAGAGAACTTTTTTAGAAAGACCTAACTGGATGGTGCCGCTCGAATCGCGGAGTGTGATAAAAATCAGCTTGCCGATATTACGCAGAAGAACTATCCGGCCCGCGCAACGAGCGCGCCGGCCGATTGTGGAATCGGAAAAGCTTTCCCTGATACCTGCCGCCGACTCGGCCCCGTCAAATCTGCCGCCGTAGGGGTCCGCCCCCAACTGCCGCAAACGGGACAGATTTTGCGCTCTTGACTCCTCGAATTTGCTTGGACCTGTTTGATGTGCCAACTGGCAATTCCTTTGAATTCACATTTTCCCGGGTCCTAACTAACTTCCTGCGGACAATTGGTTTTTTGGTCCGGAGTCGGCCGGGATCGGGAAATCAAGTACATATCCTTCCTGAATCATTTTGGCCTTGAGTGTCAGCAGCCCTATCGCCAATTGAGGGTCGGCGTCCAGTGTCTCGGCCAGAGTGTAGCGTTTCACGGATTTGGATACACCGTTACGGTCTGTTCTTGCCAAAATCTCGTTGGCGCCGTGAACCTCGTTCATTTTACGCTGCTCTTCGATTCTTAGTTTCACTTCAACGTCAGGGGCGATACCCCAGTCTTTCCTGCCCTTTTTCTCCATGACATAACGGTTCTTTACACGCTGATTGGAAGGCAGGTGGTAATAGGCCATTGTGTACTTAAACTGTGAGCCGTCGCCGGGAAACTGCGTTATAGTCTGTACGCTGCCCTTGCCGTAGGTTCTCTCGCCGACCAGAGTGGCGCGTTTGTACTTGTCGTCCTGAAGTGCACCTGCGACTATCTCAGATGCGCTGGCGGAATGTTGATTTATCAAAAGAACAAGCGGATAGTCGGGGTGGGTTCCGTTTTTGTGAGCCGCCTCGTATGTCGAGATGCCCCATCGGGGCTGACTCTTAACTATTAATCCCTCGCCGACAAACATGTCCGCTACAGCCGCGGCGGCGGATAGATATCCACCTGTGTTGTCTCGCAAATCCACAATCAGTCCCTTCATTCCTCTGCCTTCGAGGTCCCTTAGTATTTTTTCCATATCCGGTGCGGTCGTCTCGGTGAAGTTGGTTATTCGCACGTAGCCGACATCATTCGCCTGGTCAACCATATACCGCCAGCGTCCCCCTTTGAGACGTTGCCAGCCTCGAATAGTCGGTACGACGATGCTGTCTCTTACAATGACAATATCCTCGATTTCGTTGGTCTCGGCGTGTTTTACCCTAAGTGTAACCCGGGTGCCCTTGGGGCCAGTGATTTTGCTGACGGCACACTGGATGCTCATATCTTCGGTCGGCTCTCCGTCAACCGCCAGGATGACGTCGTCCGCATCCAGCCCGGATGAATAGGCCGGAGTATTGGGTATCAGGCTCACAACCTTCAAAATGCCTATGGCTTTTGATATCTGGATGCCTATACCGGGAAATTTCTGGGTCATGTTCTTTTCAAAATCCCTCACCTGCCAGGGCCAGACCAGACTCGTGTAAGGGTCAAGCGATGCAAACGCAGCCTCTGAAAACTGGGCTATCACCACCTCCTGAGGTATCTTGATTGTGATTGAATTCAGGGCCAGAACCTCATCGAATATCTTGAGAAACCGGTCTCTGGTAACCATTGCGAAAGAGCCTCTAAAATCCCGTCCAATCTCATCAAGGCCTGCAAACCATTTGTCAACGTCCGGCGAATCGGCCCGGTAGGCCAGTTCCTCGTCGGCTTTTGCAAGCACCTCACCGAGCAAACGACACTGTTTAAGTGCTTTTTCGGCCATTTCACCATAGTCAACGATGCTGACATAATTGAAGTCCAGCGCCTTAACGGCGCGAAGAAACATTTTGGGTTTGATACCCTCGTGACGCTCGACACTTGTTTCGCAACTGTTGTCTTTGAGCGAAACTTCTATCTTGATTTTCTCGATAAGCTCCTCGGCGTGGTCTTTATATTCGGTGTTATCCTCATCCAGTGCTGTCAGCCAATAATAGCAGTTTGCGTATGCATTAACCCAATCGCCCTGCATCTCGTAGCGGTCGGCCTGACGCAGAGCTTTTTCAATCGTTTCTTTGACAAATGCCTCTTCAAGAAGGGCCTTCTTTTCGCTTTGCTCGACATTGTCGGCGGCCTTCAGGACCGCCATAAAGACCTGGCTGATATCATTAACGTCCTGAGGCGGGCCTTTTTGTTTGAGCTTTTCCAGCTCATTTGTTTGCTCGGCATACTTGTCGGTTCGGGATGCCTTTCGCCCTGCCTCGATAGCCTCATATTCAGATACAATTACTCCCAACTGTACAATGCCCTTGGTTTGTGGAATGCTCGGGCTTTGGAGTACTTCACGTGCAGCCTTGAAATCGCCGCTGGTGATCTTCTCGCAGGTTGCGTCAATGAGCCTGGCGGCTTCGGAAGCCGGCTGCGCGGCTTGAGCGGGCAACTGACGTTGTGGGGCCGGCGGCCGGGGGGTCGGTATGCCTTTAGAAACCGCGCCGGCGCGCGGAGATGCGCCTGCCAAAATTAATGCCGCAAAAAGCAGTATAAACAGATCCCTGTATTTACTGTCATGTCCTCGCAATCGAAGTCCTCGCACCATTAAAAAATACCAACAGGAATTAAGGATTAAAAACCCCTAAGCCCAATTCAATTATCGGACAGAATGCACATTCTGTTTAATAACGTTTTGATCCGACAAAAACCGTTCCCCTGAAGTCCGCGGTCCGCATCAGGACAATACACGAAATTACATGCACTCGGCGGCCTTACCCGCGCAACCGAGCACGTGAAGCTTCCTTTTTACCATTTCCCTGATGGCCTCTCGCCCGGGCCCGAGGTATTTACGCGGGTCAAACTCAGAAGGTTTTTCCGCAAAAACCTGCCGGATTTTCGCAGTCAGCGCCATTCGAAGGTCCGTATCGATGTTCACCTTGCAAATCGCCATCTTTGCCGCTTTGCTGATTGCCTCCTCGGGAACACCCATTGCGTCCGGCATATCACCGCCGTATTTGTTAATCAAATCCTTGAATTCCTTAAGAACGCTGCTTGAACCGTGCATTACAAGCGGATAACCCGGAAGTTTCTCGCCCACTTCCTCAATCACGTCGAACGCAAGCTTCGGCTCACTCTTGAACTTATATGCCCCGTGGCTCGTCCCGCAGGCTACGGCAAGAGAATCACAACCCGTCTTTTCGACAAAGTCAACCACCTGGTCCGGGTCGGTCAGGTGCTTGGATAAGTCATCCGCCGAGACACCGACCACATCCTCTTCAATCCCCCCCAATTGCCCCAGTTCCGCCTCTACCACCACATCATGGTCGTGAGCATACTCGACAACCTTTTTGGTAATCGCAATATTATCTTCGTACGGATGGGACGATGCGTCAATCATTACCGACGTAAAACCGTCATCAACACACTGCTTGCAGGTCTCGAAAGTATCTCCATGGTCCAAATGCATGGCAATCGGAATACCCGGATTCTCCTTAACCGCTACATCTATGATTGCCTTTAAGTAGCTCATGCTGGCGTATGACCTTGCTCCCCGGGAAATCTGGAGAATCAGAGGGGCCTTTTCCTCGGCAATCGCACTTACAATGCCCTGCGTAATTTCCATATTGTTCACATTGAATGCACCGATGGCATAGCCGTTATTATAAGCCATCTCGAACATCTTTTTCGTATCTACTAATGCCATAACAGACTCCTCTAAAAACTCTCAATAAAGTTTATCATCAACTTGGCCGGCTCCCATAGAAGGATAAATCAGCCAATAAAATACGCAATATACGTTACAAATCAATCTTAAATAATATCAATGGGCACAAACGCTATAGAATCGATACCATCGTCCTTAAACTCACAAACTCATTAAAATCCAAAAAATCAGGGGGCTTATTACATCTGCCTCCCTTCAATTTTGCCGGTCGACCTGCTGCTGTCATTACCGCAGCTATAAAATTTTTTTCATTATCATTTATAGTCCGTATTTGTCAAGAAGTTCTAAGAAAACCGATGCAGTCTCTCCCAGCCGGGCTGACCCCTCCTTCGCTAAAGCTATGAGGGGTAGGGAGTTCTTTTTAGGCAATCAATTTAGTAGTTAGTATATATGATTTGGGTGAGAATTCCACTGGTTTTTTATGGAAGTGTATTACCAAAATGAATAATTCACCGCAGAGCACACGGAGAGTTCAGAATGCTCTGTAGAAAACATATAGATGTCATTCTGAGCGCAGCGAAGAATCTTAGCTCTAAGCACGCCGGAGATTCTTCACTTCATTTGATTCCGTTCAGAATGACAATTTTCAGTTCTTTTCTACAGAGCAAATTCAGAAATTAAAGAGGGGTTGTAACGCTGTGCTGTGTCTGCCCCGCAAATAAAGGTCAGATACAACTATTCCTTAAACAAGCGAACACGGGTTGCCTTTCGATGGATGCCGGGGCCGATTTTCCCGGCGCAGCAAATCTCTCTCAGCCCCAACCGGAACTTGATGTCGCAATTTGCGATTTCTTCTTTTTGGCCATCGTTCTTATTTCTATTCTTTTGGCTTTTTCGGGTTTCATTTATCTCTTGAGCCTGTGTCTTTTATATTTCTTTCTTTTTTCCAGGCTATTTTCACATTATACACCACAATGACCCCACATGGCAATAATTGTCTATATATTCCTTGCGTATTTCCGCGTATCCGGTATAATGATATTGTTCCCCTTCAAAGGCTGTTATTCGGAGCGAATTGATGAGACAATCGCCACCCACATCGGCTGGCCAATAAAATAAGTGGAATTTATGACAAACTTTGAAAAACAGATAGCGGATCATCAGGTAGGGTGGCGAGAGAGCAATATTGCTACCAAGGAAATGGGCATTCAAAACGGATTGAAGAGGCCTTGGATATTACCCGCATATCTATGGAAGGAAGGGCTATGGGAAAGGATAAAAGATTCTCTACCTGAATATCTCAAGAAAGAAAAAGTACAAAGGCATAGAGGCTGCCACAATCTCAAGAGTTCCTGGATACTCTGTGCAAACCTTTATTTTCCTTTCGGTGAAGATAAACAACTACTGTCTGGCTTTTTGAATAAGTTTGTAAGCGATAAGATCAGTACCGTAGACCGGATTGAGCTGGAGTACTCTGAAGGGGGCGAATTGAATCCTGCAGAACTTTTAGGCGAACCACAAGGGACCAGGGGAGCAAACCAGACCTCACCCGATGTCGCATTCATAGTCAATGGAGGAAGGGGACTTGTCCTAACCGAGAACAAATACACAGAGCATTCATTTTATCCCTGCTCCGGAAGGAAAACCGAGCATTGTAACCCGGATATTAAGAGATGCTTGGATATTGAAAAGGTCTTAAGTGATCCAAAAGAGACCTGCTACATGAGTAACTGGGAAGATGGCAAGCGTACCAACAGGAAATACTGGGATTTTATTAAGTTCTCTGATGGTGCAGCACGCATATTAAAAGGATGTCCCGCTGCTATGGCTGGCTATCAGCTTTTCAGGCAGCAGGCATTAGCTGAGGGTATTGCTGAAAGAGGTAATTATGATTTTGTAATTTCATGTGTAGCATATGACAACAAAAACCAGACTCTTATAAGCTGTTTAAAATCGACCGGGATAGATGACTTCAGAGCAGAATGGAGCAACCTCTTTGATGGCAAGGCTGGATTCAAAAGCTTTTCACATCAACAGTTTGTCACGTGGATTAGAGAAAACGGCTCTGGCAACAAGTGGAAAGACTGGCTATCATACGTTAAAAATAGATATGGCTATTAACTATAATAAATTGAAGAAACAATCGCCACCCTCTGCGGCTGGCCAATAACATAGAAATTGGAGTTAGGAATTCGGCAAATGATAAAGAAAAAAGACGATACTTTGATTTGTCAACTAAAGATAACACTGAAGAATATTGAACCTCCAATATGGAGAAGGATCCAGGTGCATGGTGATATAACTTTATTTAGATTGCATGAATATATACAGGGTTTTATGGGCTGGGAGAATTATCATATGCATGAATTCAGGATTAAAGGCCAAAGATACGGCAAGCCCGATCCTGATGGAGAGGCTTTGTTCGGTGCTAAGACAAATAAGGACAAAGGGTTTAAGGTTTGTGATTTGGTCTCTGATGGGGATGTGTTTGAATATGTATATGATTTTGGTGATGACTGGAGACATGAAATTGAGGTTGAGAAGGTAATGGAGGCTGAGGCAGGAGCTGTGTATCCGACCTGTTTAGCGGGAGAGCGGGCATGCCCTGAAGAGGATTGTGGAGGACCTTGGGGATATCAGGAAATGCTGGAGATTTTGAAAGAGCCTGAGCATGAAGATTATGAGCATTATTTTGAATGGCTTGGTGGGGAGTTTGACCTGGAAGAATTTGACTTAGATGAGGTGAACGGTCATTTCGATAAAGTTCAATAGTGTCCGGTACATTTTGTGAATAAGAGCCAGCATCAAAACCTGACATAAAAAAGAAGGAACCGCTTCCTACTTCGCTCTACGAGCTTCCGCCGTCGCACGAGGCTATGGCGGACAAGACGCAGGACAAGTCGCGGACTTGTTTTAATAGATTTCTCGGCTACGCTCGAAATGACCGAAGTAGTTTTGTTATAGGCTCTAAATAGGGCTTGCTGATTAAGTGGCAACTTCTTTATTTACAGTTAGATACCTTTGTGTTATGTTGCACGGAGTGAATGGATTTTCATTTAATTGTATCAAAACCCTTGCACTTGGAGAACACGGAT
>Ga0180433_10006191_pt1 | contig 15796 bp, 17 predicted proteins | sample SS_ome_8_FD_132980 | JGI IMG/M metagenome (GOLD analysis project Ga0180433, IMG submission 132980) | Hypersaline lake sediment archaeal communities from the Salton Sea, California, USA - SS_1_D_1 metaG | ecosystem: Environmental > Aquatic > Non-marine Saline and Alkaline > Hypersaline >... | reverse complement strand
AGAGTTTTCCTCAACTTTTGTCGGTTAAAGGAATAATTCTATGCCTTTTTTCTTAAAATAGACAAATATTTTTTTGAGACCGCGAAAATTCTTAGCTTGCCCCCTTATTTATGCAACAAGGCCAAGGGGGCTGCATCTCCAATTGAAGCTCCTTCAAGCTGCTCTCTGTCCACAGGTGGTACTCCCAGTTAGGGTGCAGTTGTAGCCATTTTTCGCGAAATTGAGAAAAGTAGTGGGGTGGTTTCTTAGGCCCAAGCCAGATTTGATGGATTCTTTTTGGGATTGCAAGAGATTTGGTATGCGGTATTTCAGTCTGGTAAAGCTTTTTGAAGAGGCTGTAGCGTTTTATGTCATCAGAGTGTGTGCTCTCTTTTCCCATTGGTGTGTCAAAATTGACCTTATAAAAGGAGGAAAAGGCACATAAGAGAAATAGGAAAAAATATATAGCGGCAGTCGGACTCGAACCAACGACACACGGATTATGATTCCGTTGCTCTACCAACTGAGCTATACCGCCACGAAAGAGGATAAAAAAAATAGCGGGGGAAGGATTCGAACCTCCGGCCTTTGGGTTATGAGCCCAACGAGCTAACCACTGCTCCACCCCGCGTCATTTATGCTTTACAGTGTACGTCTTTTTCCTCTTTTTTGAAAAGCTCTTTTTTTGGAAATCTTCCAAAAGATACCTCAAAATGTTCAACCAGAGGTTTTTCCTCTAAGAATTCAATTTTTTTGAGCAAGCGCGTTTCTGCTTCTACAACTCGTATCGTCATCGTCCTCATCGTTGCCTCTAAGATGGCATTATCTCCTAGGTAAAGCATCGTATGATCGATGTAACCGGTTTTTTGGTTGAAGAAAAAGATGAGGTCGTATTTTTGTAGCTCAGAGGGATGTAGGGGGGTACAAAAGCTGTGTTGGCATGATGCATTACGTGGTATCACCTTGTTGTGCATACGAAAGAAAAGGTAGACAAGACCAGAGCAGTCAATGCCTGAATGACTGTTCTTATAACTAGGCAGATAGTTTGATATGCCTCCCCAAAGATATGGTGAGCCACTTTCTTTTAAAAGACTGTCGATAGGATCGCCTTCCAAGCTCTCTTTTTTTACTTTGCCTTTTTTGCCGTCTGGAAGGCGTATGGAGGCATAAGGTTCATCGATATTTTCGATAAAGAGGTGAGTTCCGATACAAAAGGGTGTGTTGGAGAGTAGCTCCAGAGTAGGTTTGAGGAGGGTTTTATTGGTTGTATATGGCTTTTCGCCAAAGAGAAGGTTTTTTTTTGCCACAAAGCCTGTGTAGCTTTTTTCCTTATGCGGCTGGTTGGGAATTTCCACCTCTACCCAGCTTTCTTGCTCACTAAGCACTTTGAGCGTATCCCCATATAAACACTGGGTTTCTTGGAGGGGATCTTTCTTCATCCGCTGTAAGGAGCTTTGCATGGGCTCTTTGCGGACATCACAAAAAGGGACTTGCACGACGGCAAAAAAAGAGGAAGAAGGCATTTTTCTAGTTGCGTTTTTTTTTCATACTTTATACATTTAAATATAGTTTAGAGTCAAAACCTTATGAAGAATCGGTTTTTTACCACTCTTTTGATCATGTTTTTGGGGTCATTTTCTCTTGTCGGAAACGCCTCAGAGTCAAAACCTTATCTTATAACTGTCATAGGTGCACCTGGTACAGGACCGATGACAATGGCGCTCCAAATATCCAAAAAATATGCCATTCCTGTTATTACTCCAGCTAGTCTTGTTCAAGAATTTTTGCATGATGAGTCCTCTATTGGTCAAGAGGTTCGAGAAACTATTCTCAACCAGGAGGTGCTCGAGGACACGCTTCTTTTTAGGCTTTTTTCTGAATATGTGGAAAAAGAATCTCTTGAGTTAGGGCTGATTATTGAGGGATTTCCACAAACACTCCTGCAGGCTCATGCTATGCATGAAGCCTTAAAAGCTCAATTTTCCATACTCTGCTTCCATTTGGATGTAGCCGACAAGGCGCTTATCGAGAGGGGAGTTCAGAGGCTTGTATGCAGCAGTTGTGGGTACGTCACACAGCTCGTCCGCCCGGAAGATGAACTCGTTCAAAAGTGTCCCCAATGTCAGTATGCTCTCAAACAACGAGAAGCAGATAGGCAAAAAGAGCTTCAAAAACAACTTTTAGAGTTTCATACACGTGTTGACCCTATATTGACCTTTTTTGAAGAAGAGGGGTATCTTCACACGATTGATGGAAATAAGTATGTGGGCGAGCATTTTACCCCCTGTGTGATACGTGACATGAGTCAGGTGATTGAGGCAAAGAAAAAAGAGCGCTCTCATCTGCCCTTTTCCAGCTTCTTGGATAAACTTTCCTTATAAACCCTTTTGATGTATACTTTAAAGAAACCCAGAAGAAGAGGTTATACATGCCGCCAATGCGTTTTTTTACACCACCAGTAGTAAAAAAGTTCATACAAGCTATGGTGCTATGCACATTTTCAGCACTATTTTTAGAAAATGTGCTCCCTTTTTCCTTTAAAGAAATTGTTTTATTGAATCCAAGTTGTTTTTTTCAGTACCGCTTGTGGCAACCGCTTACTGCAGCCTTTTTTCTACCATGTAAGGGACTTTCTTTTAGTGCGCTTTTTGATCTCTCTGTCCTTGTAGGAATGCTATGGATCTTTTCAAGCCAGCTTTTTGACTTTTTAGGAAAAAAGCGCCCCCTCTTTCTCTTTTTCTCAACTGCTTTGATGTCATCTCTTGTGTTACTTGCATCGCTCTACTTTTTTTCCGCGACGGAGCTGTTTCCTCTTACACCATTTATTTTGCTTGCTCTTGCTACCGCCTGGACGATGTGTGCACCACAGCAGAACTTCTTTATGTTTTTCTTCTTTCCCTTTCAGGCAAAGTGGTTTTTGGCGCTTGCCCTCTTAGGAACGGTGGGAGCAAGCGCCATTCAAGGTGACTTTATCTATGCAATTGGCTATTTTGCTACCTTTTTGTGGAGCTACCTCCTTTGTGTAATGAAATGGTACATCCGTGGTCCTTTTTCCTTCCTATGGCGTTTTGAAGCAAAATTAAAGAGGATATCTCATTCAATAGCCCTCTTTTTTAACTGGAAGGTCTATCCTTTATTGAGACGCTATTTTTCACGCACAGCTCATGGTGAGCTTGTAGACTGAAGAATGCGCAGAACCTCCTCATCGGTAATCTGCTCAAAGTTTTGATAGAACTGGCCGACTGCTTGAAAAAAAGAGGGGGTAGATACCGAAAAGACGGCGTCTGCAGTATGTCTTAGCTTATCAAGAGTTGTTGGAGGGCCTACAGGAACGGCAACCACAACGGCTTTTGCTTTTTCCCCTTTTGTCCATTCGATCGCTGCTTTCATAGTAGCGCCGGTGGCGAGACCATCATCTATAAGGAGCACTGTTTTTCCTTCGACAGAAAGCTCTTTTTTTCCTTTTCTGTAGAGAGTATATCGCTCTTGCGAGCGAGCCCTTTCCTCTTGTATAGCATTTTTAAGAAACTCCTCAGAAATATCGAGCTGAGAGATAATATCTTGGTTAAGAAAACCCTCTCCTGAATGCGTCACAGCTCCAAGGGCGAGCTCTGGGTTGAAAGGGCAGCCCACTTTTCGAGGGCATATCACATCAAGAGGGAGGTTAAGGAGAGAGGCGACCTCATTAGCGACCACTACTCCACCTCGAGGGAGGCCAATAACGAGAGTATCTTTTCTATTCTTAAACTGGAGAAGCAGAGAGCAAAGCTTTTGCCCCGCATCTTTTCGATCAACGAATAACATAAAGCGATGCTGGTTTAGCTGGAAGCTCTACGGTTTTTTCCTCTTGCTTGGGTGCTGTCTTATTTCCCATTTTTTTGCTTATAAAAGGAATAAGAAGGTTATTGAAAAGCAAAAATACAGCGAGAACCAAAATGATTAAAGTCCAGATCATATCCGTAGGTTTATTCATAGGAAGGTCACCTTTATAAAAAATAGTTTAGCCTATTTTTACGGTTTTTTGATCAAAAAAACAAGAAAAAAAAAGAGTTTAAACGATCTGTTTTTTATGTTACTATATATCAATAATTTGGAGGAAGAGTGGCCTATATAGCAACACGTGAATGTCCCGCGATACAAAGTATAAAAAGAGAGACAGTCTGCTGTGATTTTGACCCTGATAATGAAAGAAGTGAGCGGCTGGCAAAGGCTCTTTTTGGAAAAACAGGAAGAGAGTTACAAAAACTCTCCACATTTCGCTATACAAAGGAAGAGAGGCCGGTTGAAAAGGGGCTTCAACGTCCAGAGAAGGTAGAGATACCCTCTTCCCCAAAAGGAATAGCAAAAACACGAAAGGTCTATTCTTTGTATGCCCTCGCAGAGGGCTATAATGACTTTTATCGAACCCCCATGGCTGCCCATGCAACAGATAACTTGCTTGCTTTTTCAAGAGGCACAGATTTCTTTTTTGCTAACAAACGGTTTGAAAATATAACAATTATCAGAAAGTCAAAAGGAGAGCCAGAAGGCTTTTCAATACAGTGGCATCATGAAGAACTTCTTGAGGGGTGTATAAATGGATCTCTTTGCGTATGGAATGTCGATAAACTAGAAAAAGCAGAAGAGTGGAATCTTTCTAAGAAGGGGGCCACAGTAAGAGATATCGCTGTTGACGTAGAGAAAGGTCGAGTTGCTGCTGGGCTGACTTCTGGCCATATCAAGGTACTAGATCGGCGTATTGGAGTAAAGAACATAGCGACCCTGTCCTTTAAAAATGAAATTGTCGATAAAGTAGCCTTTTCAAAAATTGATCACTATATGGCCGTAGGATTAGATAGTGGATATACCGCAATTTATGATGTGCGGAATGTGAGAGAAAAGAAGCCTTTGCATGAGTTGCCAATGATTTCAGAAGCAGCGTGCAGTGTATTGCAGTTTCTGCCTTGGAGTCGGGATCATATCCTAGTTGGGCATGGAAGAGCCGCTCCAATTCTTGCAACATTTAATGTGAAGAAGGGTGTTCTCGAGCAACAAATTCATACTGGAGCTCAGATATGTTCTATGCAACTTTCTGAGGAGTATGAGGAGGTTCTTTGTACGCATGGATTCTATACAGACCATGAGGAGAGGCAGAAAGATGTGGCAAACAGTATAACTCTTTGGAAATGGGATAGGGTAAAAAAGGGTCTCTCATTTAGTGATACAGTTTTCCAAGGTACAGAACGTATGCTCTACTCTACTCTTTGTTCTGATAAGAGGTCTGTTGTAGTATTAGAAGAGCCTATTAATGTATATGTCTTTGAAAACCTCTGGCCTAAACAAAAAAGGTCCACCCTTACAGAAGAGTGGACTATTCGGTAGTTTCGCTATACGTATTGTTAGGAAGGCTTTCTGCTCTTTAAGAACCTTTTGTGGCCTAGGCGTACCTGGCCGCGGTCATTAATTTCGAGAACCTCTACTTCAATTTCAGAGCCAATTCCGAGGTTATGCTCTTTTGCATACTTCTCTAAATCAGGAATACGCGTCGTGTCAATTTCTGAAATGTGAAGCAGCGCTTGCTTTCCAGGGAGAACTTCGACAAAGAAACCGAAATTCATGATAGATGCAATCTTTCCAACATAGAATTTACCAATTTCTGGTTCATCGATGATCTCATGGATCAGACGTTTTGCATGCTCAATTCGATCCTTAGAAGTGGCGGCAATACATACAGAGCCATCATCCTCAATGTTCATTTCAACTTGAGCTTCTTCAATAATAGAACGGATTTTCTTTCCACCTGGGCCGATAATCTCACCAATCTTGCTTGGCTTAACTTTGAGCGTCTCTATGCGCGGAGCATACTCAGACATCTCATCGCGAGATTTAGGGCAGACTTCGAGCATTCTGTCGAGAATATGACAACGTCCTTCTTTTGCTCTCTGGAGAGCTTCTCGCATGATATCAATGGTAATACCTTCGATCTTAATATCCATCTGGAAGGCGGTAATACCATCCTTATCTCCAGCCACTTTAAAGTCCATATCGCCGAGTGCATCTTCGAGACCAAGAATATCTGTTAGGATTGCGGTTTTATGGTTCTCAAGAATAAGCCCCATAGCAACACCAGAGACTGGTCTTTGTATAGGCACCCCTGCGTCCATCATCGAAAGACAGCAGCCGCAGACAGAAGCCATTGAAGAGGATCCATTAGACTCTGTAATGTTGGACTCTAAACGGATAGTGTAGGGGAACGAATCTTGTGAAGGTAGAATCTTGGAAAGAGCGCGCTCTGCAAGTTTTCCATGACCAATTTCACGCCTTGAAGGCATTCCAATTCTTCCTGTTTCTCCTACAGAGTAGGGTGGGAAGAAGTACTGGAGGTAGAATTTCTGTGTTCCTTCTCCATCGAGGTCTTCGTAACGCTGACCCATATTTTCAGAGCCGAGAACGCAGATAGTAACCGCTTGAGTCTCTCCACGTGTAAAAAGAGAAGATCCGTGGGTTCTTGGTAAAAAGCCTTGCTCAATGGTAATAGGACGTACTTCGTTAAGAGCTCTTCCATCTGTACGAATTCCCTCGTTTAAGATCATCTCGCGCATATGGTGTGAGGTATACTCAGAAAATGCTCTCTTAAGGTCATAAAGAGAGAATGAAGTTTCTGCTTCTTCTGAAGAGAGCACATCAAAAATCTCTGATTGAAGCACTTTGAAAGCCTCTTCACGAGCTTTTTTCTCTTTAATACGGACAATTTGGTCGACTCTCTTGTTGTCGAGTGCCTTAATGGCATCGAGAGCAGCTTGAGGAAAAGGTTTAATCGTATCTTTGATCTTCTCTTTTCCACACTTCTTTTGCAACGCTGCGATAGCATCACAAATGACTTTAATTGCTTCGTGACCTTTTTCAATTGCTACAAGGAGCTGCTCTTCTGTTAAAAAGTCACATGATCCTTCGATCATTAAAACAGCTTCGTGGGAGCCGGCAATGACAAGATCAAGTTTGGATGCTTTATCCTCTTCTACAGTTGGGTTGATGATAAATCTGTCATCGATCATTCCCACACGGACGGCTCCGATAGGCTTTAGAAGAGGTATTTCTGATATAGAAAGTGCTGCCGATGCTGCGCAGATAGCGAGGGTGTCAGGCTTGTTCACACCATCGTATGACCAAACTGAGGAGTTGAGCTGTGTGTCGTGGTAGTAGCCATCTGGGAAGCAAGGGCGTAGAGGCCGATCGATAAGACGGCATGTGAGAATCTCATTCTGAGTAGGTTTTCCCTCTCTTTTGATAAAGCCGCCAGGTGTTTTTCCTGTAGAAGCGAGCTTTTCTTGATAGATAACTTGAAATGGCAGGAAGTTAATATCTTCGAGAGGCTCTTTGCTGCGGGATGCGGCTGCAAAAACGATAGTGTCACCGCATCGAACGGTTACTGCACCAGACGCTTGCCTTGCTATTTTTCCTGTTTCAAATGTGAGAGTTTTGCCCTCAATAATACATGTCTCTTGTTCGCTTTGCATGAGGTTTTAGCTCCTTATTTTAGCTTTTTCGGTTTGTGTCTCGGTGCGCTGAGTAGTCTGTATAATCGTACAAAGATACGGCTTTATCTACGCAATTTGAGTTTCTTGCAAAGAGCTTGATATCTCTTTGTATCTGTTGAGTTTAAGTAGTCTAAAAGGCGACGGCGTTGTCCTACAAGTTTTAATAGGGCAAGCCGTGCGTTATGATCTTTTGGCTTTCTTTTGAGCTCTTCTGTAAGCTCGGCAATTCTTTCTGAAAGGATAGCGATCTGAACGTCAGCAGAACCTGTATCTTTTTCGTGGAGCTGGAATTTTTTTGTGATTTCTTCTTTAGTTCCTTTATCGAGTGCCATTAAGTACCTCTTCAAAATTTTTTATCTCTTATCATCTAGTATAACTGTTTTTTCCATTAAAATTCAAGAGAAATTTCTCTCTATGCTGGAAGAAAATCAGCCATTCCTGCAAAATTGATCCCATATGGATACACAATATTTTCTTCCTTCTTTTGAACAGATCGCCTCGCACGAGGAACATTTTATGAGAGCAGCTCTTCGAGAGGCGCTAAAGGCCTATGAGCAGGATGAGGTTCCTGTTGGTGCGGTTGTTGTTCTCCATGGTGAGATCATTGCAAGGGGATATAACCAAGTTGAGACCCTCCAAGATGCAACGGCCCATGCTGAGATGCTTGCGATCACTTCGGCGGCTGCGGCCCTAGGAAACTGGCGGCTTGAAAAGTGCACGCTTTACTCAACCTTGGAACCCTGCCCAATGTGTATGGGGGCGATGATCCTCTCGAGGCTGCCCCGTTTAGTTTGGGGTGCTAAGGACCTCCGGCATGGCGCCAATGGTAGCTGGGTTGATCTTACTGAAAAGAAACACCCGATCCATACAGTTTCTATTGAATCGGGCGTTTTGGAGGATTTTTGCAGAAGGCCTCTTCAGACATTCTTTGCGGAAAAAAGAAAAAAGAATGATCTATCTGCATAGATCATTCTTTTAGAGTTAGCCATCGGCTGCTTTTCGTTTCTGCCCTCTTTGAGCTGGACCCCGTAGATATTTCATCACTTCCCCAGCAAGGGGAAGGCCACTATACATGTATGGGCGGTATCTCTCTTTATTTGCTCGAATGAAGGACATATTAAACGCAACGCGTCCCCACTGTTGAGCAAGTCTTTCAAAACGAGCTTCATTATTCCTGCAGTGAGTCCGAAGCTCTTCTGGAGTTTCATCGTTAGTTAGCACCTGAATTACAAATCGGCTCCGAAAGAGCAATCTGATTTGTTCGTTATTCAAGTTTATAAAACCAAGTTTTATAGGGTGATGGTGTTGTGATAGAATCCGTAATCCTTCATCAGTAGCAGAATGTACGTGTAACGTTCCGATATGGCCATGTGCAACTATTGCTTGAGCTACACTTTCGGTTAAGGTAATTGGTGCCCCAATACATCTTACTGAGCTGCTCTTTTCTAAAAGATATATAATGCCTTGTTCAGTTACACGCGATTTGCTCAAATCTGCACACTCTAATTTTGGTAATGATGCTAGAAGTGGAATCGAGTTATTTCCTACTTCATGCAAGCTGTCTATCTCCATGGATGAGTTATGCAAGCTAATAGATTCAATAGTATCCTTTCCCAAGCTAGCTACTTTTTCAGCCAGGCTTTTGTCCGTTACCGGGCCTATGAGTTCTTCATTTTCTCTAAAGAAGGAATCTCTTGCCCAGATATGCTTTAAATGTTGATTATTTTCTTTTATTTCCCAAAAAAACATTGTATTCTCCTTTTTTATTTTTATGTAAAAAATTTTATCTTCTTCGCGAGGTGCCTTGTACATATTGCATCACCACCTCAACAAGTGATAAACCGCTATATGCATATGGCTTATATGGATTAACTTTGCCAGGTTGGTATGGATTTTTAGTTGCGCGAATATAGGTCATATTGAAAGCAACACGTCCCCACTGCCTAGCTTGATTCTTGTTACGTTCACAGTGTTGGAAAAGGCCTCCAATAGTTTTGCCATTACTCATCACGCTTGTTATCGAGGGGCTTTTGCGGAGTATTTCTATCTGTTTTTCAGAGAACTCTCCTAGAGATAGTTCTATAAGTTGTTGGTGTTGGGTTACAATTTCTAGCCCTTCATCAGTTGCAGAGTATACGGTCAGCTGCTCAATATGGCCATTTGCAACTACTGCCTTTGCAACATCGGCAGTTAAGATAATTGGTGCACCTATGCGTTTTATTGATCGACTTGTGCGTAGGAGTTCTATAATGCCTTGCTCTGTTACATGTGATTGGAATAGACTCACATCCTCTAAATGAGGTAACGATATCAAGAGTTCAATTGATCGATCGCTTACATTGTGCATACCGTCCATCCAAATGCTATTATCCAAGCGGAGGGATCTAATCGTATCTTTGCCCAAGCTTGCGACTTTTTCAGCAAGGTTTTGGTCGCTTGTTGCACCATCTATTCGATCTTTTCCATCTAGGTTAAAAGCAGAGAATACCGCGCATAAGCTTTTTAACTGTTGGTCGTTTTGTTTTATTTCCCAAAAATACACTATTTTATCCTGGTTTTTATTATTATTTGTAAAATTATATCACAAAAAAATATTATTTCAAACTGTTTTCAAACAAGAAACAAAGTGGTTAGGCTCATACTCAATGAGTTGAGGCATTTCCCCTGTGCAGGAGTCCTTATCACATCGGGCTGCAAAAGGGCAGCCTGTGTTGTTTTGCTTCCATTCGGTAGCAAGGGGTACAGAAAAAGCTCCTTTTGAAAGCTGTGGGCATGAGCGAAAAAGGAGTTGGGTATAGGGGTGAAGGGGTTTTGTGTAGATGGCCTTTGCATCACCGTATTCAACGAGGTGGCCCATGTAAAGTACTGCAATTGTGTGGGCGATAAAGCGCAAAGTATAGAGGTCATGGGTGACAAAAAGGTAGGTGAGCTGTCTCTTTTCTTGCACCTCTTTAAGAAGTTCTAAGATACTCATTCGAATCGACATGTCAAGAGAGGAGAGGGGCTCGTCTAGAAGGAGGAGTTCTGGTTGGATTGAAAGAGCTCGTGCGATTGCAATCCGCTGCTTTTGTCCACCTGAGAGCTCGAAAGGGTAGCGTTCTAGTATGGATGGAGAGAGGTGAACTTCGTCTAAAAGGGATTCTAGGATTGCTTGCGAACACGGAAGAGAGTGGGTTGTAAGGGCCTCTTTCAAGAGTGTTTTACATTTTTTCTTTGGGTGGAGGGAGCTATCTGGATCTTGAAAGACTACCTGCATCTTTTTTCGGAAAGAGCGAAGCTCTTTTGAAGTAAGAGAGGAGAGGTCTGTTTCATTTACGAGAACTTTTCCCTCCGAGGGTTTTTGTAAGAAGGCAAGGGTTCGTAAAAGAGAGCTTTTTCCACAGCCGCTCTCACCTACAAGACCAAGGGTTTCTCCCTTTTGAACCTCTATTGTAAGGGGATGGACGGCTCGGAAAGATCCATAGTCAACTGCCAGAGTATCTAATTTAAAACTCATAGTAGGTTGCCTCTAAAAGTTTTTGTGTATAGGGATGGGATGGTTTTGTAAAGACCTCTTGAACTTTTCCCGATTCAACAATTTCTCCCTTATTCATGATGAGCACTCGATCGCCAAAGTGGTTTACTATAGAAAGGTCATGGGTGATAAAGAGGATCGACATGTTAGACTCATTTTTGATTTTTTGGAGGAGGTGGAGGATTTGAGCTTGAACAGTTACATCAAGGGCGGTAGTAGGCTCGTCTGCAATGAGGATTTCAGGTTTTTTGAGGAGGTTCATGGCGATGAGGACCCTTTGTTGCATACCTCCAGAAAGCTCATGGGGGTACATATTGAGAAGCTCTTTAGGCCGGGGTATGGAGACAAGTTCAAGAGCTTTTTCTGGAGAGAGATTGCTTTCGTCTGTGCATACTTCTCGCAGTTGAAAGCCAATAGAGAGGGTTGGGTTAAGGGCACTCATCGGATTTTGTGGGATATAGCCCATATTGTGTCTGCGAATCTCTCTAAGCTCCTTTTTTGCCTCAGTTACAAGGTTTTTTCCCTTGTAGTGTATTGAGCCCCCTGAGACTATTATTTGAGGAGAAGGGAAGAGTTGCAGCAGCGAGGCTGCTGTAAGAGATTTTCCTGAACCAGACTCACCAACAAGTGAGAGAACCTCATTTTGGTGTAAAGAGAAGGAGATCTCATTGAGTAGTTTTTGTTTTTTGGAAAGTGAAAGCGACAACTTGTCGACTGAAAGAAGAGGTTCAGATGCCACTACTCTCCTCCACACTCTTAAGGCGTTTTTGATCAAAAAGATCTCTACATCCATCTGAAATCAGCTGAAAGGCAAAGATAGTTATAGAAAGCACCATAGATGGGTAAAAAAGCCTGTGGGGGTAAAAGCGCATGGCTGGCAATCCATCACTTACAAGGGAGCCAAGGCTGGCTAAAGGGGGCTGGATGCCAATGCCTAAAAAGCTTAAGAAGGTCTCAATAAATATTGCATGAGGAATGGTTTGCATGAGGAGGGTGATGAGTGAGCCGCTTATAAGAGGAAAGATATGGAAGAGAAAAATACGTGATGGATGGATACCAATTGCATGAGCAGCAAGAATGGCATCGCTATTTTTCACTCGCATCACCTCGATTCTTGACATCCGTGCCATCTGGATCCAGCCAAAAAAGCACATAGCTAAAAGTATTGAGTAGACTCCTGGCCCGAGGAGGGTAACGACGAGAAGGACTGCAAGAAGAAAGGGAATCGAGTAAAAAAGCTCTGTAATGCTCATAAGAATTGAGTCGACAAGACCTCCAAAATAGCCTGAAAGCGAACCAATTGAAACACCGATAATCAAGTCGAGAAAGGCAGCAAGAAGGCCTATGAGGAGGGAAACTTGGAGTCCATGTGCGATGCGCACAGCCTGATCTCTCCCTAAGTCATCTGTGCCGAATATATGAGTAAAAGAGGGTGTGAGGTTTTTAGATGAGAGTGCGGTCTGCTCGTAGGTGTAGTTACTCAGATAGGGGAAAAGAAAGGCAAAGGAAGCAAGGAGTAAAAGAAGAACAAAGCCGATAGCAATCTCTGGATGGATATATTTACGCCGGAACACTTTTTCTTATCCTTGGGTCTAAAAACATAGTTAAAAGGTCTATGCCGGTATGTACGAAAAGCAGGGTCATACTATAAAAAAGGGTCAAGCCACCGATGAGAGGGTAATCTCTATTCAATACACCGTTCACAAACCACTGGCCTAAACCAGGAATAGCAAAAATTTTTTCGACGATAAAGCTACCAAGTAGGATGCGGGTTATAAGAGGTCCAAGGTAGTGGATAATAGGAAGAGAGACATTTTTTAAGATGTGAAAAAAGATGATGTGTTGTTCGGAAAGTCCTTTAGAATAGGCTACAAGAATATAAGGTTGGTTGAGTACTTCTAAAATTTGAGCGCGTATAAGGCGTAGAAGTATCGCCATAGGCCCAATTGCCAGCGTAAGAGCAGGTAAAATGGAGTGGGAGAGTGTATCAAATCGGGCAATTGGAAAAAGGGATAACCTGTATGCAAAGATATACTGCAAAAGAGTAGCAATGACAAAAGAGGGCATGGAGATGCCTAGAAGGGCGATAATTTTAAAGAGATAGTCTATGGGACGTCGATAAAAAAAGGAGGAGAGGAGAGCAAAGAGAAAAGCGAGAGGCAGAGCTATACAAAGGGCTTCTATGCCTAAAAGAAAAGAAGGGAGAAAGTTTTGTCCAATAATCTCATTTACTGTTTGAGAGGGGTATTTGAGCGAGGGGCCCAAACGAAAAAGAAAGAGGTTTTTGATATAGCGTCCATATTGAATGGGGAGAGGGTCGTTCAAACCAAAATTTTGTCGGAGCTGCTTTAGGCATTCTTCAGGAATGTTTTTCTCATCCTGAAAAGGATCTCCAGGGATGGTCTTCATGAAGGTAAAAGTGAGGGTCGCTATGGTAAAGAGCAAAATGCACATTGTGACAAATCGATGAAGAAGGAAGAAAAAGGTGCTATTTGTTCGCATTGCTCTCTTCAAAGACAAAGTAACCAAAAGGGTCTAAAGTAATATGTGAGCACTTTTTATTTTTCACATACCGATAGACATAGTGATAGAGAGGAATAACGGGAGAGTTCTCTAAAAGAAGTTCTTCTGCATTATGCAAAAAAGCCTCTCGTTCATTAGTATCAAAGCTTTTTCTTGTTTTTGCCAAAAGAGTTTTGTATTCGCTGTTTTCCCATCCTGTGCTATTCGTTCCATTGGATATATTTTCAAACACTTCCAAGAAGGTAAGAGGAGAGGTAAAGTCACCAAACCATGAAGAGAGAGCAAGGTCAAAATCTCCTTTTTGCAATCTTGAATAAAAGATTTGGCTCTCTGCGAGTTCAATATGCACATCGAGAGAAAGATTTTTTTTCAACTGGCTTTGCAACACTTGCGCCATTTTGGGATATATTTCTGCTGATGGACATAAGAGAGAAAGGGAAGAGGCATCATTGCATGTGCATTCTGAGCTGCTTTGAGGAGGGGGATAGAGAGAGTGTGGAACGAACCTTGATGAGGGTGTATAGTCACCGCAGAGCACATGCTCTGTAAGATCTGACCTCTCAATGGATTGTGAAAGTTTTTTTCGAAAGCTTTTACTCTGTAAGTAGGGTCTTGTACAGTTTACTCGCATGATAGAAGTTCCTGATGCAGGCGCTATTGAGAGTTTCTTTTCTTGTTGTAATGAGGGAACTGCATCAAGGGGAAGAATAGAGAGTGGTGAGCCAATCCAGTCGACTTCACCCGTCTCAAACATCTGCAGGGCACTATTTTCATCAGTTACTTGAAAGATAATTGTATCGGGATAGTTTTTACTTGCAGAAGAAAAGGCTGAATTCTTTTCCAAAACAAGGGTGTCGGACGTGTGCTTTTTGATGCAAAATGGTCCGCTGTATATGTGAGGAGCCTTATAGGGAAAAAAGATGGGTAATGAGAGAAGTTCGAGAAAATGGGAGACAGGTTGTTCAAGTTCGATTTCCAATGTATGAGAATCGAGTACCCGAACACCCAAATCATCGGAGGACTCTGTGTAATAGGACTTGGCATTTTTGATAATAAAAAGAAGGTGTGCATTTGGGCTGGAACCCTCTTTTCCGAGTATGCTCTTTATTGTAGAGGCAAAATCCGATGCAAGAATTGGCTCTCTATTCGACCAGAGGGCATTTTTTTTAAGAAAAAAACGATATGTTTTTTTGTCCTCAGAAAGGGATACATTTTCGCATAGTCCACATTGAACATGTCCTTCTTTATCTCTTTTCATTAGTCCTTCAAACAAAAGGTTTGTCACAAGAAGGGATGGGAGGCTTCGTGCTTTTCTCGGATCGAGCTGAGAGATGTCTGTCGAGGTTGCAATTCGTATAATTTTATCATCCCTCTTGCTTTGGCAAGAGCTTAAACATAGAGAGAAAATCAGAAGAGAGTAAAAAAGTGGATACATATTTTTCCTGACAGAAACTGCTGATATTAAACATGTATTTTCTTTTTAGGTCAATCGAGGAAAGAAAGTCGCTTGCATAATTTTTTAATTTTTTGTAGAAAACGAAAAAAAATTATTTTTACCATAAAGGAAAAAAGCAATATGGCAAGTCCTACACCAGCATTAGAACTACCAATTAAGTTACCTCCACTTGACACAAATCTCCCCACAAAACCTATCCAGAGAGAGACCGAGGTCAGGGTTATTGAATGTAAAGATACACAAGTATCCAAGTTTTTTAAAATGCTTTTTCGTGTGATGACCGTAGCGTTCGCTTTGGGAGTCGCTACGGGAGCTTTTTTTGGATCAGAAGCTTTAGCTTTCTACATGTGCGCTGCAGGCATACTAACAGCTGCTTCTCTTTCTTATACCCATACTGCTGCAAATAGTACGCTAGATCCGAATCGGCTGGTCCGAGAAGTAAGAGAAGAGATACCGGTTGGTGTTGCAGAAACCCCACGCTCATGTGTAAGGGGTGTAGAAAGGTACAGTCATTTTGCTCCCCTTCCTCCAAGCGGAACTCCATCTCCTGAGAGCGCGGCTGGTTCAAGTAATCCACCAGGAAGAGCAGCAAGCGAATCACATTTTTTTGCTATACCTAAGGAGGAGGCTCCTAAAAGTGATGGGGCTGTGCCGGTAGTAGCGCCATTGGCTGTACGGCCTAAGTTACGAGCATCTCCACGCAATCAGCAGCTTGAAGAAGAAAGAGAGAGTGCACGAAGGCGGGGAAGAAGAGCAACTGGTGTAGAGGGGGGGGGGCAAATACCACTACCTTCTTTTCAAAGCCTT
>Ga0180433_10006190_pt1 | contig 15800 bp, 7 predicted proteins | sample SS_ome_8_FD_132980 | JGI IMG/M metagenome (GOLD analysis project Ga0180433, IMG submission 132980) | Hypersaline lake sediment archaeal communities from the Salton Sea, California, USA - SS_1_D_1 metaG | ecosystem: Environmental > Aquatic > Non-marine Saline and Alkaline > Hypersaline > Sediment... | reverse complement strand
TTGCCCTCTGGCTGCGTCCGGCTCCATCGCCAGATCTGCAAATCTGGCTGCTTCGCCGTCCTTGCCAGAGGCCAAAGCAGCTCGCTCTCGGGCCAACGGTAGCCTTTTCAGACAGAACCTAGTGGCCGATCCTGAGCCCGCCGTCAGCGGGTGCGGCTGGTCGGGCTGCGGCCGGCGATGCCTGCGGCGGCCGCGTTCTCGTCGAACATCGTCCAGACCGGCGTGCGGTCGCGGAGCCGCTTCAGGTATTCATCCTGGGCTTTGGTTCGCCGCTGCCGGAGCAACTCTTCGCGGATCGCCACCTGGGCCTCGACGAATGGGGTCCGGCCGGCATCTTGCCGCTCCAGCACCCGGATGATGTGCAGGGCATCGCCGTCATCGAGGATGGCACTGAGCTGCCCGACCGGCAGGCTGAAAATTGCCTCGTCGAGCACCTCTGACACCAGGCTGCCCTGGGTGGTCCAGTCATACTGGCCGCCGGTTCTGGCGGTGGGCCCATCCGAGTCGGCCTTGGCGACCTCTGCCAGCGGGCGGCCCTGCAGCACGTCATTGCCCATGGCGGCCAGCCGGTTCCAGGCGAGATCCCGCGGCTGCGCCGGAGTGATCTTGACCGTCAGCTGTTCAAACCGGGCCCGGGCCTCAAACTCGTAGTCGCTGAGATGATTCTGATACCAGGCAATCATTTCGGCATGCGGAATCTCACCGGCCGAACTGGCGTTCTGCTGCATCCACTCCTGCGCCAAAGCCCGCTCAAAAAACATTTTTCGCATCCGGTCCAGCGACTGCCCCTGGCTGCGGAGCTGATGCTCGTAGTCCTGGAGCGACGACGCGCCTGCCGCCTTGACGAGTTGGGGCAGCTGCTCCTGATCGAAGGCCTCGTCGACCTTGGCCTTGATTTCGGGCAGTCGCTCCTCTGGGATCGTCCGACAGGCATCGACGTAGACCAGCAACGACTCGATGTGAGGCGGCAGCACCTGCTGATAGATCTGCAGCTTGAGCTGCTCGATCTGCTCGGGCTGCAGATTCGGTGAAACCTTTGCCAGCCACTCGGTTGCCGCGGGTGTCATCAGGTCGCCGGCCAGCACCACCTCGGGGCCGACGCGGGCGACCACCAACGCCATTTCGACCGATTGGTAGCCGGGAGTGTCTTCAGGCGAGCCCGCTGCCGCAGCGGCCGCCGGAGCCACTTCTTCGTAGTCGGCCTGGATCACACCCGTTGCGCCACCGCTTTCCGCCGCAGTGGTGGTCGAGTCGTCTGCGGCCTCGTCAGCCTGCTTGGTGGACAGTGGCCTGCCCTCAGAATCGACCGGCTCCAGCGGTCCCCCGGGATTGTCGCGAATGCTGGAGAGAACATGCTGGCTGACAGAAGCCGGGATGCTCGTTGGCCAGCCCTTTGGTCGGGAGATAGCGTCCGGAATCGTCGGAATCACCGGGGTGAAGACCGCGGGGGCGGACGGTGTCGCCGGCCGGTCATCCGCAGCCATTGCCGCCGGCAGGATCCCTCCCAGGGCGGCGACTGTTCCTGCCAGACCGAAGCCCGACCAGAAAGACCTTACGGACGCAGCGATGAAAGTCGGCACGGATGGTGGTTCCGCTGAAGGGCACTGGCCAACCACTTCGCACGGCGGTTCCCGCCGGCAGGGTCGGGGCGGAGGTTACAGATCATTGTCCCACCGCAAAAGGGCAGTGTGGCGTTGCTTGTCAGCGGGGGTTTCCCAACAGCCCATACCGATCCAGTTTGAACCGGAACTCAGACCAAAGCCGATTTCCGGCCGACAGCACTCACCGCCGTTTCGGTTTTCTGGCCGGCCGAGCCTGCCGGCCGCCCGGCATCAGGCTGCCCAGCAGGGCGAGCAGCCTGTCGGGGTCGGCCGCCTCGCGGTCATTCAGGGGCAGCACGGCGGTCTTGTCGCCGACAATCCGCAGTTCACGGCCGGCCAGCTGGCAGGCCTTCCGCCAGCGGTCAATCCGGCGGATGTCGTGGTGGCCAAGCACCAGCAGGCCCGGCTGTTTGGAGATTGAGTCGATGCCAAGCTCCGCGGCCGCGATCCGCAGTCTGGTCAGCTCAAGCAGCCGGGCGGCCGCGGCCGGCAGCGGGCCGAACCGGTCGGCCAGCTCGGTTGCCAGCTGATCGACCTGCGGCTGGGTGCCGGCCCGTGAGATCCGGCGGTAGACGTCGATTTTCGTCCGCAGATCGGTGATGTAGTCACGCGGCAGCCAGGCATCACCGGGCAGATCGATCGCCACGGCAGGCGGCTCGGACGGGGGCAGCTCCTTGAGGCCGCGGACGGCGTTCTCGAGCAGCCGGCAGTAGAGCTCGTAGCCGACGGTTGCGATGTGGCCGCTCTGCTGGGTGCCCAGCAGGTTGCCGGCACCGCGGATTTCCAGGTCACGCATCGCCAGCGAGAAGCCGGCCCCGGTGCTGGAAAACTCTTGGATTGCCCGCAGCCGCCGGGCGGCGGTCTCGGTCAGCCGCCCCGACTCCTTGACCAGCAGGTAACAGTAGGCCCGGTGGTGCGACCGTCCGACCCGGCCCCGCAGCTGGTGAAGATCGGCCAGGCCGTACTGATCAGCCTCGTCGATGAAGATCGTATTGGCGCGGGGGATGTCGAGCCCGCTTTCGATGATGGTGGTGGCCAGCAGCAGCCGGGTGCGGCCGGCGACGAAGTCGAGCATCACGGTTTCCAGCTCGGTCTCCGAGAGCCGGCCGTGGGCGATGCCGATGGTGATGTCGGGCACGATCGCCCGGATGCGGTCGGCCACCTTGTCGATATCGTGAATGCGGTTGTGGACGAAAAAGATCTGACCGTCCCGGGCCAGTTCCCGGTCGATGGCATGGCGGATCAGGGTTTCATCAAACCGGCCCACCCGCGTCTCGACCGCCAGCCGATTGGCCGGGGGCGTGGTGAGGTTTGAGATGTCGCGGATGCCGAGCATCGCCATGTGCAGCGTGCGGGGAATCGGCGTGGCGGTCATCGTCAGCACATCGACACTGGCCCGCAGCGCCTTGAGCCGCTCCTTCACATCGACACCGAACCGCTGCTCTTCATCAACCACCAGCAGGCCGAGGTTGGCAAAGTGGATGTCGGCCTGGGCCAGCCGGTGGGTGCCGATCACGATATCGACCGTCCCCCGGGCCAGACCCTCGAGCGTCTCGCGGGCTTCCCGCGCCGGCGTCAGCCGGGACAGGCCGCGGATGCTGAAGGGGTACTCGGCAAACCGCTCGCAAAAGGTGCGGCGGTGCTGTTCGGCCAGGATGGTCGTCGGCACCAGCACGGCCACCTGGCTGCCAGCCTCAGCAGCCTTGAAGGCGGCCCGCATCGCCAGTTCGGTCTTGCCGAAGCCGACATCGCCGCAGAGCAGCCGATCCATCGGTTTGGGCTCTTCCAGATCGGCCCGGATCGCTTCAATGGCCGTCGCCTGGTCGGGTGTGGGGTCGAATTGAAAGGACTGCTCGAAGGCGATCTGCCAGGGGGTGTCGGCGGGATAGGCCCGGCCCGGCCGCTCCGCCCGGACCGCCTGAATCTGCAGCATGTCGGCGGCCATGTCGGCCACGGCCTTTTCAACCGCCCGCTTCTGCTTCGCCCAGAGCGTGCCGCCGATCTTGGCGAGCCTCGGCGTGGTCTTGCCGCCGCCGATGTATTTCTGCACCAGCTCGATGGCCGCGGCCGGCACATAGATGCGAGTCGACTCGGCAAACTCCAGTTCCAGAAACTCCTCGGTGCGACCCTGTTTCTGCAGCAGCTTCAGGCCCCGGTAGCGGGCGATGCCGTGGGCGACATGGACCACCAGATCGCCCTCGTGCAGGTCGAGGAAGGTGTCGATCGCCCGGCTGAGCCGGTGCTTGGGCAGCCGGGCGGCGGCAGTCTCATGCCGGCGAAAGAGTTCCGCAGCCGAGATCAGCACCAGCTTTTCAGGCACCAGCCGAAAGCCGGCCGACAGTCGGCCCTGGGCAAAGTGCAGCCTGCCGGCCCTGGCGGGGGCCGAGCCACCCAGCAGTTCCGCCAGCCGGCGTTGCTCGGCCGCCGTCGGGGTGATGACCCAGACATCCTGGTCCTTGCCGACCGTGTCGAGCTCTTGGCAGACCCGATCGAGCTGGCCGGTGAACCGCTCCACGCTCTCAACAGCAAGCTGGGCAGTCGCCTCCAGGCTGGTTGGCGCGAGTGCCGAGAGGGTGATCGAAGGGAACCGGTAGATGCGGCTGAACAGCTCGTCGCACGAGAGCGTGCCAGCCTCCGGCAGCCGGCTGCGGAGGCGGTTCGCTTCTTCGACCAGTTCGGCCGGCTCGACCAGCCCCCACCAGCTGTCGGCCGGCAGAATGTCGGTCAGCCAGGACCGGCGGCCGCCGCTGGCGGCGGTGGTGAGGGCGGTGAGGTCGATGGCGTCGATCGGGGCGATGCTCCGCTGGCTGACGGTGTCAAAGGTGCGGAGCGACTCAATTTCATCGTCGTCAAGCTCGAGCCGGACAGGCCGCTCCCAGTCGGTTGCGAACAGGTCGATGATGCCGCCGCGGCGGGCGAAACTGCCGGGATCGGCCAAGGCGTCAACCTGCCGCCAGCCCCGGCTGGTGAGCCAGTCGGCCAACTCCTGGGGGTCAAGCCGCTGCCCGACGGCCAGCTGCCGGGTGCTGGCCTGAATCTGCCGGGGGTCGGCCACCGGTGCGAGGATCGCCTGAATCGAGGTGACGATGATCCGCGGGGCCTGCTCAGCCGGGCCGGTCAGCCGCTTGACGACGGCAAGCCTGGCCGCTTCCGCCGGGTCGGCATCGGCGGCCGGCCCGTCGAGGGCCGGGTCGGCGTAGGACTCGATCGGCGGCAGCAAATCGACCGGCAGCTGAGAGAACAGCCCCAGATCGTCGGCCAGCAGCTCGGCTGCGGTCGCGTGGGGCAGCACCACCACCAGTGGGCCCTGCCCCGGCTGAGGCCGAGCCGCGGCAAGCCCGGCCACCGCCAGGCTGCAGGCGCCGCCCCAGGTTCCGCCGATCGTCGCCCCATGGCCGGCCCGCAGGCTGTCGATCACCCCGGCAAAGCCGCTGTGATCGACAAGACCATCCGCCAGCCGCTGGAGGCGTTCTGCCAGTGGCGGCTTTTCGGCGGCAATTGCGGTGTGAGGAGCGTTCACGGCAGTATTGTAAAGGGTGATGGTCCAAACGGTCTGTCGCCGGACTGGCCGGCTGGCTGACCGGCGGCATCTTTTCGTGTATTGTTGAGGGTGGTGCCGGACGGATGGGTCGGCACCTGTTCATTTCAGGAGGAACGCGACCATGGCAACCGCAGCAGAGCAGGCACGCACCGAGACGCTGGTCACCGGGGCCGACGCGGTTGTTGAGTCGCTGGCCCGGCATGGGGTCGAGGTGATCTTCGCCTATCCGGGCGGTTGCAGCATGCCGCTGCATCAGTCGCTGACCCGCTACGGCGACCGCATCCGCACCGTGCTGCCCCGCCATGAACAGGGCGGGGCCTTCGCCGCCCAGGGCTATGCCCGGACCACCGGCAGGCCTGGCGTCTGCATGGCCACCAGCGGACCGGGCGCACTCAACCTGGTGACGGCCATTGCCGACGCCAAGCTCGACAGCATTCCGCTGATCGCCCTGACCGGCCAGGTTCCGACCGCCGTCATCGGCACCGACGCCTTCCAGGAGACACCGATCGTCGAGGTCTGCCGGGGCATCACCAAGCATCACTTTCTCGTGACCCGCGCCGAGGACATTCCGCGGATCGTGAAAGAGGCTTTTCATATTGCCACCACCGGGCGTCCCGGGCCGGTGCTGATCGACCTGCCCAAGGATGTGCAGCAGGCGCACATCGAGCCCGACTACGACGTGCCGATGAACCTGCCCGGCTACCATCCCGAGGTGCGGCGGGCCCATCCCGAACAGATTGCCCAGGTCGCCAACGCCATTCGGCGGGCGAAGCGGCCGGTGATCTATGCCGGCGGCGGGGTGATCACCGGCAATGCCTCAGAGAACCTGCAGATCCTCGCCCACAAGACCGGCATTCCGGTGACGATGACCCTGATGGGGCTGGGGTCGTTCCCGGGGGACGACCCGCTGTCGCTCGACATGCTCGGCATGCACGGCAGCGTCTATGCCAACTACGCCATCGATGAGGCCGATCTGTTGATTGCCGTCGGCGTCCGGTTCGACGACCGGGTGACCGGCAAGGTGTCGGAGTTTGCCCGCCACGGCTTCATCGTTCACATCGACATCGATCCCTCCGAGATCAACAAGAACAAGCCGGTGCACGTGCCGATCGTGGCCGATGTGAACGAGGCGTTGGGGCAGCTCAACGAGGTGGTCGAGCCACCGGAGGCCAGCCTCGACGAATGGCATGCCCGGATCGCCGAGTGGAAGCGGGAAGACCCCTTCGCCTATGACACCAGCTATCCAGGAATCCTTGCCCAAGAGGCGATCGCCGAACTGTCGAAGCTGACCGCCGACCGCGACACCGTGGTGACGGTGGGCGTCGGTCAGCACCAGATGTGGGCGGCCCAGTTCTTCACTTTCCGCCGGCCCCGCACCTGGCTGTCGTCCAGCGGCCTCGGCACGATGGGCTTTGGCCTGCCGGCGGCGATGGGGGCGCAGGTGGGCCGACCCGACGACCTGGTCATCGACATCGACGGGGACGGCAGCATCCTGATGAACATTCAGGAGTTCGCCACTTGCACCTGCGAGAACATCCCGGTGAAGGTGCTGCTGCTCAACAACCAGCACCTCGGCATGGTGGTGCAGTGGGAAGACCGCTTCTTCAAGGGTAACCGGGCCCACACCTATCTGGGCCCGGTTGAAAACCCCGAGGCCTGCGGCCAGGGCGATGGCATCTCGCCGGAGTGTCGCTATCCCGACTTTGTGGCCATCGCCCGGGGATTCGGCTGGCAGGCGGAAACAATCGTGGAAAAGGCAGACCTCATCCCGGCGCTCCAGCGGATGATCGAGACCCCGGGGCCGGCCCTGCTCGACGTGCAGGTGCCGTATCAAGAGCATGTGCTGCCGATGATTCCCTCAGGCATGACTGTCCGCGAGCTGATCAAAAAATAACAAGACAGCATCCGGCCGCCGTCTGATGCCGGCTCGGCGGGCCCAAGCTTCAGCGAACCTGGAAGGGCGAAAACGGGGTCTTGGGCTTTGGTGCACCAGGCGGGCCGTCGGCAGCTGGCAGGTCCGGTTGCGGAGCTTGGCCCTCTTCTGCAACGGCTGCCGCCACGGGGGCGAGTGCCGTCGCCGCTGCCAAGACATTTTCATCCGTCGGGTTTTCGTAGATGGTCAGGCCGAGATCACGGAGACGGTCAGCCTGCTGCTGGTAGGGGGCTCCCTCGTCTCCAAAGGTCCTGGCCAGCCCCGCGGCTGCCTCGGCAAGGCTGACCAGCCGCCAACTCGTTCTCAGGCAGGTCGCGGTGGGCAGCAGATTGGGTGTGCCTGTCAGTGGTTCGCCCCCGGGGCCCATCATCGGGCCACCAGCCTGCCTGGTGAAACCGTCAGGTGATCGCTCCAGTGCAATCAACTCCCGGGCTTGCCGATCCTCCACCACGGCGGCAACCGCCACCTCGTCGATACGATCAGCAAGCTCATCGGCCACCGGGGCCTCGTCGGGCTTGACGAGACCCGCAACGAGTACAGCCGCCCGCACCCGCAGGTCGATCGGGTTGTCGGCCGCTTGCAGCAGGGCATTCGCCGCCGTCCGCATCTCCGCGAGCGGTTTGGAATCGGCATCGGTCAGCGGGGCGACGGTGACAGCGAAATCGAGCGATCGAGCCTGCAGCCAGCGGCGGGCCACCGGCGACGACCTGTCGGCTCCTGGTTCGGCGGCGGCAGGCCCATCGGCTGCAACCAGTTTGACGAGTGTCGGCAGCAGGTTGGCGGCCGTCTGTTTCACCTCTGGCGAAGCTCCGCTGCCGGCTGCTGCGACACGGGCACCAAGGCCGGTCAGGGCGGCAACCCGCACGGCTGGTGTGACCGTTTCGTCCAGCACCAGGCTGCTGAGAACGGGCGTTGCGGCTGCCAGCGGTTGGCCGTCCTGATCGAGCAGTTCGCCCAACAGCAGCGCGGCGTTGAGGCTGCCCTCGATTGCGACCCGATCGCCGCGGGCCATTTTCTCGAGGCCTCCGACCATTGCCGCGGCCGCATCCTTGAAGGCGGACGGATTCGTCATGCCATCGAGGAAGAGGGCGGGCAGCCGAGCACGAACCGCCGCCAGTCGGTCACGGTTCCCTGCTGCCAGTAGTTGCCCAAGCCCATCGTCGACCAGGAACGTGCGGTGGCGGTCATTGAAGCCGCCACCGGCGGCCAGTTCCGAGCGATAGGCCTTCAGTTCGGCAGCCGCTTCAAGCTCCGAAAGCCGATCGAACCGGGCCGCATCCTGACCCTGCGCGACGAACGAAACCGCGAGCATCTGCGCAAGCAAGGCACCCCGCAGCCACCGCAGCCCGGTCGATCGAAACGGTACGAACGCGTCCTGCCGCCAATACTCAACCATTAGAACCCCATCTGCAGCTGCGTTTCTTCGGGCGACCGTGGCGGTGTATATCCCGGAAGTGTGGGGAGATATTCCCGCACCCGTTTCGCAGATTCACTCGGGGTCACCCGGCTGATCCCGCCGGCCGCATCGACCAGCAGCAGTTCGAACGGGGCCGGGGGAACAAAGCCGCGGGGCATCCGCTTCTTCTCGTCCAGTTCCTGCTCGCCCACGATTCCCACCACCGTCAGGTCGGTCTCGACGTCATGCTCCGGAACCGAGATTCTCCGATTGCCGATCCGCATCCGGCGGGCCCCCTGCTCGACACCGATCGGCTGCCCGGGTGCGATCTCGGCCGAATGCAGTTCAAAGTTACCCGAGTCGGGGTTGGCGTCGAGCACGAGTGCCTCATTGTCCCTCCCACCCAGACCGGCAAGTTTCTTGTCATCGCGACTGAGCAGTCGGGTCAGGACAAGACTGGGGCCGGGAACCCGGGGCACTTCCATCCCGTCAGCCGGAGCCAGCAGGCTCGGCTCAGCGGCCAAGGTGACGGGATCGGCCAGCGAAGGATCTTCCAGATACTTGATCGGCAGGCCGACATTGGGGTTCCAGACCCGGATCGTGACGCGATACCGATACGACTTTCCTGGTTCAACATCGGTGTCGAGAAACCGAAACAGCCGGTAGTCAAGCTGGTTGACCATTCCATCAGGGCCCATCATCAGATCGTCAGGCCCCGAATCGATCCGGGGTTGACCGGGAAATTCACCCGACGCGAAGGGGATGAACGCCGGTCCACCCCCCGTGCCCCTGCCCGGCGGCATGCCGGAATCGGCGAAGGGCATGCCCGGCAGGCCGCCCTGCTGCTGCTGGGCTTCTTCCTCCCGGGCCTGTTTCAGCTTGAGAAGTTCAGCCACGGCCCAGGGATGCAGGGCGGAAAGCCCCCAGGTGGCGGCACCAGCCGGCCCCGCCGAACCGGTACCGCCGGTAAAGGTGGGCCGCTCGGCAAGTTCAGGCAGCGGGCCCAGGTAGCCGATCGGCATGGCGGCTGGGTCCCGGGGGTTTTCCGTGTCGCTCAGCAGCATTTCGGTCGGCAGTGACTCCGCGGCGACCCCGGCCCAGGTTCGGCTCCAGCGTTGGGCTGCCTGCCGCAGGTCGATCGGCTTCCAGGGGCCATCACCCGACCGTCTGATCTCCTGGCGTTCGACGATGAAATCGTTCCAATGCGGAACATCCCGCTCAGGATCGGTATAGCTCGCGGTTGCATAGAGCGACCGATACTCATCGGTCTGTTTGCGGACCGGCACCAGGCCGGTCAAGACGACATAGGGCACGAGGGTCGCCGGCGGGGACTGCACCAGCGGCATTTCTTCGGCCGCCGCTTCATTCAGAACTGGACGACGGGCGAGCGGCTGGTTTTGCTCGCGGCGGGCGATGGCGGCGACGCCGGCGACAGCCCGCAGCTGCTCCACCGGAAAGACCTTCGGGGCTTCTCGTTTTTTGATGTCTCCCAGCAGCGGCCGGTTCAGCCCCAGCCCGGTCGGCGGCTTGCCGAGTTCGTCTATCCGCCAGGCCTCGAGTTCGGCAACTGCGTCGAACTGCGGGCCGCGAAGGCGTCCTTTCAGCTCGGCCTGCTGCTCTGGTGCGAGCACGCGGCGAAAGAGATTCTCGGCCTCTGCAGCCGCATTCTCGATCGAGGTGGGCGAGTTGTTCGGGTCGAGCATCTGGGTCCGCAGCGCATTGATACCGCCCCAGGCCAGGGGGAGGCTGCAGAGGATCGCGATGGCAGCGAGTGCCTTCTCGGCATGATTGGCCGCCAACGAGATGAACGTCTCGGGTGTGAACTTGAGTTTTGGCAGGGCCATCGGCTTCACTCCTCAGAGGGCAAGGCATCCGCTGCGGCCGGATCGGAGTCACCAGACTCGTCGATCCCCAGAATTGCCGGGTCGGGCGGATTGGCCAACGCGATCATTCCCCGCAATTCGACCGTGAAATCATAGCGGCGGACCCCCCCGTCCCCCGAACCGTCCCTTCCTGGTTGCGGCATCATTGGCCGATTGATCTCTGCTCCTCCGCCGGTCGCCCCGGGGTTGATCCGCACCTGGCGGACATCGATCGGAACCGGCCAGGTTGCCAGGGTTCGCAGCAGTCGGTCGAACTTGCGTTGATCGACCTGGCCTCGAACCACAAAGGGGACAAGGTGAGCCAGTTTCGTGTCCGGCGAGATCTCCAATTCTTCGGCAGTGAGGGGGCGTCCGTCGGCATCGACATAGATCCAGTTCCTCAGCAGGCTATCGGCCGAATCGGCTTCATCGGCGAATCCGCCGCCGAGCATCTCCCCGGGCATCTGCTCTCCCAGTGTCGGGGAGCTGCCGGCAAATCGCGGGTTGGGGGGAGGCCCGGAACTGGCCTCTCCATCCATGCCCATTCCCATTCCCATTCCCATTCCCATGTCCATTCCCATTCCCATGTCCATGTCCATGCCATTCGCTGCCGCCTGCAGTCGCCTCACCCGGCCCCCGCCATGTCCGGTGGGGTTGCTCAGGGCGGCCCGGTAGCCGACCGCCAGCTGGCTGATGGCTGCAATCGTGGTGTTGTGGGGGCCAGTCGCCCCGGCATTTGCCGCTGCGATGGCGTCGCAGAGGGTCTCGTAGACCCAGAGCTCTTCCTGAGCGAGCAGAATCTGGGTGGTGGAAGGCGGCTCCTGCCAGTTGAAGGTTGCATAGAGGGCCGACTGATCAGCGGCATCCCAGGTGACGAGATGCCGGGCCAGCAGTTCCGGCTCGAATCGGCTGGGGTCCGGCCGGGGGACAGACCGCCGGCCACCACCGCGGAAGTCTCCCTCCTGCATCATCTCGGCAGCATCGAGCCGGGCCGGCAGCTTGCGGACGAGCTGACGCACGGTGTTTTGGTAACGCTCCACAAGCCGTGCCGAAAGCGTGTCGCCCGGCTTCAGCCCCGTGACCCTCTTGATGAAGTCGCTTCGCAACTCCTCCGGCCAGACCCGCAGGCCCCGCTGCTCCTCCCAGAAATTCTTCCACTGTGCCAAAATCTGCCGCCGCAGCCGGCTGGTGCTGCGATCAATCTGCTCGGCCCATTCGGCCTGAGGGTGCCCCAGATCAGGAAACCCCTCAGCCTGAGCCCGCTCGATCGCCTCGACCGACTTCAGCTTGCTTTCGACATCCTGTCGCCGCTGGCCGATCTGCCGAATCAGCGTCGCATCAGCCGTGAAGGCCAATGGAACCAGCACCAGCGGCATGAGCACTGCCAGCAGCCAGAAGTGGTACTTCAGCAACTGTTTGAGGTACGGCCGAATGTTGTCTGGAATCTCGATCATTGGAACATGCGTCTGCGTGAAGGGGGAGCCGGCGGATCAATCGGTAGCCATCAGCACGGTCAATAGTCATCAGCAAGGTCCGTCTCGGACTCTTCCGGCACCAGCTCGATCGCGCCAGGTGAGCGGGGCTGCCAGACAAATTGCAGCACGAAGTCATACCGTTTGAGTTCAATGCCATCCGCATCGGCCGCGTCAAAGCCGTCCCGGCCGCGGGGGCGACGGCCCCTGCCCCGCGGTGGACGTTGGCCAGCTCGAGGCTGGTCGCCAGCCAGTCCGTCGCTTCCCAGCGGAAGCCATTCTGCCCGCACGCGGCCCGATTCAACAATCACGGGGAAGCCGATGCCGAACTCGGCGACCGATAGTGTTTCACCCTGCTTGGGCCCGGCGGCAACGGTCAATTCAATTCCCTCCCCCAGCAGCTTTTCGATGATCGTCGTCCGCAGGTAGTAGCGGCCCTCGTAGGGCTTGTGCCGATCCTCGTTGTGAAAGTGATAGCCGGCAAGCTGGATCACCCAGCCACTCCCCTTGGGGCTGGGCGGTTCGTCCTCGGTGGGGTCTTCTGCCGCCAACCCCTCCGCTGGCTCGGCTGCCGGTTCATCCTCGGCCACGGCAGTTCCGTCGGCCGCCGGATCGTCGGCCTCCGGCCCGCCTGTGGCCACCGGCTGCTCCTCAGCGTCAGGCTGATCGCGGGCAACGGTCTTCTGCCACTCGCCCCGCAGCGGCTCGAACCACAGCCCGAGATCATCAAAATACTCACACTCGAGCGACTCGATATGAAGTTCGTCGTAATTAATGGGTATGGCTGACTGCTGAGCTGTCTGCCCGTCAGCGGGGTCCTCCGCCGCCGCCGGCTGGGTCTTGTCCGGCTCGTCACGCGGCAGCATCTGTTCAATCGCCCGGATCAATTCCAGCGCCTGAAACCGTTGGTCGGCAATCCGCAGCATGCGTTGCTGGGTTGCGAGTATCTCCTGCTGCTCGGAACGGGCCTGCTCGATGCTGCCGGTGATCTCCGCCGACCTGGCGGTGACTGTCTGCACCCGCTGAAACGCCGCCGCGAAAAGATCTTCCGAGTAGCTGTTCCAGGCCACGAAGATCCCCAGAAAGTTGACCAGTGCAGCGACCAGCAGGCCGAGCATCGCCAGCACCGCCCACGGCTTCTTCGACTCGATCAGCCGGTCGCGGGTCACCTCTGGGGGCAGCAGGTTGGTCCGGAGTGAACCGAGGCCGAGCCCCTGCAACGCCAGGCCGTAGACCGCGGCAAAGGCGAGGTGATTTTCCCGAAAGGCCGGGGCCTTGAGCACAACCGGCCCCTCGAGGTTGCGGTATTCGTGCAGCCGATGAACCTCCAGCTGGAGCTGCTTGGAGAGAAAGTCACTCAGGCCCCGCAGCTTGGCGGCATTGCCCACCAGGATGACACCGCCGATCGTCGCGTTGCGATCCTGACCGGTGAAGTAGTTCAGCGACCGCTGCAGCTCACTGGCGAACTCGTTGAAGACGGGCCGCAACGTTTGAAAGACTTTTTTCGGGTCCTCCGCTCGGGCGGCGTTTCGCTTGAGCTTTTCAGCCTTGGAAAACGTCATCCGCAGGCCCTGCACGAGGGCCCGGGTGAAGTTGCTGCCGCCGATCGGCATGGTTCGCTGCCAGATCCGCAGGCCGTTGGTGATGATCAGGTCGGTCGAATCGACGCCCATCGAGGCCAGCACGATCGACGGGGGGGGCGACTCGGGATCGATCTCAGCCGGCGGCGGCAGCCGGTCGGCCATCACGAGATTGGCGAGCGCCACGGGGCTCAGTTGCAGCAGATCGACCTCGATGTCAGCCTGCCGGAAGGGCTCGAGCGCCTTCTCGACCTGGTCCCGCTTCATCGCGAAGAGGGCAACGTCGGCGTCGATCACAAAGCCGCTCTCTTCGATCCCGCCTTCCAGCCGCTGCCAGCTCCAGACCACCTGGTCAAGCGGAAAGGGAATCTGCTGGCGGGCTTCGTAGGTGACGATGTCGGGGATTTTCGTCGCCTCAACCGGCGGCAGCTTGATGAATTTGCTCAGGCCCGCCTGCCCGGGCACTGCAACCGCAATCCGATCGCCGGCAACCTCGTTCCGGCCGAGAAATTCCTCCACCGCATCCCTGACCAGCTCCGCCGGATCGGCCTCCGGCTGCGTCAGCAGCATCGGGTACTCGATGTAGTCGAAGGCCTCGGCGACCAGTTTGCCGGTGTCGGCGGATCGACTGCACCGCAGGGCCTTGAGCCCGCATTTGCCAATGTCGATGCCCCAGACGTTTTGCCCGCGTGCCATGCAGATGCCGCCTTCTCGCAGCGTGGTCTCAATTGGTGCTGCCGATCGCAGCGTGATCGCGAGAGCGGCCGGCTCGGTGGCTGCCGCGGCCCGCTTCATAGGGTACCATAGAGAACTGTAGAAAGCGGCCGGAAACCGCGTCAAACGGACCGGTTCTGCCGGGCGTCACCAGCCCGGTTTGTGCCGCCGTTCGGCGGCAAGCGGCCCGCCCGGCCTCGCGGCGGCACCGGCTCCGCAGCAGGACAATTTCATCGCAGCAGATCGCCCCATGGACGAGACCACGACTCGCGTCAAGCCGCAGGTGATCGTGTTCCTGCCCTGTCATGCTCTCGATGACCTGCCCGACTGGCTGGAGGAGCATGAAGCCGATGCGGTGCTGGCGGCCTGGACAGCTGCCTGGCACCCGGCGGTTCTCGCCGCCGCCGGGCTGCCCGACTGGGCCAGCCTCGACCTGCCCTGGACCCGCGCCGGCCGCATCGTCGGCCTGGTGCCACCGGGCATGTCGGAGCGGTTTCAGGCGGGCGTGTCTCCGCCCCCCGAGCCTGATCAAGAATTTCTGCATGACCACGATGCCGATCACCTGCAGGCGGCCCTCCTGGCAGCCTGCGGTGCGACCGAGGCTGACGGCGATGGCCTGGCCGACTGGCAGCGGGAGCAGCATGACGATTTTCGCGGGCTCGGCCTGGCGGTGCTGCTGTCGGAACGCCTGGCCCGGCGGATGCGAACCGAAACCAACCTCGAGACCACCGGCTTTCCGGAGGCCGTGACTGCCGCCGCAGAGGCGTGGCTGGCAGGTGACGAGGCCCTGAGCCGCGAGCGGCTGGGCGAGGCCTTCAAATGTCTCGAGGCCGTGCGTGACCACTACTACCCGGTTGACTGCTGGTGCCTCGATCTGGTGCTGCTGGCCGAGTCCGCGGTCGCGGGGCTGGCTGCCGAGCTGGACTCACCGGCAGCCTTGGCGGTGCTGGCCGAACCGGAGATGCTGAAGCTGCTGGCCGCGCAGCCGGCGGAGCTTCGCGAACGCTTCCGGCAGCGGGTTGATGCGGGCAGTCTGGCAGCGGTCGGAAGCATCTCGGCGACGGTGCCCCCGGCACTGCTTTCGCCGGAGCAGCTCGAGGCCGAGGTGACGCGGGGCCGGGACGCCTGGCAGACGGCGGTCGGTCTGCAGCCGACGGTCTACGCCCAGCAGGCCGGCCCGGTCGCCCCGCTGTTGCCGCAGCTGCTTTCCCGGCTTGGCTACCAGGGCGTGCTCTGGAACAGCTTCGACGGCCGCAGCCTGCCGGAGCCGGGGATGACTCGCTTTCAATGGGAGGCCGCCCGGTCGCAGGTCGCTGCGGCTGCCCCCAAGCTCCTCGATGCCCGGTCAACGGCCACCATCCTCGCGCTGCCGACCAGCCTCGGCGATGCCATGGACCACGATCACACGGTGATCGTCATGTTCTGTCATCATGCCGGAACTGCCAGCCCTTGGTTCGAGTTGCTGCGGCGGGTGGCATCGTGGTCGGGTGTGTTCGGCCGGTTTGTCACCCCCGCTACCCTGCTGACCGAGACGGCTGAAGCGGCCGGCCCGGTGCGGTTTCCGTCCGATTCGTTTCCGCTGCGGCTGGCCCCCGAGACGCCCCTCGACAGTCAGACGGCACTGCTGCGGGCGGAGGCACAGCGGCTGGTCGACGAGCGACAGTCGGCGGCCCGGCAGTTGGCGGGCCTCACGGGTGAGCC
>Ga0180433_10006189_pt1 | contig 15801 bp, 14 predicted proteins | sample SS_ome_8_FD_132980 | JGI IMG/M metagenome (GOLD analysis project Ga0180433, IMG submission 132980) | Hypersaline lake sediment archaeal communities from the Salton Sea, California, USA - SS_1_D_1 metaG | ecosystem: Environmental > Aquatic > Non-marine Saline and Alkaline > Hypersaline >... | reverse complement strand
TGGTTTAGCTGGTGTTGATTATTTATGCTATGTTACTCCCTCTGAGCATTTAAGCTTACCAACGCTCGAGGATGTAAAACGAGGTGTTATATGCTCAAAAATAGCTGCTCATGCAGTAAATATTGCAAGATATGGGCGAAAAGCATCTGATTGGGATTTTAAAATGGATGTTGCTCGAAATGATTTAGATTGGAGTGAAATGATAAATCAATCAATCGATCCCGAACTAGCTCGAGAAAAACATCAGAGATACAATAATATTTCGGACGAAGAAGAAGTTTGTAGTATGTGTGGAGAATTTTGCGCTATTAAACTCCTTAAAGACGCTATAAACAAGCAAAAATGATTTTTTGAAGCTTTTCAATCATATCCTTCGAGTTATTTCCGAATACTCTAATTATCGCCTCCTTGCCTATTGAACCCTTATCCCAAATAATATCAGGAATTTTCCCTGTTTTTTTGACGCTTTCCTTTATTAGCCATTGCATTGTTGAGTGATCTTTCTCTTGAATGCTTTTTGGTTGACTTTCCCTTGTAAATTCGTATAATTCTAAATCAGTTTTATCTTGAATTGCGCTTATCCAATGAGGTTCATACTTCAAGTTCATGACTAAATTTATCGAAATATCGTATTTTTTTGCGGTAAGAATTAATCTGGCTGTGTGATCAGAAACTCCAAATTTTATCTCTCCCGAGGCTTGTGGATATCCATTAATAATTGTGATCCGTCCTTCTATTCCCGCGATCTCCTGCTTATTAGAAGCATTAGGTAAAGAACACGAAATATTTAGTCTTACTTCTGGTATGAGGGCGCTAAATTTCTTAATACTTGAAATGAAATTATATATTTCCTTGATCTGGTTAATCACATCTAATTTTTCTTTAGGGATCGTGAGATCTAACACTTTTCCCTTGCCTGGAAGCTCAATAAAGTGTTGAAATTTCTCGTCAAAAAAATCTTCAGCTTTGAAAATAGCACTTTCGATTGAATTTCCTCTTGCTAAAAAAGCAGTAATCGCACTAGAAAAGACGCATCCCGTACCGTGAATATTACCAGAAAATGATATCTTAGACTTTTTAAATATCTTAAAATCTTGCTTGAGGAAATCTCCTTGTTCCTTGTTAATAAGGGCAATATCTACAATTTCATCTTGATCATTAGTTGCGCTTTTAATTATCACTGCTTTTTCAATATTCGACGCTTCTGGGGCATTATAAATCTTTTTTAAAATTATTTCAGCTGCGTCTTTAACATTTTGAATAGAATCAGAAGTTAAAGTTTTACCCGAATAGACTTCTGTTTCTGTAAGATTTGGTGTTAATATCATTACATAAGGAAGTAATTTGTCCTCGATCTGTGTTTCTAGTTCTTCGCTTGCTAACCGTTTCCCCGCACTTGAGATGGTAATCGGGTCGTACACAACTTTTAATTGATATTTATTGATATAATTGACTATTATATTTAATGATTCAACATCCGGAATCATCCCTATCTTAACGTGTTTAACAGGATAGTTATTTAGAATGGAATTAAGTTGCTTTTCTAAATCTCCTGAGAGCGATCTATAACCATAGAACTCCTTAGCTGATTGATAAGTGATTGCAGTGATAACAGAAAACGGATGGACTCCGCATCTATCGAAGGTTCTAATATCTGCTTGAATTCCTGCTCCAGAAGAAGGATCTGATCCTGCAATAGTTAAACAAAGAAAGGGCATTGATAAATAGTCATGAAGAAAGATATATAACGTTTATTTTAATTTATTTTGCTCTTTCAAAAGCCCATTGAGCTTTATCTTCCAAACCAAGCTCTTGATAGGCTTGTCCTAAGATTTGAAATGCATCAGGATAATCAAACTTTTCTTTTACTAATTTAAACAAGTGATTGATCGCTAAATCGTACCGTCCTCGTAAATAATTTACTTTACCTTTCAAAAACATGATGCTATACTTGTTCTCTATCGCTCTTTTACCAGTAATTGTATCGATTACATCTAACGCCCCGATAAAATCTTTAGATTCCGTTAAATTCTCGATATTTTCCATTGTTTTCTTGAATTCCATCTTTTCAGCAAGTTCTACCATTGCTTGCATTTCTTTCTCTTTTTGTTCGCGATTAAAAGCTTCGAGCTTTTCCTTTTCTTTTTGCTCAAAATAGCCCTTATATTTATCAATCACATCTTGAGAATAAGGTGTGCTACATAAAGGACAATTTTTCGAGTTAGTTAACCATTCTTTTAAACATTCTGTATGTACTGAATGATGACTAGGACATTCAACGCTCTCATCGCCGGAAATTTCCATGTGACAAATAAGACATTTCATTTTCTTAGAACTCCCTATACTATTCCTATGTATATTCTAACAAAAAAAATATAATAATCTAGTACAAATTCACGTTTAAAAGATTATGTTTAAAAGAGTGAACAATATAATTATATTTAGGACCAATTTTTGAGGAACTATTTTGACAGTAAGTAAAAAGATATTATTTTCTGAATTATTACATAATTTTCTAACCATTAATAATGAAGTAGAAGCTGTAGTAGTCTCTGATGAGGAAGGTTTAATCATATGTGGTGAAAAAAATGAAGATGTAGATATGGAAATAGTATCGGTTTTGACTGCAATCATAAATCCAATATTAGAACGAATTAGAGACGAGTTCTCGTTTAGGAAATTTGGAAATGCGTCCTTTGACACTGATACTCATCGTTTATTATTCATTTCAGTGGATGAAAAGATTACATTAAGTCTGGTCATAAATAATATGGCCTCAATTGATAAATTTAGCCCTTACGCTTTTTTTCTTGCTGAAAAAGTGGCTCAAATACTCGCTGCTGAAGAGGATGAAGTAATACAAATAGTAATTCCGAATTTTGATTATGCGGCTGAGGAATCAAAGAGAATTAAACACCAAATCTATCAATTAAGGTTAGAAAAAGGAGGAATTTATAGATTCAAGTTTATAATTATCGGAGATCACGAGGTAGGTAAAACTTCTATAGTTCGAAGATTTGTTGAAAAAAGATTCTCACATAATTACCGAGCTACGATAGGTCTAAACATATTATCTCACGATTTTGAAGCGTTTGGAAATAAGATTTCATTGAGTCTCTGGGATGTAGGAGCCCAAAAATATTTTAAAAGGTTCCGAAAAACATATTATTTAGGAACCCAAGCAGCTTTTATAGTCTATGATTTAACCAAGCGTGAGACTTTTGATAATATTATTAATTGGATACAGGAGCTCGAAGATTTTATTGAGAATAAAGAATTACCGATCATTATCGTTGGAAATAAAACAGATTTAGTAGAACGCCGACAAATAAGTAATCAAGAGGGCGCAGACCTGGCAAATGAACTGTCGAAATCGAGGAATACTAAAATATCTCATATTGAAACAAGTGCACTCTCAGGAGAAAACATTGAAGATGCGTTTTCGCTTATTTCTTACCATTTTATCATGAAAAGTAAAGAACGAGAAGAACATAGATTAAAAGAAGAATTATTCGACGAAATTACGCATATCTTGAATAATAAAGGAAAACTCAATCTCGTTTTCATAGCAGAAAGTCCTTTTTGGAGTCCAGGATTGCAAATCCTAACTGAAATAGAACAATTAGGACAAGCTACGGAAACTGAAAAAGTAAATGCTGAAAAAGTATATGAATATCCTAATGGTTTAATTCTAAAGAATTTTCTTTATATCAATTTCGAGGTGAGTACAGCTGATGGAGTTTTTTGTATTTTTGACGCTCGAGAAAAGCTCCATATCGATCCTTCTTGGAAGGAGATAGTGATTAATATTATACAAAATGTTCAAGAAAACAAGGTAGTCCTAATCGGAATAAGAGTGTCTGAAAACATGGATTGGTCCCATTTAATGGAAGAAATTAATGTAAACAAATTATTGGAAGAAAAAATGGTCAGTCTCATGTTTTTCAAAATTGGAGAAGAATATCGTTTAGAAATTTTTGATGAGTTAAACATAATGCTTAGCACGATAGAGGGTAGTTAAGCTACTTCTTCCAAGGTTTTTATTTTTTTAAACTAGAAGTTAACTTTTCAGCTATTAAATCTCCCATTTCTTGTGTTGAGCAGGTTTTAAATTTTGGATTTTTGATATCTATTGTTCTACCTTCCAATAAAGCATCCTCTACAGCGCTTTCAATTTCTCTCGCAAGTTCGAGATTATTAAACGATTCTTGTATCATTAATTTAACACTTAATATTGTCCCGATTGGGTTTGCTATGCCTTTCCCCGCAATATCGGGCGCCGATCCGTGTATCGGTTCGTACATTGAAACTTTTCCGGGATTTATATTTCCACTTGATGCCATCCCCATGCTCCCTATGAGAAAGGCACCTTCATCGCTTATTATATCCCCAAACATGTTTCCCGTGACAACTGTTTGGTATGAAAATGGCGCTCTAATGAGCCATTGAACGAAAGCATCGATATAAATGTCTTCTGTTTTTAAATCAGGATAATCATCAGCTATTTCGTGAAAAATTTTGCGCCATAGCTGGGAGGGTCTTAAAACATTAGCTTTATCCACGGAGGTAACCTTGGAATGACCTTCTCTTTTAGCAAATTCAAACGCATATTTAATTATTCGTTCACATCCATTCCGAGTATAAAGCATTAGCTGTTGAGCTTCGTTTTTTCTCAAATGACCGCCAGCCTTGTAGAGTCCTTCTGTGTTCTCCCTGATGAATGTAATATTAATCCCCTCTCTAATGAATTCCTCTTTTAACGGACATCGATCTCTAACAGCGTCAAATAATTTTATTGGTCTTAAATTCACATAAAGATCTAAACCTTGTCTTATTCTCATGATGGCAGATTCTGCAACTCCTTGGGGTAAACCGGGGATTCCAATTGCTCCAAATAACATTGCATCAGAACTCTTAATAATTTCAAATGATTTTTCAGGAAGGCTATTTCCACATTCCTTCCAAACTTGACCTCCCGCGGGAGCTTCAATAAATTCAAAATCTAACTCAGTATAATTAGCAATTACCCCTAATATCTTTGCTCCTTCTGGAACGACTTCTTGTCCCACACCATCTCCATTTGTGATCGCTATTGTTTTTTTCATGAAACTCAAACTTTTCTTTAATAAAAAGAATTAACATGTGAAAGAATTTAATTTTTCTTTTTCCTCATTGATGTAGTTTCATAGAATGATTAAACCAGTCATCATTCCTATAATCACAACAACTAAGAACACGATGAAGACAATTATAACAATGATTGAAAAATATTTTTGCCAAGCGATAGGATCCTTCAAGTAAGATGTAATTAGTGTTTTAAACAATACTAATGTCAAGCTGACTCCAAAAATAACACTCACTAAATTATGTAATACCGAATGGATTAACAGATCGGGAGTGTTTACTATTGTTGCATTTAAAAACAATACCGAATTAATAATGAGAATGATTAATGAAACTACAGCTATTAGCAAGAATACTTTCATTAAAATAAGTTTTTTGTTAATAGAATCCAATGTCTTTTCTAATCGTCCTGCAGTTATTTTCTCAAGAATGAATAGTACAAGTAGAGTGAAGAAGACAATGCTGAGAACTCCGGAGGGAGGATGATACAACACGTTTACTAAATAATCTACATCTAAACTGATTTTTTTTAACCAATCCAAAACGCAGCCAAGAGTGAGTAATAACATCCCAATCGAACTAATAAGTAAAACAATTATTGTTAACATTTTTGGCTGAGTTAATTCTTTTCGTATAGTTTTTTCCACCATATTTTAGCTTCCTCTAAATATATAAACCTAATCTTATTAAAAAAAACATTATACAATAATATTTTTAATTAGTACTTTAAATACTCTTTAGTATTAAAATATATTAATTCAAGAAAGAATTCAAATTTATTAATTTCTAATTTTATATTAGGATTTATAAAGATCTGGACGACGGTCTTTCAAGGTTGTTGCAGCACCTCTTTTCCGCCTTTTATGAAGCATTTTCAAATCCAGTTTTCCTGTAATGACGCATTCTTCATTAGTTTTCGCTTCAGCAACTACTCCATTAGGTTTCCATGGAGGTTCACATGGACTTAAAATTGAAGATCTACCCCACCCCTCCATTCCTTGAGTAGGCGGGGTTCCTACTAAGCACGAATGGAGTACATATACTTGACTTTCTATTGCCCTTGCCTGGCAACAGTGTCTCACACGCCAAAATCCATGTTCAGAAACGGTATATGAAGGTGTAAAGATAACTTCTACACCCTTGGAGACAAGGATTCTAACTACTTCTGGAAACTCCATCTCGTAACAAATGGCAATGCCTATTTTTGCCTTTTCTGTATCAATTACTTCAATACTATTACCTGGTGTTATTCCCATTTTAGCTTCTAACGGAAACAGGTGAGTTTTAGCATGTTCAAATCGTTGCCCATCTGGAGCAAAGAGATAGCTAATATTATATTGATTTTCATTCTTTAGCGTGGTATGTGATCCAGCATTAATGTATAAGTTATTCTCTTGCGCTAAACTAGTGAATAGTTCGATATACTGTTCCGTGAACTCGTGAATTCTTCCTATATTATTGTTTGGAATGAGATATTGGAGTTCCAAGGTAAAGGTTTCTGGAAAAACGATAAAATCAGATCCTTTCCCCTCATTCACGAGATTTTCTACATTAGATATAAAATCCTCAAAATTCTCTATGGGTTTATATGCATATTGAACGCAAGATATTATAATGTTTGACATGATTCTTTTCAATTTATATTATTTTAACAATTCTTATTAATAGATGGGAGTATTATCCCTTCCCTTGAGCTTTTAATTCTGCTAGAAGTTGCTTCTCTAATCCCCCATTCTTGAGGATATTAAGCAATATCGGATTAAATTTTTTCCCCCTAAATTTTTTATTCGTGCTTAAGTTCGTGATCTCTGCTTCAGGAACGTTTACTTCAATCAACTCACCAGTCTTAAATTCTTTTGAGATTCCCTCGATTTCAATCACAGGTAGGGCACGCGCTATTGAAGATCTATAAAAAATACGAGCAAAAGATTCAGCAATGATTGCTGTGATACCTTTTTCTTGGAGTATTATAGGTGCAGTTTCACGACTTGAACCACATCCAAAATTCCTTCCTGCTACAATAATATCACCATCTTTAACTTTGCTTGGGAAATCTTTTATAACTGACTCGCAAGTATATTCAACAGCAGCATTAATATTACTTAGATATTGGGTGGGACTAATTGCATCCGTGTCTACATTATCTGGAAACACCCAGACCTTTCCCTTTAAAATATCCTTATATGCCTTAATTGCTTTTGTACCAGTTAATGCCATATTAAATCACCTCAGTAATCTCTTGGATCTGTAATTTCACCTTGAATTGCAGAAGCAGCGACTGTAGCAGGAGATCCAAGATATAATTCTGCTGCTAAACTGCCCATTCGACCCTTAAAATTCCTATTTGAACTAGAAATGCATCTTTCGCCTGGTGCTAAAAGTCCTTGATGTCCCCCAAAACAAGCACCACAATTTGGATTGGTGATTATAGCACCTGCATTAATCAAAGTTTCTGCTACTCCAGATTTTGCAACTTTCAACCAAACTTCTTGAGAAGCGGGAGTTACTATCAATCTAACATCTTTGTGTATTTTTTTTCCATCAAGAATTTTTGCTGCGATTTCTAAATCTTCATACCTCCCATTTGTACAAGAACCTAAAAACGCTTGATTAATTTTCGTTCCAATAACCTCTGAAATTGGTTTAACATTATCCACGGTATGTGGACACGAAACTTGAGGTTCTAAATCATCTATATTTAGGTTAAATGCTTTTTCATAAACAGCATCTAAGTCTGGCTTGATTAAATTAAACGGTTCAGTTGTTCTTTCTTGCACCCAATCCACGACTTTTTGATCTGGAACACCAAAGGCAAACTTGGCTCCAAGCTCCAGTGAAAAGTTGGACATTGTCATTCTTGAAGCAATGCTCAAGTCTTCCATTGTTTTTCCAGAGAATTCAATTGCCTTGTATCGTGCTACTTCTGCGGAGTAATCGCCCGCAATTTTGATAATGATGTCCTTACTTGTTGTATTATACGGTAAGTTGCCTTGAATATTGAATTTTATAGTTTCAGGCACTTTAAACCACATTTGACCTGTAACAAAAGCGTGAAAAAGGTCTGTATTGCCAATTCCACAAGCCGCTGCATTAAACGCTCCGTGCGTGGTTGTATGACTATCCCCTCCTATTATTAACATTCCTGGCCTTACATGTCCTTTTTCAGGCAAGACTTGATGACATATTCCTTCTTTTATATCATAAAAAAATTTTATACCCTGGCTTTTTACAAATTTCCTAATTATATCATGAACAGCGGCTATTCTTTCGGAAGGAGCTGGAGAATAATGGTCTAAAATTACAACAATCTTGCTTGGATCAAATACTTTTCTTAGTTTTGAGGGTTTAATTTTTCTATAATCCAAAACTACTCGTGCTGTGCCGAAATGTGAGAGAATGAGGTCGATCTTAGCATTAATAATAGTTCCAGGAATAATATCGCTATCCGAAAGCGAATGAGACGCTAAAATCTTTTCTGCAATTGTTTTCCCGCTCATAATTATACCTGTAAACCTTATATTGTTAAAAAATATATTACAAAATATTGTTTTTTAAATTAGTACTTTTAATACTCTTTACTATTAAAATATGAGGTTACAAAATGAATGAAGCAAAGATACTCGCATTAGGTGGCTGTGGAGACATGGGGAGGATGGCTGTTGCTGTATTACTTGAATCTCCAAGCGTTTCTAAAATAACTGTGGCCGATATTAATTACGATTTGGCTAAAATATTTATCGAATTGATAGGTTCAGATAAATTAAGTGCTGTTCATATCGATATAAACAATAAGGATGAATTGCTTGAGTTGATATCCTCGCACGATGTAGTGATTAATACTGTTGGACCCTTTTACAAATTTGAAAAACCAATTGTGGAAGCTATTATAAAAGCGAAAAAACCATTTCTAGACATTTGTGACGATTGGAAACCCACGTTAGATGTCCTTGAATTAGATGAGCAAGCTAAAAACGCAGGAATTACCGCAATAATTGGAATAGGTGCGAGTCCGGGAATTTCGAATTTAATGGCAGTTCTTGCCAGTTCAAAATTGGACGAAATTGATGAATTAATTACAGCCTGGGGAGAATCTTTTCCCGCAAAGGAAGGGAAAAAGCCAAAGTATTACATTAAAGAAAGAAAAATAAAGAAAAAGATGGGGAAACAGCCCAAAAAACCTAATGCGGCATTAGAACACCTAATTTTTGAAACTCTCGAAGAGATCCCAACATTTAAAGATGGAAAAATCGTGAACATTGAATCGCTTTCTGAACACGAACCTCTCCATTTTCCAGGGTACAAAAAAGTGTATGCTTGCCATATCGGTCATCCCGAACCGGTTACTTTACCTAGAACAATCAAAGCGAATACGATATGCAATTTATGTTATATGGGTAAGACTTTCACTGATACCGTGCGTGAATATCGAAAAAAAATCATCAATAAAGAGGTAACGATTCAAGACGCAGCAATTGCGTTAGAAAAAGAAATTATTCGATTAGTAAAAAGAGCCATGACAGGACGCTCTCCATTGAAAGAATATCTTGGAGGACCGCCAATGTTAACTACTTATGTTACTGGGAAAAAAGATGGAGAAAGAAAGAAAGCATGTCTCTCTCTTAAAAAATTCCCTTACGATGAAATGGCGGGGGTAACTGGAGTACCATTGGCAATCGCAACCATAATGTTGATTGAAGGAAAAATCACTAAAAAAGGAGTTCTCACACCCGAAGAATCCATCGATCCTGTAGATTTTTTTGATAGATTGGCTCCTTACTGTGATAACGAGAAAGCGGAAGACCTGTTATTATGGAAAGTAGTTTATGAATAATTAATTTAAGAGAGGAGATATACATGGGAAATAATATTCTGATTAAAAATGGAAATGTAATGGATGGGACAGGAAATCCTGCATCTCGAACAGATGTGTTAATAAAAGGAGATCAAATTGAAGATATTGGTCTTTTTGAAGATGTTGACGCAGAAAAAATTATTGATGCTAAAGACCTAATCATTGCTCCAGGTTTTATTGATGTACACACTCATCTAGACTTTCTCTTGCCTTCAGTACGCCATGCTGAAGTATTAGAAAAATGGGTGCGAATGGGAGTAACAACCATTGTTGGAGGTAACTGTGGCTTCAGTCCGGCTCCAATCAACCACGACAATGAAAAAAATATCAAGATCTATTGGAATTTTGCTTTACCACGAGACAGTTTAGAATTCCAATGGGATACAATGCAAGATTATCTTAATTTCTTGGAAAAAGGCGGACAAGCTTTAAATGTAGCGATGTTAACGGGACATAACACGCTTAGAAATAATGTCATGGGTTTTAACGCCCGTTTTGCTACACCAAAAGAAATATCAGAAATGACAGATCAATTGGTTGAATCTCTCGATGCGGGTACTTTTGGACTTTCATTAGGATTGGGCTATGTGCCAGGGATATATTCACACACTGATGAATTGATGGAATTAGCATCTGTTTTAACGGATTATAAATTGCCCTTAATCCCTCATACAAGAGGTCTTAGTAATCTATACGATAAAGCCGTTGAAGAAGTTATAAATATCGCTGAACAAAATAAAATTCCCCTTCAAATTTCACATAATGGTTCTTTTGACGTCTCTGCTGGTTCTCGAGCTAATGAAATCATTAAAAATGCCATGAAAAGAGGAGTGAAGATTGGATATGACATGCTTCCATATTTAGGAGGATCGTCTACTGCTTTTTGTGGTTTATCACCTCTGCTTTTGGATGGTGGTGTTGAAAAATGTTTTGAAAGACTTCAAGATCCAGAAATACGAGAAAAAACTATTCAAGACATAAAAAAAAATGCTAAAATTAAATGGCCAAATTGGGATAATCAATATTGGACAGATGTATACTTGAGATCGAGCAAATGGGAAAAGATACTATCTATTAAGATGTTTATGCACGGATTTAGACTAAAAAAAAACCGCAAGTTTGAAAACATGCCTTTAAAAAAGATTGCAAAAATTCTTAAAAAAAATTATCTTGAAGTTTTTCTCGATTTTGTTCAAGAAGAGCAAGAAGGATTGTTTTTCTCAGGATTTAGTACTTCTGAAAAAATAAGTGATAAGTTAATGAAGGACATAATAAACGATCCAAATTGTTCAATTGAGACTGATGTTGTAGGTGCTGATTTTAACATAGCTCACCCAATACAGTATGGAGCATTTACTAAAGTATTAGGCAATCTTGCTCGAGATAAAAAATACATGCCCATGGAAGAAGCAGTTCGAAAGATGTCGTCACTTCCCGCTCAACAAATGCAGATTGATGAACGAGGGATCATTAAAAAAGGATTTTTTGCTGATATCATTGTTTTTGATCCAAAGACTGTAAAATGTGTAGCCACCTTTGATGATCCTTATAAAAATTCTGTCGGAATTGAGAATGTAATAATAAATGGAAAATTGGTGCTCGAAAATGGGAAATATAAAGCAAGAGCTCTTGCTGGAAAAGTATTGAGGAAAACATAGATTATTTATATCTTTCTTTTTATCAGTAATAATATGCCTAATAAAAAATTGAATCTAGGAACTTCCTTTTGAAATTGTTTGTACTGCTGCCCCCATTTTATAACGTTATATTCTTCTTCTCCCTTCGTGGCATAATATATTGCTATGAAGAAAAGGATGTTACCGATTATTGATAAAATGGTAAATGGAATGAAAGAACTTAAACCAATAGTTATCCAAGCAAGGAATAAACCTAACATGCCTGTCGTCGGATGTCTCATGATAGCATAGGGTCCTTTTCTAAGGTGAATTATTGGTTCGTCTCCATCTTTAGTACCTCCCTTAGTCCTTCTTAAAATCGCTGCATAAGATCCCATAACAGCTAAAGTTAGAAATAACACCATGAATATTATTATTAGAATTGGATCTATATAGATTGAAGGTAATTGTCCGAAAAAACTAATAAAATCCCATTGAGTTAATCGTGCTATTAAAGGAAAAAAGCATAAAAGAATGCCTGATATGCTAAATAGAAGAGCTTGCCAAATATACTTCATTTCGTATTCAGAATGATGAAGTCCCATTGCATATAGTTCTTCTCGTGCTTTCTTTGGTGTTAATTCCCCTTTTTTAACTCTCTCCGCTAATTCTAATACCAATCCTTCTCCTTTTTCAGATTTTGACATTTGAAAGACTCCCTCTAATAAAATTAAATCTTGAGTTAAAACAATTACACATAAGTAGAATAACTATAAAAATATTTACATTCTTGTCTAATATAGTTATAATTATGATCAAATCTTGACTTTTTCACTCTTTTGCTAAAAAAATGTGATTTTCTCATTTAAATTGAAGATATTTTTATTGATATTTCTATTATAGTTAAAATAAATCGTTTTTTAGGTAATTCTGCCTCTAGATTTTAAAATAAAAAAAGATCTCTGATCTAAAAGCTCAGAACCATATCTCCGGCTTTTCTTCTCAGACATCGCATTTTATCAATCGGATGAAATTATTAACCCAAACATATGCTATCGGAAAAAATACGCAACCTTTAAATATTTGAAAGGCGTATTATAATTTAATAAAGTTCAAATGAAAATGCATGGACTTTACAAAAACTATTATAAAATTAAAAGTGGAGGAATGATAAGATATGGCGAAAAAAGTATTCGCATGGAGTCCAGTCAGAAAATTAATGAAAGATAACGGCGCTGAAATGGTTGCTCGAGATGCAGTTGACGCTTTAATCGATTATTTAGAAAAATTAGCAAAAGGCGTCACTAATAAAGCTCTTGAAATGACCCGACACGCAGGCAGAAAGAAATTAACCATGGACGATATGGATCTTGCGATGAGTTTGCTCTAAATGAAACTTTCGTTTCAGAAATTTTCTTATTTATCTTTTTTTTCTTGAATTTTATCCTAACTATTTTTTATTTTTTCTTCTTAGGATTATCTATTCTTTTTAATTATATCACAGCTTTTTAAAAACATTTACATTCATTAATTCGTTTTTAATCATAATAACACATCATTACAATTCATGTTAAAGAATATCAAAATATCAATTTTAGGCGTAATTGGTGCGATTTTTGGATTTAGTTCTCTTATTATACCCTGGCTCATAATCACCGTTGATGCCCCTATTATAGGAACTGTTAATATTGGAATATTTTTAAAACCATATACTGCTTTATTCGCTATAGATTTATTTGAGAATTTAGTTATTGGGCAAATTTTAATGTTATTTGGATCAATATTAACTTTAATCTTTCTAAACAAACTTGTAGATGGGGAACAAGAAACAAAATATGATAAAACTCCAATAATTGGATTAATTGGTGCTATCCTCAATGGTTTAGCGATTTTCACCTTTTTCTTCGTGTTAATAAATGAAGCCCCTCAACCTGGTATTGAAATTAATGCTGGTTCTATACAAATTCAATTTGGCTTAATTTCTGCGATTTTTTCTGTTGTCATTTGTATGGTTGCATTTTTAGTTGGAGTAATAAAAAATAAAGAATTTTTAAACAAATTTTTCTTCACAATTCAATTGAAAGGCTCAAGAGAATAACAGAAGTTCTGTTTGATTGTAATTAAATAAATTTTATTTTAATATGGGAATCAGAAGATGACTTGGATGTTCTTTATTATGAAAGATTCTCTGATCAGCCATTTTATATTCACCAGGTTTTCCTTCTCCACCCATGTTTGAGTTAATATCAAAGCGAGGAAAATTACTCGAGGAAATTTCAATTCTAATTTGATGTCCGGGTCTAAAATAGTTAGACGTGTTTCCCACGTTAATCTCGTATTCATATATTTTTCCAGGTTCAATCAGCGATGGATTATCTTCACCTTCTCTAAAGCGGGCTCGAATGCCTGCGTCTAAGATGTTAATTGCCTTTCCTTTAGGATAAACATCTACTAACTTAACAGTGAAATCTGTATCTGGTGCTGAAGATGATGCATAAAGGATCATTTTTACAGGCCCAGTAACTTCAATTCCTTTTTTTAAAGGCTCCGTGGAATATACCAAAACGTCTTTTCTTTTTTCGGCGTCTTTTTGGTCTTGTGCTCCCTTTAGGATGCCTAAATTACGACCTCCTCTCGTGATAACCGGATTTATGGGATTAAAAATAAATCTATCTTCGAACTCCCCATTTGGTAAATCAAAGCTAAGCGTACCATTGCCGTTGACAGTATTTGCCCACCCTTCAGAGTGGATATATAATTTCTTAAACTTAATATTTTCAGGAGGCCAAACATCCGTATCTCTCCAAGCATTTCTTCCATTAACCCAGTATTTAATAGCAGGACTGGAATCGATATCTGGATATGCTTCTTTATCGTCATATAGCCAATATTCGTACCATGGTTTTTTGATAAAGTTTTTAATAAACGATATCATGGACCCCTCCGGGTGCCCTTTTGCACCGTGAGCCCAATCTCCAATGACCATCTTGGATTTCTGTCCATTATCGGTGGCGTTTGCCTTGATGTCAAGAAAATCTTTCAATTGATGCTCAATGAACATGTCTTGCCACCCCCCTTGAATAAAGGCTGGTTGTGTGAATTTTTTATAATCCATTTCTAAGAGTCCCGCCATTTTTTCTCCATCTTTTTCAAAAGTTTGAGTTATGAGAAATTCTCTCACGAATCTAAAGTATTGATTGAAGTTTCTTTTAGTCGGATTAATCTTATCCAATTTGTAATGGTTCTCTAATAGAATGAGTATTTCTTCAAGACTTTTTCCTTTGAGCTCGGTCAGTTTTTTTCGATTTGGATCTTTTTTCAAAGGATCGTTGTATAAAGCGGCTTTTGGATTTAAATACCGCTCTTGAATCTCGTCTGTAAATACATCCACTATTGGTTGCTCGCGCTGACTACTTATATTTAACATGATTCTATAAATGGATGTGGTAAGCCCGTGAATTCGAAGCCCTCCGTGGCCTTTCCATAGATTTGATGCACACGAGATGGATGGAGCAATACACGTGAGAAAATCATTATCCCAAGAGAGCACCAATTGGGTCATCCCAAAGTAGCTTCCGCCCATCATACCTAACTTTCCATTAAACCAAAATCGTTTAGTGATCCATTCCAAGACTTCTAGTCCATCTTGTCTATCGTACATTAAAAACGTGTTAAATCCTTGAGAATGAGCGCATCCTCTCACATCTTGCATGACCACCGCATAACCATAGGATGCTAAAGCAGGACCAAATATTGAATACATTCCATCCTTCCAATATGGAAGACGAATCAGGATAGTAGGGCATTTTTCTTTATTCTTAAACACTCCTTTTGGTAAAATAATGTTCGTAGCTAATTCTGTCCCGTCTGTTAACCTTACCATGGTTTCTGGAAATTTGTAGATATTATTTCTTACCCTACCAAATCCTAGGGCAGGACCAAGAATTTTAAACAAGACAGAAGATATGGGACTTAGTAATTTTCGAAATAACTTTATTAATAAAGGTGGAATCCCAGGTTTTACTTTCACTTCTAGATACTTATAAGTAGTAACATGCGAATTTTCATTCATGATATATATAGGTTTAGAGTTAATACTATAAAAACATTAAAAGAAATATATAGACAATTTTGTATGTTATTTATCTAAGATAAATCTAATTCTATTGCCTCGTCTATAGTCGGCATGATAATTTTTGTATTTGGGTG
>Ga0180433_10006188_pt1 | contig 15802 bp, 14 predicted proteins | sample SS_ome_8_FD_132980 | JGI IMG/M metagenome (GOLD analysis project Ga0180433, IMG submission 132980) | Hypersaline lake sediment archaeal communities from the Salton Sea, California, USA - SS_1_D_1 metaG | ecosystem: Environmental > Aquatic > Non-marine Saline and Alkaline > Hypersaline >... | reverse complement strand
TCATCCTGATGCAGTTGTAACTGAAAAACGTAAGTATATGGTTCATCTTAGGTTTCCTAAAACGTACGATGTAAAAAAAGAGATGCGCGCTCTTTCCCCTCAGGGTTTACTGCGCCCAGTCTTTTACAAGGGCAAGGAGAAATCGGAGGGTGGAAAAATGGTACTGATGAATGAGATTATATTACAGTACCCCCAATTCTTTACTGGAGGAAAGATCGAAGAGATAGAGAAAGAATATGGATTAGAGAGGTTAAAACAGTTTGGTTTTGCCAAAAACACATTTTTGTATAAAACAGATAGCCCATTAAACTCCCTGGATATTGCCTCAATTTTGGTTGAATCTGGTCTTGTCAATTATGCATACCCCCACTGGATACGAGAGGCTGAAAAACGGGCAATACCTAATGACCCGCTTTTTCCGGATCAATGGCATTTAAAAAATACTGGGCAGGGTAACGGGACATATGGAGAAGATATACATATTGTATCTGTTTGGGACAACTACAGAGGGTCTCAAAATGAGGTTATTGCTATTGTAGATTATGATGGCATGGAAATAGATCATGAGGACCTGTATGTGAATGTTTTGGCTGATAAATGCTGGGATTATGTCGAGGAAGATGCTGACCCAACGCCGGTGTCGAGTAGTGACTATCATGGAACTTCCTGTGCAGGTCTCGCTGCAGGCAGAGGATTTAATGACTTAGGTGTATGCGGGGCAGCTCCGTATGCAGGTTTAGTTGGTTACCGGATTCCAGATGGACTGTCAGATGTCTATGAATCTTTATCACTTTCAAGGAATTCCCAGTTAGTCGATATATATAGCAATAGTTGGGGTCCTTTAGATCCTTCTTACATATTTGATTCTCCTGTACTTGACGGACCAGGGGAGTTATTGGAAGATACGATTGAAAATTGTGTGAAAAATGGACGCCAGGGACTTGGCAATGTTTATATATGGGCTGGAGGAAACGGTGGTCAATTTGGTGACAATTCAAATTATGACGGTTATGCAAACTCTCGATATGCTATTGCTGCGGCAGCATCAACTGAAAATGGAGACAAGGCTATATATTCTGAGGAAGGTGCTAATATTATGGTAAATGCACCTGCAGGTACGCTTACTTTTGGTTTAACAACAACTGATCTTACAGGGTTTCCAGGGGATGATTATGGAAATTATACATCTACGTTTGGTGGAACCTCGGCATCCGCTCCGTTGCTGGCAGGGGTCATTGCGCTTATGCTACAGGCGAACCCTGAATTGACGTGGAGAGACATACAGCATATTATTATTGAGACTGCAGATAAAAATGATCCTTATGATGATGACTGGATTATGAACGGCGCAGGCCATCATATTAACCACAAATATGGCTTTGGCCGTATTGATGCAAAAGCAGCGATAGAGGCTGCTGTTTTTTGGAATTCCGCACCTCCTGAGAAAACAGTTGAAAGCAGCTGCAGCCCTAACATAGAGATACCTAACAACGATGCAACAGGTGTATCGTCCACTATCTTTATCGAAGATGATGTGAAAGTGGAGTTTGTAGATATCTATTTTTCAGCACCGGACCATAACTCCTGGGGGGACTTGGAAATTAGCCTTATATCACCTGTTGGCACTAAAAGTATACTTGCAAAAAAACATAACTCTAATCATTCGGATAGATATGAAAACTGGAAATTTGGTAGTGTGCGCCATTACGGCGAATACTCGAGAGGTGATTGGACGATCAATGTAAAAGATGTAGGCGGTGAGTTTTATTCAGGCACCTTACAGTCATGGGGACTTAAAATATACGGTGTGGATCTCTATCCAAGCGGTGATTTAGCACCACTTGGAAACAGGGATGGGCAGGTAAATGTAGGAGATGCCCTCGTAGCCCTGCGCTTCGCCGTGGGGCTCGAGACACCGACACAGGAAGATATGCATTGTGGGGATGTTGCCCCTCTTGATTCCACCGGTCGGCCTGACCCTGATGGTATTATTGATTTAGGAGACGCCTTAGTTATATTAAGAAAGGCCCTTGGAATTATTTCTTTTTAAAAAATACGGGGAGACTGCGGGAAAGTATGAATAAGTGTATATTTTGTTAGATTTAAAGTAGATTTTTTCTTGACATTTTATCAGAAGATGCACTATGTTCTATCACGGTAATGGCCTAGGCTATATATATGGGTCTGCTATGCTGTGTAGGATCGCTTCCTTTGCCAGAGTAGCGACCTTAGGCTTGGTATCATTATGGAAAATTTGTGAAAGGAGGTCGATACTATGGCAGAAGGAACAGTAAAGTGGTTTAGCAACAAAAAGGGATATGGTTTTATCCAGCAGGAAGATGGTAATGACTTGTTCGTTCATCATTCTGCGATCAACATGTCCGGATTCAAAACCCTCTCTGAAGGTGATCGAGTAAGTTTTGAAGTAGAAGACAGTGATAGAGGACCAAAGGCCAAAAATGTTGTAAAAATGTAGGTTATTTGTTAGTATTGCTGAAAAGGGCATCTCTTGAGCTTATGGAGATGCCCTTTTTGTTTACTCCTCGTAATTTAGGAAAAGTGACGGGCATAGTATTTTTGGTTATCTATTTTTATGTGTATGGTTAAGATAGGAATAAAAATGATAATTAATTAAGCCGTGCGAATAATAAAATCATAGATAAACATTAACAGGATGTAATTAAAGCTATTGATAATTTCAGAAAGTCAAGTATACTTATTGTTGGCTAAGGCATGCCTAATAGATTTATGCGAGTAAATACAGTTTTATCAGACATATTATAGCAAAAAAGTTGTGGCCTTAACTCCAACGCTAAGTTCACGTACAAAAAAGATTCTTTTCCTGTTTCTAATTACATGTTAAAAAACCATAATCAATTATCTAAAGAATAAAAAAATTTTACTAAAAGACCCCGAATATAATTCCCCTCAACTTATAAACACTTTAAAGGTACGTTAGTGAGTAAGCCAAGGCCGGCACAGAAGGTGAAATTGATAAGCAGCTTGTTTTCCGCAGACGTAGATCTGATAATGAAGGTAACTAAACAAGTTGAAAACTATTTTGGTATTGTTGACTGGGTTAGTGAGGAGATTACATTTGACAGGACTACATATTATGCAAAGGAAATGGGATGGCCTTTATATAGGCGCTTCATATCTTTTAAAAACCTTATACGCCCTGAATTTTTAGTAGAAGCCAAGTTAATAACCAATAAAATTGAAAATGAACACCTTTCCGGCGAGCAAAGAAAAATAAATATTGATCCTGGTTATATTTCCCTGGAACGCTTAGTGCTTGCCACTGGTAAAAATTATACCCACAGGATTTATTTGGGAAATGGTATATATGCGGATTTAACCCTTGTTTTTCACGCTGGATCATTCAAACCTTTACCGTGGACGTATCCAGACTATAAAGATGAAAAGGCCTTAGCCTGGTTTAATACGCTAAGGGCTCATTATTTATCGTATTTAAGAGGGGAAAAGAATTAATTAAATAAGTTTGCGAAAATTGAAAAGAGGAATAATAGTATGCTTAAAAGCATGACAGCTTATGGAAGGGCTGAGTCTTCAGAAGGTGATGAAGAAGGGTTTATTGTTGAAATAAGGTCTGTCAACCATCGCTATAGAGACATCATTGTTCACCTTTCCCATAGTTTTAAGGTGTTAGAGGGAAAAATTAGAGACATAATCTCTTCAACCGCTGAACGTGGGAGAATTGAGGTATCGGTACAGAGAAAGAATGACACTGAAAAGGATTTTCAATTAAAGTTAAATCGACCATTATTACAATCGTATATTAATATTTTTAATGAATTAAACAGGGAGCTTGGATTTGAAAAGCCGCCTGATGTGGCTTATTTCTATCAATTAAAAGATATTATTATTGTGAACGAAGAAAACCCTGAGATGGAGAAATTGTGGTCAGACTTGAAGGTTTTGATAGAAAAGGCCATGCTATCGTTTGATAATATGAGGAAAAATGAAGGTAGTGCCATAGAGAAAGACCTTTTAAATCGGTTGCAGATAATTGCAAAATATATCAATGATATACGAAAGAGATCTAACATAACGGTTAAAGAATATACAAAAAAGTTAACGCAATCTATAAAGAAGTTAATTGAAGATATAGAAATAAATGACGATAGGCTTTTTCAAGAAGTAGCATTTATGGCCGAAAAGTCTGACATTACCGAAGAGCTTGTCAGAATGGAAAGCCATTTAGAACAGTTTAAATGTTTTATGAGCCAGGATAACGCAGTAGGGCGTAAGTTAGATTTTTTATTACAGGAGCTAAACAGAGAGGTTAATACAATTGGCTCCAAGGCCTCTGACTCGATCATTTCCCACCTTGTTGTTGAGGTAAAGGCGGAACTGGAGAAATTAAGAGAACAAATTCAGAATATCGAATAACGATACAATAACGGCATATTCTCAATAGAGCATTTACAGCGTGTTTAACTGTGCTATAAAAAATAATAACGTATTTATTGGGCTGTTCCCGGCAAGAATAGAAATTCACAGATAAAGAGAGTCTTCTGGTAACGTAATTCAATTGAAAACAGGAGAAAATATTCATGGACTCAAATTTACTCAGTGTTGGTTTTGGCAATTTTCTTGTGTCAAGAAGGGTTGTAGCAATAATCTCACCATCTTCTGCGCCAATCCGAAGACTTCGTGATGAGGCAAGAGATGAGAAAAGATTAATTGATGCAACTCAAGGAAGAAAGACTAGATCTGTAATAATAACAGATAGCAATCACGTAATAATGTCGGCTGTTCAATCTGAAACAATAGCACAAAGATTTTCTCCTGATGGCTCATTGCGAGATGAAGACTTGCTTTAGTTTTTCTGTTTTTTTACCTCTGTTCTTACATGCAGAATCTTTCATTTTTTTGTTCTTTAAAATGCTTTAATGGACATTGAGAGACATTATTTGATTCTTTAGAATGGATTAAAAAAATTATGTTTATTCAATTATTCTGCATGAGTATTGGTTGATATGGGAAACATTTTTATTATAACCGCACCTTCCGGAAGTGGAAAGACCACAATTATACATCGTGTAAAAAAAGATATCAGTACAATAGGGTACTGTATCTCGCATACAACGAGAAAGCCCAGGAAGGGGGAGGTCCATGGCATTCATTATTATTTCATAGATAAAGACGGGTTTCAAAAAATGATTGAAAATAGAGAATTTTTGGAATGGGCTCTTGTCTATGGCAAATATTACGGGACTTCTTTTGTAAGCATGGAAAAAGCATTATCTTCAGGGGAAGATCTCTTGATGGACCTTGATATACGAGGTGCCAGGGCGGTGAAAACAAGATACCCTGATTCTTCGCTGATATTTATTTTGCCGCCATCAATACAAGCCCTTGAGGAAAGATTAAAAAAGAGGGAAAAGGGTGATGAAAAGAATATAGAATTAAGAATTACCAAGGCCATGGAGGAAATTCAACAATGTATAGATTATGATTATATTATCATTAATGACAATTTAGATAAAGCGGTTGAAGAAGTGAAGGCAGTTATTGTTTCCAGCAGGGCCTATAAAAAGAAAAGGCTTCCTCTGGTTAAACAACTATTCCATCTATAGCTTATAGATGAGGCACATAGAGCTTGGTCTAATATTTTAGAGGACTTATTTTATACAATAAGGTTAAACGATTGGCAGCCGTGGAGAATAAAATAAATATAGAGAATTCATATCCATTTTTCAATTTCAACTGTTGTGCAAAGCTCTGATTAAATTATGTCTTATTTTGTATCAGGTATAAATGCAGTTAGAGAAACCCTCAGAAAAGGCAATACTATAATTGAGATCTTCATTGCCGAACAGAGGAAAATGTACCGTATTCAGGAGATACTGGATTTGGCGGAGAAAAAAGGGGTACCTGTTAAATTCAAAGACAAGGCTTACATAGATGGCATAATGCCGAATTTATCTCATCAGGGAATAGTCGCTTTGTTAAAAAATTATAGATATTTTAATCTAGATGAATTGATTAAAATTGCGATTGAAAGTGATGGGAAAGGTCTGCTTCTTGTAGCTGATCATATTACTGATACAGGTAATCTTGGGGCGCTGATCAGGACGGCTGAATTTTTTGGTGTTCAAGGCCTTATATTACCGAAAGATAGGTCCGCATGTATTAATGATATTGTTCATAAAACTTCGGCTGGGGGTTCAGCTCACCTCCCGGTAACAAGGGTAGTAAATTTGTCGAGGGCAATCGATGAATTAGTAAAAAATAATGTATGGATAATAGGTGCATCAGGAGAGAGCAACACAAATATCTATGAGTTTGACTGGAGAAGAGATGTTGCTCTTGTAATGGGAAATGAAGAAAAGGGCTTGGCCAGGATAGTGAGAGAAAAATGTGATCATATAGTAAGTATACCAGGCTTTGGGCAAATCAATTCACTTAATGTGTCGGTGGCTTCGGGGGTGATATTTTCTGAAATAGTAAGGCAGAGGTCCTTTTCTAAATAATTCGCATTTGCAACTATAATTAATATTTAAAGCGGTATAATTAAGCTCCAATGAGCGTGGATTTTATTGTCTCCTTCGAGGAATGGGAGAAAAATCCTCGCCTTCTTCCGACGTATCGTCGGGAATCTTCGACCCCGTTATAACCCAGCTAACGGGATCTTCGCTTCGCTTGGACATGCGAATACTTTAGTTGAATAATTTTATCTGGTTAAGAGCTAAAGGGGCAAAGCGGAAAAGGCCTGTCTGTGCCTGCCTGTGCGTGTTCGCACGCAGACAGGTGCATCGCACAGGCAGGCACAGAGAAGAAATTATGCGTCTCAAAGACTCTGTGCCTTTCTGCCTTTGTCCTTCTGACCCTCAAGCTATCCCTTTTAGGGATAGTAGTTGATTTCATCTTCCATCAAGGGGAAGCTATCAATTGCCCTACATTTAACAAGGGCGTTTATAATTTCAAAGACGGGTAGGCCAACGACATTTGTGTAAGAACCGTTTATGTATTCTATCATAAAGGAGCCAATGCCTTGTATAGCATAGCTTCCAGCCTTGCCAAACGGTTCGCCTGTTTTTATATAATTCTCTATTTCATCGCCCCGTAATCTTTTAATTTTGACTTTTGTTACAACTGATTCTAAATGTGCTATCTCACCCTTATAATCAAGTATGCAAAAGCCGGTTATTGTATTGTGGGCTTTTCCTTGTAACATGTTAAGTGTATTACGACAGTCCTCTGGATCTTTCGGCTTTCCGAATATTACATCATTGAGCACTACTATGGTGTCTGCACCAAGTACCCATTGCTTTTTTCTAATTTCATGCACTGCCCTGGATTTATTAAGTGCCGCCTTACACGCTTCTTCCTCGGGTGATAAATTTTTATAAATGGGTTCCTTGAACCTACTCCTCGTTGCTACAAACGGGATACCTATCTGTCTGAGTATTGATTTACGTCTCGGGGAGGAAGATGCCAATAAAAGAGGGTTATGCTTGTTTATTTTTACTCCTTTGAACATGCTAATAAAAATTAATACAGGGTTATATTGTTTAATGCTAAAGGTTAATGTTTTTTAAGCCGATTTATTAGATTGGTTTATTATAAGAACCAAGCGTTTGTGTGTTTGTCGCATAATTACCTTTGATAAAAAAGTCTGGACGATAAATAATATATAGATACAAAGGGTAACTACTACACTGCATAAATCTTTATTTTTAGATTAAATAAATAGTGTTCCCGGCTAAGATATGATTAATTGTACCTGTTGACAAGATTAAACTATTTCAGATAGAGTCACTATTTAAAGGAAACATTTATAATAAATTCCATAAATTGTAAACTTCTAATTGACAAATATGGCCTATATTTTGCAAACCTATATTTAAAAGCATAAAGAGATAAAATGGTTATTTCGTTATTCTAAAGATGATTTTAACACCCTTAACGTCAATTATGGTGCTTTGCTTATGCTTACTCAAGAACCAAATGCAATAAAATTTGTAATAGATGAAAGTGCAAAAGAGAAAACCTCTGATATTAACGCCCTAAAGAGGGAGCTTCAATTCACAAGGCGCTTAAATGATATTACAAACAAAATAAACTCTTCTAATGGAATCGATGACATATTAATTAACTTAAGGCAAAGCATCCTAAGCCTTTTTGATTCAGAGCGATTAACTATCTATGTAGTCGATAGGGCCAATCGTGAGATAGTTTCACGGTTTAAAACGGGTGAGGAGATAAGCGAAATTCGTGTTCCGATTGACGATAAAAGTATTGCCGGCTATTGCGCTGCTACAGGAAAAATTGCAAACATCGGAAATGCTTATAATAGTGAGGAGTTAAAAAATATTAGTCCTCAATTGATGTTTGATATGAGTTGGGATCAAAAAACAGGCTACAAAACAACACAGGTATTGGTTGCGCCCATAAAATTCAAGAAATACCTTTTAGGCGTAATCCAGCTTATTAATAAGACGAACGGAAACGCTTTCACAGCTGAAGATCAGAGATCACTTATAGAGATAGCCGAGGTTTTAGCGATTGCCTTTTATAACCACAATAGGCTGAAACAACGGGCTAGACGTTCAAAATTTGATTACCTTATAAGTAGCAATGTGATTACATCTAAAGACTTGGAAAGCGCTATTAACCTGGCGAGAAAGAAAAAAAGTACAGTGGAAAATGTTCTGATAAATGAATATCATGTTGCAAAGGAAGATATTGGTAAGTCGCTAAGTATATTTTATAATACACGTTTTATCCCATATAATGAAGGGATGGCTATTCCCGGGCAATTGCTAAAAGGCCTTAGGCCGGCATATTTAAGAAGAAATCATTTTGTCCCTGTATATCAATCTGACGATAAGATAGTAATTGTAATGGAAAATCCAGATTATTTACCTGATCAAGATACAATAAAACGGCTTATAGCCGGGGAAGAATTCGAGTTCTGTGTTTCTTTAAGGGATGATATTTCTAAAATGATAGATCTTTTCTTTGATGTGAAGAGATCTGGTCTTATGAATAAATCTGGAAGTATAGAGGATATTCTTGGTCAATTAGAAAATGGCGAAGACGACGACGACGAACTTGAACTTGAAAGAGTTACGGAGGAAGATTCGGCTGTGGTGCAATTGGTTAATAAGATGATTATCGATGCATACAATAGAGGGGCATCCGATATTCATATAGAGCCCAGGCCGGGAAAGGCAGATGAGGTTATAAGATTTAGGATTGACGGTTTATGCCAAGTTTATCAAACCATACCTTACACATATAAGAATGCTATAAATTCAAGAGTTAAGATTATGAGCGACCTTGATATAGCTGAAAGACGTCTTCCACAGGACGGCAAGATAAGATTTAGCAGGTATGCCCCACTGGATTTGGAACTAAGGGTCGCCACAATACCAACTGCAGGGCAGAATGAGGATGTTGTGCTTCGGTTGCTGGCAACAGGTGGGCCAATATCTCTCATTAAAATGGGCATGCGTGAAAGGGATTATAATTCATTTGTCAACTTAGTTAAAAAACCTTATGGAATTATTCTTGTGGTAGGGCCAACTGGAAGTGGAAAGACCACTACGTTGCATGCAGCCTTACATTTTATTAACAACACGGAGATAAAGATTTGGACTGCGGAGGACCCAGTCGAGATTACGCAGGAAGGGCTTCGTCAGGTTCAGGTAAAACCTAAAATAGGTTTTAATTTTGCTGAGGCAATGAGGTCATTTTTAAGGGCGGACCCAGACGTTATTATGGTTGGTGAAATGAGGGATAGGGAGACAGTTTCTACAGGTATAGAAGCGTCCCTGACAGGTCATTTGGTATTTTCAACTTTGCATACAAACAGTGCAGCAGAAACTATTGTTCGATTATTAGATATGGGGATGGATCCTTTTAATTTTGCTGACGCCCTTTTGGGTATCCTTGCACAGAGATTGGTTAGAATACTTTGTCCAGATTGTAAGGAGCCATATCACCCAACCAGGAGTGAATATGACTCGTTGGTTAGAGAATATAATGGTGATTTTGATTCATTGAATATGCCCTATAATGATGATATTACCCTTTATAAACCAAAGGGTTGCCCAAAATGTAATAATACAGGATATAAAGGAAGGGCTGCCTTGTTTGAACTTCTGGTTGGCGGAAGCGAAATGAAGTCGATGATTCAAAAACGGGCTTCAGTTGATAATATTAAGAAGCAAGCCGTACATGATGGTATGGCAACCTTAATGCAAGACGGCATAAGGAGAATCTTTATGGGTCAAACAGATATGCTACAGGTTAGAAAGGTGTGTATGTAAAATGACACCCTTTACGTTTTATTTACTTTAAATTGAAGCCGTTCTCCTGATGGACAAAAAAAGGCTCGATTTGTTATTGACTGAAAAGGGGCTAAGTGGAAGCAGGCAAAAGGCCCAGGGAATTATTATGGCGGGTTTGGTCAGGGTTAATGGCGAAACTGTAGATAAACCTGGCAGGCTTGTAAACCCATTGGCGTCAATACATATAATAGGAAACGATAATCCGTATGCAAGCAGGGGAGGAATAAAGTTAAATGCGGCGTTAAGAGATTTTGGGATAAGCGTTAATGGATTAACCATGTTGGATGTAGGGGCATCTACTGGTGGATTTACCAGTTGCCTCCTTGAACACGGCGCAAAAAAGGTGATTGCCGTTGATGTTGGCTATGGACAGATAGCTTGGTCTCTGAGAAAAGATCCAAGGGTTCTTTTGATAGAGAGGACAAATATACGATATCTTACAAAAGAATCGGTGAATGAGGTAATTGATGGTGCTGTAATTGATGTTTCTTTCATATCACTGCGAATAGTTGTACCAGCAACATTAAGGCTTCTTAAGCATGACAGCTTCGTCCTCGCACTTATCAAGCCGCAGTTTGAGGCAGGCAAGGGTATGGTAGGGAAGGGCGGTGTTATTCGAGATGAGGCTATACAAACGCAGGTTGTCAATGATTTGATTAAATATTTTAATGAAACAGGCTTGATTGTTTCAGGAAAAATGGAATCCCCTATAGAGGGGGCAAAGGGAAATAAGGAATTTTTTGTATATCTAAGAAATCAGTAATAATTATAAAATCCTATTGATATGAGTTGTTTTTACAATGTAAAGATCTTTTGAATATGCTTATTGCGCTGACACATGAAATATCTCCAGAAATAAACAGATGTGAGTTGAGCTATATTAACAGAAAACCAATCGATTTTAACCTTGCCGTTAAACAACATGAAAGATATTGTGATATGATGAGAACTGAAGGGCTGAAGGTAGTCGAGATGTCAATGAACCTTGAATACCCGGATTCAACCTTTGTAGAGGATACAGCAGTTGTTGTGGATGAATTGGCTGTAATGGCAAACATGGGGGCAGAGTCACGAAGACGGGAGGTTAACGGCGTTGAATCAGAATTACAAAAGTACAGGGATATTTCTCATATCAAACATCCTGCAACGCTCGACGGCGGAGACGTGTTGAGGGTTGGAAGGAATATCTATGTAGGGATTACTCCGAGGACAAATAATCGTGGAGCAGAATGCCTCGCCTCTGCGTTAACACCGTTTGGTTATAATGTCAGGCCTGTCACTGTAAAAGACTGCCTCCATTTTAAGTCTGCCTGCACAGCAATAGATAACCAGACACTGCTTGTCAATCCCGAATGGATTGACCGTAATGAATTCGAAGGTTTTAAAATCCTCAATATTGATAAAAGCGAGCCATGGGCGGCAAATACGCTGCGGATAGGCAACAATATATATATTCATGCCGGTTTCACTAAGACAGCAGAAAAACTCCAAAAACTCGGCTTTTCAGTTAAAACGATAGACATATCAGAACTTATAAAGGCAGAGGCTGGATTGACCTGCTCAAGCATCATCTTTAACCATCCTGTTTAAGAAGGTTTCAGGCTAAAGGCTGAAGCATTCAGTTGAAAGCACTATGTGATGAGTTAGGGATCGATGTTTGACAGGCACACAAGACGTGGAAAATATGAGATCATCAGGAAAATCAAAAAGTAAAGTCCTCAACCTGGAGAAGGATCTGCTCCTGACAAGAGAGGATATGATTTATATGGACCAGGAGGAAATGGATTCGGACCCTGATCTTGGAAAGTACTTCGACTTCCTTGAGGAGATCGGGGCCTTTGACGGGCCGGCACCGGAAAAAATATTCTATGACGCTGAATTTGAGTTTTAGAACATGTCAATTCCTAAACGTGTATTCCATACCTTGCTTAAAGGCTGTATTCCCTAAGCCTTGATTTTAGCTTGCCTGCATCGCCTACAAGTTTGTTAAGCTCAGCCCAAAAAACTTTGCTGTGGTTTTTTTCTCTTGTAAGGACAAGTTCATGAAGTATGACATAATCGCTCAGGTCTGACGGTAGACTTAGAAGGTTTATATTCAGATTGATATTGTTTTTTGCAGAGCAACTTCCCCACCTGGTCTTTTGATTTCGGATAAAAACCAGGTTGTAGGTAAAGCCATAAAGACTTGATAGCTCGTTGAGTCGACGGGTCAGCTTTTTCCTGGCAAAAGCCCTGTATATCTCGCACAAGCCATGTGAAATGGCAGCCTGTCTTTTTTCTATCTCCGTGGGTTTATCAAAAAGGTTTTTATCTTTTTCCAGGTAATTGCCAATTATTTTACGATTGTGTTATAAGTTGGGGAGTTTTTTTAAGGGCAAGAGATGCCTTGCTTTCAGCCAGGTGACTTGTTCATAGTGAAAAGGGGATAATGCTCTCGCATTAAGAGCTAATAGGAGATTTGATCCTCCGAAGTGAACTTTATAAAGCCGGCATAAAGTTTATTACCCTTCATCTGCACAGCTTGATATATGACGGTTAAACCAGCTGTGAAAACCGGTGTTTAAAACAAATAACTTAACAATTAAATCCTTGTTCATAGGCAAGCATATCTAAGTGCAATGTTGTAAGGTTTTCCAGTTCCAGCGATCCAAGGGACTCTATTATCCTCATGTCCACTGTTTTAATGTAAGAATTGCATTTTTTACAGAAATCAATCCGAAAACCATCCTCTTCCTCGCTTACGAAATAGCCAAGTTCTTTTGGGTTATCATTTTCACAAAAGGGGCATTTTAGCCTTGGGTAATTCCATTCGTAGCTGCATAATTCACAGTGAAGGTATCTTTTTCCATTAGTGTCTAAATATGCAATATCTGGTGATGAGCCACATAAAGGGCAGTAGCCGTAATTCCATGTATTTATTATAATTTTTTCCGTTATTACTTTTTTTAAGATATTCAGCGAAGGCTTTAATGCCATGTGAATAAGGAATTTAAGAACCATCGGCTCTAAATTAATTTCCTTAGCCATATCAGCGATTGCCTGTTCATCTCTCGAAAGGAAATTGCTCATTGCATGATGAACCCATTGTGAATTCGACTTTATCTTCTTAAGTGCCTTTTTTAGGGCCTCTCTATCTTTTCTTTTTTTTGATGATAAATGCTCCAATAAACGGGGAAATAGTGAAATAGCAGCAGTTCGGTCAAGGGGTAGATCTTCTCTTGAGAATACAGGAAAACCTTCTCTATCTTTAATTTCATTAATTGTGCCATTTTTTATCTCAGATTTAATTTCAGGCTCAATTTCCATTAAAAAACCCACTAAATCTTTGTAAACAGAGAGGGCATCTTTATAAATTGGTCTTTTTTGGGTGATTCTATCTATTTGTGCTCCCAATTCATTTGACATCATATGTGTTCCTCTATATTTAAATATGAGCTTGAAAAAAGGGTATCGATTCTGACTAATACCCTTTTTTCTTGGGCGTTAACTGGCAATTTTATTAAGTATTTGCCACTCTTTTGCTAACTCTTTCAAGGGGCTAGCAATCTTTTTTAAGGCTGTTTTTCTATCTATGCCCCTTGGTATTAGTGAAGACATGGCATATTTATGATACGTGGAAGGCTCGTCTGCAAATAAATAAAAGACCCTTAGGTCGTCAAGGCCTGTTAAAACAGCATTCGGAAATTTTGATTGTACCTCTGAAAGACGTTTTTTTGCCATCTCCGCCATGCTGTCCCAGTCTCCAAAATTCATAGCGCCTGTAGGGCAGGTTTTAACACATGCCGGAAGCAATCCATTGTGAACTCGTTCCACACACATAGTGCATTTTGCCATGTAGCCTGTTCCCGATTGAACTCTCGGTATATCGTAAGGGCAAAAGTCTCTGACCTCTTGGCTGTTCTCCTTTTTAAGTTTTTCAGTATAGAGAACCGCCCCTGTAAGATCATCAATAATAATGGCGTTTGGATCTTCCGTTGCTTCTTTGCACGGTGGTTCTATGCAGTGACGACATTGGTCAGGAAAAAAATGCCAAACCGGCCTGTTATTATCTCCTAATTCCTCGGAAAAGCGCACCAGTTTATACGTGTAAAATGAGAGGTCCTTTGGGTTCTGAAAACTCCCATAGTTTTCAGTTTTTGTAGCCGGGAGTTGATTCCATTGCTTGCAGGCGATTTGACATCCCCTGCATCCAGTGCATACTATAGTGTCAATAAAAAAAGCCTTTCCTTTCATCAGATCACCTCCTTTATATCTTTTTTACATTAACCATGAAGGCCTTTGTTTCAGGAATCCTGGTATTTGGATCCCCAGTGCTTGGTGTAAGCAGATTAGCGGAATCTCCACCATCTTTCGGATGAACCCAGCCATAATGCCATGGAAGGCCTATTTGATGTATTACATCGCCCTGTATAGTAAAGGGCTTAAAACGACTTGTGACAAGCGCAGTAGCTTTGACCTCTCCCCTTGAAGATATAACCATAATTTTCTCACCATTCTTTATGCCCTTGAGTTTTGCAAGTTCGGTGCTCATTTCCACGAAAAGCTGAGGTTGAGCCTCTAGAAGCCACGGTTGCCATCTTGTCATGATACCGGTTTGCCAATGCTCGCTTACCCGGTAAGTAGTTCCGACAAAAGGGTATTTTGGATCACATGTACAATACGTATCCATTGTGGTAGTATATTTTGGGATTGTAGGATTAGAGAGTTGACTGGAAAAAAGATTTTTTTCTACAGGGCACTCGAGTGGCTCGTAATGCTCCGGGAAGGGGCCATCAGCCATTCCTGAACCAAATATGCGGGCATATCCTTCCGGCTTCATTATAAAGGGATATTTGCTTTTTTTGTTAGGTGTCCCATCAGGATTTAACATAGGCGGCCACCCGCCATCCGGAACATCACCAACCCATTTTGAGCCATTCCACTGTATGACGGGAGCTTGCTTGTTCCATGGTTTCCCGTATTTATCTACAGATGCCCTGTTGTAGATAATGCGCCTATTCACGGGCCAACACCATGACCATTCAAGGTTCAAACCAATACCGGATTTTTCCTTTTTCCGCCTGGCTGACATATTTCCTTTGTTGGTATATGAATTACAGTAAAGCCAATTTCCGCTGCTGGTTGAACCGTCTGCCTGGAGGTAGACAAAGCTTGGTACAAGATCACCCTCTTTAAACGATTCACCTTTAATCGTAATATCTTTTAGGAAATAGCCGTTTATTTCCTTGGCGAGTTTATGTGAATCGAAGCTTCCCTTTGAAGTGTAATCCCATTTCAGATTGAGAACCGGCTCCGGAAAAACAGCATTTTTGTCCTTATGATACAGGTCTCTTACCTTTTCAAACAACTTTGTCATTATTTCACCATCCGGCATGGCACTTCCTGGTGGCTCAGCAGCCTTATATCTCCACTGCATCCAGCGCCCGCTGTTTGTAATAGAGCCCTCTTTTTCTACCGATACCGCGCAGGGCAGCATA
>Ga0180433_10006187_pt1 | contig 15803 bp, 14 predicted proteins | sample SS_ome_8_FD_132980 | JGI IMG/M metagenome (GOLD analysis project Ga0180433, IMG submission 132980) | Hypersaline lake sediment archaeal communities from the Salton Sea, California, USA - SS_1_D_1 metaG | ecosystem: Environmental > Aquatic > Non-marine Saline and Alkaline > Hypersaline >... | reverse complement strand
TTTTGCGTATCGTTGAAGAATACATGGGCATGCTTTTACATAACCTTAATCCTCTTGCCCGTGCTTAGCTGATTTCATTTAGCAGAGAAGTAGACTAGAATTGTAAAGAAGGGATGAAAGTTTACAAAATTGATTTTGAGCCAGTAGGCCGCCGGGGAGAATGCCGGGTTGAAGAGTCTATTTTAACCTGTGCACATAAAGTTGGCGTGGGTATTAATAGTATATGCGGTGGCCAGGGCACATGTCATTCTTGCAAGGTTCAAGTCTTAAATGGAGTAGTTACCGAACCTACTTCAAAAGAGCGGGAGGCCTTATCAAGTAAGGAATTGAAAGAAGGTTGGCGTCTAGCCTGTCAGACTTATCCTCTTAGCAACTGTAAATTGAACGTGCCGCCTGACTCGATGACTACTAGCCAGCGTACTCAGGTGGAGGCATTAGAGGTAGCAGTTAGTCCTGAACCACCTGTTCGTGCCTATGCCCTGGAATTGTCGCCCCCATCTTTGGACGATCCTAAGGCGGATGCCGATAGATTACTAGAAACATTGAACAACCAACACCAGTTAAAATGCGACAGAGTTGATACCGATACCTTGCGTAGTGTCTCCACGCGCCTACGTTCCTTGGCGTGGCGGTGTCAGGCTACAGTTCGTGATGGAGAGGTGATAGCTGTCAATGCTCAGAATAGTCCGCAACTGGGGTTGGCAGTAGATCTGGGTACAACCAAAATAGCTGGTTACCTGGTTAATCTTGACAATGGCCAGGCTCTAGCTACTGAAGGTATTATGAACCCACAGATAAGCTATGGGGAGGATATCATCAGCCGTATAAATGCTGCCATAAAGCTTCAGGAAGCAGGTTTGCAGTTGAAGAAGCTGGTTAGTGAGGCAATTAATGGGCTTGCTGTAACTTTGTGTGCCCGAACCGGCACCAGTACTGGGAATATCGCCGAAGCAGTTGTCGTTGGCAATACAGCTATGCATCACCTGCTAATTGGGTTACCGGTCAGGCAGCTTGCCCTTTCACCTTTTGTACCTGCAGTTAGCCAAGCTCTGGACATTAAAGCTCGTGATCTGGATTTAGAGTTTGCTTCTGGAGCTTATGTGCATCTACTGCCTAACATCGCTGGTTTTGTTGGCGCTGACCATGTGGCGATGCTGCTGGCAACGGAAGCCTTGAAGCCTAAAGGATCTGTAATAGCTCTGGATATTGGGACTAACACAGAGGTGTCCCTTTTAAGTAATGGAAATATAACGACTGTCTCATGTGCATCCGGGCCTGCGTTTGAAGGTGGTCATATCAAAGACGGCATGAGAGCTGCCACCGGGGCTATTGAAAGGTTGAGAATAATAAATGGTAAAATTAACTATCAGACTATCGATAATGAGGCGCCGGTAGGTATTTGCGGATCAGGTATACTTGATGTAATGGCTCAGCTTTATCTGGCTGGCATAATTGGCAAAAGTGGGAGGATGGAAGATAGGAACCCTCATCTGAAAACTCGCAATAAGCAGCGTGAATATGTGCTAGTTAGCAGGCAGGAAAGGGGAGGAAAACCTCCCATTGTAATCACCCAAGGCGACATACGGGAGTTGCAGATGGGCAAAGCGGCCATTCGAACCGGAATTCAGGTATTACTAGAGGCTAATAACCAGACAGATAAAGATATTAATAAGGTAATTATCGCAGGTGCTTTTGGTAGTTATATTAACGTGGTCAGCGCGATGGAAATTGGCATGCTACCATCGTTGCCGTTAGGGTGCTTTCAACAAGTGGGGAATGCTGCTGGCATTGGGGCGAAACTGGCTCTAATATCGCGTGAAAGGCGAGATGAAGCCCAGAATATAGCATCTAGAGTCAAATATATTGAGCTGGCGAGCGCTCCAAATTTTACAAAGACATTTGTGCAGGCTAGTTATCTTGGGCGTTATATGATAACCAATGGTGGCAGAGAGGAAATCGATTGAGGAAGCCATTATTCCCAGCGCTGAAGCAAAGTAATTATTGATGACAAGGATAGATTAGGAGAAGTACTGTACGGGAGTATTTGAAATGGTTAGAAACGCTGCCTGCTACCAGTGGACCGGTAGGGATAAGTTTTACTACTTTCTATCATTAATTCCTTTCATAATTGGTTTTTTAGGTGCGGGTTATATTCTGGCGACCTTCTCGGTTTATTTGTTGTTGCTGTTTGTAGGATTGTATCTCGTAGCCAACATCTTTCAGGCTGGTGCATGTGTTGGATGCCCTTATAGAGGCAGGTTTTGCACGGCTATTTTTGGAGTATACTTAGGGAACCTCATATCATCAAAGATTTATAGAAAACGCTCTTTCGAACAACATTTTTTTAAAATCAACGCTGAAATAGCATCAGTAGTAGCTATCATCACGTTGCTATTGCCGATTTATTGGCTTTTTATCTATGGCTGGTATTATCTGATTGCCTATTTTGTTCTTACTATGATTCACATATATCTCTTCTATAGGCTGTTTTGTCCAAAGTGCAGTTATCGCGATACATGTCCGGGAGGAAAAACTGTCACTAAGCTATCTAAAGGATAGCCTGATCACAATCCCTGATCGCTGTTTTACCGGCTTTAGTAAGCACGTCGATGTCTGTGTTTCTATGTTAATATTCAGTGTTTGAGCTAAAACGGCTCTTCGCCATATTTGATAATGCGATGGGCAAAGCAAGTTTTTGACTCTTAATCAGCCGGTTACAGGTTCGAGTCCTGTGCGGCTCACGTTCAAGCCCAAATCGCTAAATCAGGTTGTAGCATTTCTCAAAATTGGTGGCTATTTTGGGGCTGCCGGCAGATACATTTGCTCGGTGTATTCTTTTACCATGCGCCGGGTGCTGAACAGAGGCGTATTCGAGCGGATGGCTTCTTTGATTATTTGTATCCAGCCGTGTGGTATGCCGGCTATGTCCCGGTCATAGTAAAGGGGGACTATTCTCTCCTCAAGCATGCGGTATAGCTCTTCGGCGTCTGCGTTGTCTTGTTCAGCCGGCTCACATGTTTCCACGTCGCTTTGAATTGCCCAGCCGTTCTTCCCGTTATAGCCTTCGCACCACCAGCCGTCGAGCATACTGAGGTGCAGCACTCCGTTAAGGGCTGCCTTCTGCCCGCTGGTTCCGCTGGCTTCGTGCAGTGGCCGAGGTGTATTGAGCCAGACATCGGCGCCGTGTATCAGATAACGTGCCATGTGCATATCGTAATCTTCGACGAAGGCAATCTGCCCACCGAACTCGTGGTCTTTGGCCGCGTTATATATCTTCTGGATAAGATGTTTCCCTTGTTCGTCATTAGGGTGTGCCTTGCCGGCGAATATTATCTGGAGAGGTTGTAATTCGTTCTGGAGTATGCGCTTAAGTCGGGCGAAATCGTGGAAAATAAGTGTGGCTCGCTTATAGCCGGTAAATCGGCGGCAGAAGGCGATAGTGAGTGCTTCCGGATCGAGCAAGCCCCCCATGACTAATGCCTGTTCCGGCTGTATACAGTCTTTAACCCAGCGTTTTCGCGCTCGTTCTTTCACGGCGCTGATGAGCTTGTTTTTCAACCAGCGGCGCATCATCCATATTTCCTCGTCCGGTATATCGGCGACCTTCTGCCACAGGGTCGGGTCATCATGCTTTTTGAGCCAGTCATTGTCGAGATATCTTTCATACAATCTGGCTGGCTGAGGTGCTATCCATGTCGGAACGTGGACGCCGTTGGTCACCGAGCTGATGGGCACATCCTTCTCTTCTCTATCAGGCCACAGGGAATGCCAGGTTCGTCGGCAGGTACCGCCATGAAGCTGGCTGACGCCGTTGCGGTAGTCTGACATTCTAAGACCTAATGCAGTTGTGTTGAAGGTTGGATTATCCGGCCCCTGGGCACCCAATTTCAGGAGTTCTTCCATATCTATCTTGAGGGACTCCGCGTAGCTGCGGAAATACTTTTCGATTAGCTCGCGTGGAAAGGTATCGTTAACGCCGGGAACCAGCGTGTGGATGGTGGTGACAGTGGTAGCTCGCACCAGGTTTACGGCTTTGGTAAATTTAGTGCCCTTTGCCATCAGTTCGCGAACGCGCTCCAGTGTCATGAAGGCGGTATATCCTTCGTTGGCATGCCAGATAGTCGGTTCGATGCCGAGCGCCCTCAATACACGCACACCGCCGATGCCTATGATGATTTGTTTTTGCAGACGTGTCTCCTGGTCGCCGGCGTAGAGGCGTGCCGAAAGCTCGCGGTCAGGTTGCGAGTTGCCTTCGACGTTGGTATCCAGCAGGTAGAGCTTTACCCGTCCCACATTCACCTGCCACACAGTAACCCGTACCGACCTTGTGTCCAGGGGAACTTCGACGATGACCGGCTGCCCCTCGGTGGTACGCACCGGGCTGATAGGCGCCTCGTCGAAGTTCAATTGCTCATAAACCTCCTCCTGCCAACCGTCGGCGGAGATATGCTGGTGGAAGTAACCCTGCGGGTACATAAAGCCCACGCTTACCAGAGGCAATCCGAGATCGCTCGACTCTTTGCAATAGTCGCCTGCCAGGACGCCGAGTCCACCGGCATACAGAGGCAGCGAGTTGTGAATGGCGAACTCGAGCGAAAAATAGGCTATCGTCTGTTGTCCCGGGTGCGGATATCGTGTATTAAACCAGGTATCGGCTCCTGCCATAGCAGCTTTGAACGCGCTCATAACGGAGTCATATTTTTCAAGGAATACAGGGTCCTGAGAGGCTGCTACCAATCGATGAGATTCGATTTGCTGCAGTAGCTTGACAGGATTATGCCCGGTGGCTCTCCACAGGGCGTTGTCGATGGCTTTGAATAGCTGCCTTGCCTCTATATGCCAGCTCCACCACAAATTGTAGGCTAGCTCGTCCAGCCCCTCGATACGCCTGGGCAACTTCGAAACTGACAGGTTATTTCTCATTTGATTGAGCGATAATTATACCTGTTGCGCGGGCGTCAAGTAAATTAGCGGTGCTGTTATCAAATTATGATGTCATCCAGTGCTCGCTTTGGCACATGATGTACGCTCTGACTGTCCCGCCAGTATCTGGTATTTCCGTCAGCCCCGACCGTATCTATGACAACCGTTTCCTTTGGTTTACCCAGCGCTATGACAAGTAGTATTTCATATTGTGGCGCTATTCCCAGAGCCTGGCTGAGCTCCTGTCTTTTAACTGTGGCAATCATGCAGCCTCCCAGGCCTTTTTCCGTGGCGCCCAGTAGGATGCTTTGTGCTGCTATGCCGTGGTCGCAATAAAATTCCTGGTTTATCTCCTTGTCTCCGAGTACGATTATATACGCCGATGGCCTTTCACCTTCAGCCGGCCCCGGCCAGTCTTTGAGGAAAACAGCCCAGCCGAGGAGCGGAAATATCAAGGCGTTTTTCTGTGGTTCACAGGAGAGCACATATTTCAGCGGCTGCATGTTGAGAGCTGAAGCTGACAGCCTGGCCAGGTCAACGAGCTCCCTCAGTGTCTCCATCTCTATGGGGACATCTTGATGGAATTTCCGACAGCTCCTGTTTTTAAGTACCAGGTCTTTTAACATTTTTTCCTCCTCCTTAATGGTTACTTCCGACTACAGCGGCAGGAGATGGAACCCCCACAGGCCGATATAGGCGAAGAGTATGTTCTTGGGTATTCTGCCGGCGGCGCCGAAGAGTAAAAACTTCCATATCGGGAAACGAAGCAGACCGGCGGCGGCGCCGGCTACATCGAAAAGCGGATTGGGCAGAAGGGCTAAGACGAAGATAGTGACGCTGCCCCATTTTTTCATCCACCTCACCATTCTGGTGTAGAGAGCCACGTTGTCCATAGCTAGCCGACCGCCGTAGCCCAGAAGATAGCCGGTCATCTCACCGATGGTACCACCGATGCCAGATACGACTCCTACCAGAACAGGGTTTAGGATGGCACCGAGTGTAGCTACCAGAATCCAGCCGGGCACGGGCACCACTATACTGCTGCAAGTTATGATGGAGATGAGGAAGACGCCGAGATAGCCGTATACTGACATCTCAGCCACTTTATCGCGGTTGAGGAACAGGAAAACAGACAGCGCTATTACGAAGAGCAGGGCAAGAATCTGGAGATAGCGTTCCCTTGTCCAGAAACGTTTTTTCGGCTTGCTGTCTGTCTGCTGCATGAGCTTATCTAGCCTTGTGTGCTTTTCGCCTTGACTGGTATGACCAGTGCCGAGCCGATGATGAAGTAAAAAACGCAAATTAAGAGCATAACCGAATAGCCCAGTCCGAATTGCCGGACGTTGAAAAAGTCGATTACAGGGCCGGTGAGTCTGGCTAGTGCTCCGGCACCGGCTGTGGCTATGTTGGTCAGACCCAGGTAGCGGGCTTCTTCCTCTGCCGGAACCAGGTCGGTGGCCAGTGCCCAGTTGGTACTGATAAAAGCCCCTGCCGAGACACCGACGAGCCCACCGCAGACGAGTGTGCCCACATAGCTGTGTGTAAAAAATAGCACCAGGATACCAATTATACCCACAAATCCAGAGAAGAGGATAATCGGTTTGCGTCCCAGTCTGTCGGAGAGCTGTCCAGCAGGATAAACAGCCAGGAGCAGGAATATGCCCACTGTAATTAACAGGTCTGCGGTTACTCCTGCCGGGTTGGGATGACGGATTACATCTCTTATGAAGTACAGGGCGAAGGTTTGAAGTATCACCATCGCCATCAGGATAAATAGCCGGGAGACAAGAAACCAGATGAAGCCCGAATGCCTTTTAACGTCGATTTTGTAGGCGCCAGCCATGGTTTTTGCTGTGGACGGTCGACTTTCGATGGCAGATGGCTCTTCTTTTACCGTCAGCATGGTGGCAATCATGCCTATCAATAGAATAAGTCCGGGCAAGCCTATTGCCAGCCACAGCCATGTCTCGCTGCCGCTGTTAGCATAGTTATCCATGAAATAAGCCACCAGACGTAAGAAGGCTACGCCGCCTAATATCTCTGCCAGCCCCTTGGCACCGGATGCTACTCCTCTACGTCCCTCCGGCACCAGGTCCGGGATAAATGCCTGGAACGGTCCCTGGGCGATATTGGTTGCCACCTGCAGCAGGCAGTAGCCCAGAAGTAGGAAGGTAAAACTGCCGGAAAGCCCTATACCGGGTAGAAAGAGCAGAGCCAGCAGCGTTCCCACGAGAATAAAAGGACGCCGACGACCCAGAGGTGAGCTGAAACGGTCGCTGATGGCTCCGGCCAATGGCTGAACGAACACGGCTATCATCGAGCCGGCAAAAGTCAGAAGGCCGAGGTAAGTATTTTTCTGGGCTTCGGGGGCGAATTCCAGAAGGCGAAGTGGGATTATGACGCTGTGCAGACTGGGCCAGAGAACTGATAAAGCAGCTCCGAAGATGCTTATCTTAACGTAGTCTACAGGTCGAAAAACTTTTTCTGAGGGCACCTTGTTATTATCTCTATTCTGATAATCGGGCAGCTCTTTCGGCGTAGTATATCATAGCTGTTTATAGCAGGAGAACCCGTTTGTTAGTGCAAGTTATATAAGTCACCAGAAGTATTAAATCTTGGGCAGTAGCGCTGCGTACTTTTCCATCCGGCTCATGCCGGCTTCCGACTGGACCATCCAGGTCATCCAGCAAAGCTCGATAGCCCTGTAGCCGGTGTCCTGTGCCATTTTATCCATCAGTCGGACGAACTCTATATCGGTAGACGTCATCTCCATGTTAGCCTTAGCCAGTATTTCAGCGATGACCCTCTGAACTATTTTGTCCGGCATTACCGTGTCAACACCGCCCATCATTCTCAGGTATTGAAAGCTGTTTATGCCGACGCCTTTAATCTGACCTATCGGGTCTTCCTCCCAGTTGTCGAGGTCGGCGTGCTTCGCCCAGTAGATGAAAGCCTGCCTGTCATCCAGTCCCTTTTCTCTTTTGATTCCGGCCAGGTGAGAGGCAACCGACTTCGCCATGTGCCAGGAGCGCTTGTTTCTCCAGATGCTCTCCAGATCATCGTTATCGGCAGCGGCTAAATCTTCCAGCTTGCGAATTCTCCCCGGCCCTACGAACTCTTGACTGAATCTGTCCACCTTGGGCACCACTGACTGGAAGTAGTTTAAGCCGATGGAGGTGAACGCGGCATCTATCACCATCAGGACGACATTGCCATGCCACCTCTCTGTCTTGAGGCACCGCTGGCAGTGTTCCTTTACCTGTGGGACCTGCTGCATATAGCTGTCGACTACATCTTTGAGTTTCAAATTGCATGCTCAGTGCCAGTTCTAAATTCGCCACCAGCCGAATATGGCGATAGCGCTGAGTCCGACTCCGGCGATAATGGCGCCGACCCAGCCGAGAAGACACAAACAGGTGACGATGGCGCCGGAGATTATCACTCCGCAGAAAATGGCTAAAATGGAGTATTTGAACTTCATGCCCATGAGGAAAGCGGCTATCGAGCCTGTCCAGGCGCCGGTAAACGGGAGGGGAATGGCGACAAACAGCGTGAGTCCGATCCGTTCATACCTCTCGATGAGCTTTCCGTGTCGCCTGGTGCGTTCCAGTCCCCAGTTTACGAACCTCCTGCCAACTTCCACTTTGCTGACAATTTTAGCCAGCGAGTCGAAGAACAAGAGCAGTATCGGTATCGGCAGCATATTACCGACGATGGCCAGCGGGTATGCCCGGTACCAGGGCATGTTGAACACGTTTATGGCTACCGGCAGGGCGCCGCGAAGCTCCACTACGGGCAGTACTGAGATGATGACTACAATGAGTTCCCTGGCGATTCCCAGATTGATGAGGTCTTCAATCATTTTTGTTCCGATTGCCTGTGCTCTTAGACTTTGCCAAGCATTATATCATTAAAAAACATCTGTTGAACCACAGCTAAAATGAATCTTTTGTTATATTAAATCAAAAGTTGCTTTATTATTGCCAAGCTTGGTGGTAAAATTACTTTGAGTTTAAGCTATGTCAGGTCATTCTAAGTGGAGTTCAATCAAGCGGCAGAAAGGTGTAACTGACCACCGCAGAGGGCAGCTATTTACCAAGCTCACTCGTGAGATTATAGTGGTGGTGCGCGAAGGTGGGTCCAGTCCCGAGTCTAACTTCCGTCTTCGTTTGGCGATACAGAAAGCACGTGACAACAACATGCCGTCTGATAACATTGAGCGAGCCATAAAGAAAGGAAGTGGTGAGCTCGGTGGAGTCATCTTTTCTGAGATAATCATGGAGGGCTACGGTCCTAACGGTGTGGCGGTTCTGGTAGAGGCGCTGACGGATAACCGCAATCGCACCATTCAGGAGGTACGCAGTCTGTTTAGCAGGCACGGCGGCAGCCTCGGTGCCAGCGGCTCTGTAGCCTGGATATTTGACACCAGAGGTGTCATCACCGTGGAAACCGATGGCGTGGATGCCGAAGAGCTGGCTATGGCGGCAATAGATGCCGGCGCTGATGACGTCAAGGAAGAGAAAGGCTATCTGGAAATTCAGACCACACCGCAAGACTTAGAGACGGTGCGAAAAGCGGTGGAGCAAATCAAGCCTCCTGTTTCGGCTGAAGTCCAGCGTGTGCCTAAGAGCACAGTGGTATTGGAAGAGAAGGAAACCATTCAAACTTTAAAGCTGCTGGACCACCTGGAAGAGCTGGATGATGTCCAGCATGTTTCTGCTAATCTCGATTACTCCGAGGCTGTTCTGGAAAAGCTACGGGCTCAGGCATAGCTATGCGTGTTCTCGGCATTGACCCGGGCACTTTGAATCTGGGCTACGGTGTGGTGGATGAGGAGGGGGACGGCATGACAATGGTTGTCTGCGGCGTATTGAGCCTGCCTGCTAAAGTCCCCGTGGAACGCAGACTGTCCTCTTTGTATAAGGACCTCGTTGAAGTCGTGGCTCGCTACCGGCCTGACGAGGTGGCTATCGAGGAGCCGTTTGTGGCTGGAAATGCGCGCTCGGCCCTGGCTATAGGCAGGGCTCAGGCAATAGCTATTCTAGCCGCAGCCAATAAGAGTTTGCCGATTTACCGCTACCTGCCCAGGCAGGTAAAGCAGCGAGTGACCACTTACGGCGGTAGTGATAAGGAGCAGGTGCAGGAGATGGTGAGGCTTCAGCTCGGCCTGGCTCAGCCTCCTCAGCCCAACGATGCCGCCGACGCACTGGCCGTGGCTATCTGCCATCTTCATCAGAAACATATCGAGCGCCTGCTGGCTGGGAGCAAATAATCGGATGTTAGTTGCTTTAGAAGGTATACTGGAAAGCCGCGGTATCGACTCGGTGGTGGTCAAAGTCGGGCCGCTCTGTCTCCAGGTGTATGTCCCCGGTTCTACTTTGAACAAAATCGGAGCCGTCGGAGACAATGTCCGCCTGCATACGCACCTGTATCTAAGGGAGGATAACATCGCCGTTTATGGCTTCGCCTCTGCCGATGAGCTGACGCTTTTCCAGAACCTCATCTCCGTATCCGGTATAGGTCCCAGGGTGGCGCTGACATTCCTGTCCACGTTTAGTGTCGAGCAGCTGGTGTCGGCGATAGCCGGTGACAATGTCGACCTGCTCACCCAGGTGCCGGGCATCGGTAAAAAGACCGCCGGGCGCGTGGTGCTGGAGCTTAAAGGAAAGCTGGAGAAGGGATGGGCGGGGGCTATAACCTCGTCCCTGGCGCATGGAGACGCCGATGTGGTGGCTGCGCTGACCAACCTCGGTTATTCCCTGAGGGAAGCTACTCAGGCCGTTGCCGGTTTGCCGAATACTGAAGAGCTCGACCTGGAAGAGAAGGTCAAGCTGGCTTTGAGGCAGCTGGCCACGACCTAGTCGGAGGTAAATAATGATTGTTGAAATCCTGCTTGCTCTCGTTTTGTTGTTTTTGGGCGTGCTGGTTTTTCTCGTTCTCAGGAGCCGGAAGGTGGAGCCGTCCGACCTGAAGAATGTCATATCCAGCACCTGGACGGAGCTTGGCTTGGGTGAAAAGATAGGCAGTATAGAGACGCAGGCCAGAGATATTAGGGACAGCTATAAGTCATTCGAGCAGATGCTTCGAGTGCCCAAAGAGAGGGCGTCCTTCGGTGAGCTGGCGCTGGAGACCATATTGGCGGACCAGCTTCCGCCGGACATGTACGGCATCAGGGAGACAGTCTTCGATGGCAAAAGGCCTGACGCACATATTAAATCGACCGAAGGGCTCGTTTGCATAGACTCCAAGTTCTCGCTGGACAACTATGCCAGGATGCTGGCAACGGACGACCTTGCTGAAAAGCAGAGATGCAAGAAGGATTTTGTTGCCGATGTCAGGCGTTGCCTGGATAAGATAGCCCTGGACTATGTATGTCCCGATAGAGGTTCTGCCGAGTTCGCCTTCGCCTACATCCCGTCGGAGAGCGTCTACTATTACCTGCTGACCGAGGCCTATGACATGCTGATGGAGTACGGAAGAGGCGGCGTACAGGTGGTATCGCCGTTGACCCTTTCCGCCAAGGTCCAGATGATCAGGGCCGGCGTCCAGGCAAAGAAGCTCTCGGAACAGGCGGAAGAGGTTAAAAATAACCTCATCGGTATCTCGCGCCGCTTTGCTGAAATCGATGACAAGTGGCGCCTGCTCTACGAGACGCATCTCAAGAACACCGTGGACAGAGCTGCCGATCTGGACAGGTCGTATAAAAAGCTGAGAGACGAGTTCGACCGCATTTCCAATATTCCCCAAAAGTGATGTATCATTCTCCAAATTCCCTCTCTCTTGACGGGAGAGGGTCAGGGTGAGGGTGACATAAAATGCCAGACTTTAAGATCACCTCCGACTTCAAACTTACCGGCGACCAGCCGCAGGCAGTGGACAAGCTCACCGAAGGGCTTAACCTCAACTACAAAAACCAGACGCTGCTCGGCGTCACCGGCTCCGGCAAGACCTTCACCATGGCTAATGTGGTGGAGCGGGTGCAGAAGCCCGCGCTGGTCATCTGCCACAACAAGACCCTGGCCGCCCAGCTTGCCACCGAGTTCAAGGAGTATCTTCCCGATAATGCCGTGGAGTACTTCGTCAGCTACTACGATTACTACCAGCCGGAAGCCTATCTTCCCAGCACCGATACCTACATCGAAAAGGAAATAGATATAAACGAGGAAATCGACAAGCTGCGCCATGCCGCCACCCGGGCTTTATTTGAACGCCGTGATGTGCTCATCGTGGCTTCGGTGTCGTGTATTTACTCCCTGGGTGAGCCCGAGGAGTACCGCTCATTCGTGGCTACCATAAAGAAGGGTGAAAAATGCAAGCGTGACAGGCTGGCACGCCGCCTGATCGACATGCAGTACGAGCGTAACGACTTCGACTTCACCCGTGGCAGGTTCCGCATCCGCGGCGACACGCTGGAAATCCAGCCGTCGTACGAGGAGATTGCCGTCAGGCTCGAGTTCTTCGGCGACGAGGTCGAGCGCATCGTCGACATCGACCCGCTCACCGGCGAGCTGCTGGAGGAGCGCGATTCGGTGGACGTTTACCCGGCGAAGCACTTCGTCACCTCGCATGACAAGCTACTGGCGGCTGTCGAGGATATCAAGGTCGAGCTGGAAGAGAGGCTGAAAGAGCTTAAAGACCAGGGCAAGCAGCTCGAAGCCGCCCGGCTCGAGGCGCGCACCAACTATGATATCGAGATGCTGCGCGAGGTCGGCTACTGCCACGCAGTGGAGAACTATTCCCGTCATCTGCAGCGCCGGGCACCCGGCTCGGCGCCGTGGACGCTGCTCGACTATTTCCCCGATGACTTTTTACTGTTTATCGACGAGTCCCACATGACGCTGCCGCAGGTACGCGGCATGTATCACGGTGACATCTCCCGCAAGCAGGTGCTGGTCGATTTCGGCTTCCGACTGACGTCGGCGCTGGACAACCGCCCCTTGAGCTTCGATGAGTTCACGGAGCGCATCAACCATGTCGTCTACGTATCGGCTACACCGAGCGAGTACGAATACAGGCACAGCCAGCAGGTGGTGGAGCAGCTCGTCCGTCCCACCGGCCTGCTCGAGCCCACCATCGAGGTCAAGCCGTCCAAGGGTCAAATCGACGACCTGATTTACCAGATTAAGACGCGGGTGGGAAAGGGTGAGCGCTGCCTGGTGACCACGCTGACCAAGCGCATGGCTGAGCAGTTAGCCGACTACCTCAAGGAGATGGAGGTCAAGACGCATTACCTGCACTCCGAGATAGATACACTGGAGCGGGTGGAGATTCTGCGTGACCTCCGCCTTGGCGTCTACGACGTGGTGGTGGGCATAAACCTGCTCCGCGAAGGGCTTGATTTGCCGGAGGTAAGCCTGGTGGCGATTCTCGATGCCGACAAAGAAGGCTATTTACGGTCTAAAGAGGCGCTCATCCAGACCATGGGGCGGGCGGCGAGGCATGTCAACGGCCATGTCATCATGTATGCCGACACCGTGACAACCTCCATGCGTGAAGCCATGGAGGAGACCCGGCGCCGCCGCAGTGTCCAGGAAGCTTACAACAAAGAGCACGGCATCACGCCGCAGGGCATCAAGAAGGCGATTAAAGACATCACCGAGCGGGTCAAAGTGGTAGCCGAGGCCAAAGCCGCCTACACGCCCACGCCCATATCCAGGGAAGAGGTGCTCCGCCTGATCAAGGATCTGGAAGGGCAGATGAGGAAAGCCGCCAAGAATCTCGAGTTCGAGAAAGCCGCCCTCCTCCGCGACCGTATCATCGAGCTTCGAAAAGACGAGGAGCTGCTGTCTCCGCTGACCCGGTTCAAGTAGGCGTTATTATCTTATTGCACAATCCGTCACATTATGTGGTAATGGAATTGAGGGTTGGTATGCCAGCTAGGCAGTACGGCGGAAGCTCATCGCCAGAACCACTGCTGTGGCTAGAATCAAGACCGCCATAGCTATTAAGGCAATCAAGCTGCCGTCGACTGGTGCCCCAGATGCGTCGCTGCCAACCACAATGAAGCTCGTCCTCTGCCCATCGATAGCCACATCATAGGTGCCCGGCTCAGATTTGGTCACGGTAAACTTGACCGGGTAAGCAGTTCCCGGAGATACTTCGACCGTCCTCTGTTGCTCTACCTTGCCGTTTATATTGAGGGCAACGTTGTAGCTGCCAGCCGAGGCGCCATTGTTGACCACGTTAGCCAGCACGGTCACCGGTTGTCCGGCTTGTGCTTGACCGGGGCTGACACTGATTTTGTGCAGTTGCACATCTGCCGGTGGCAGTTGTGGTGGAGATGGCGAAGCTCGTGGTGTTGTTGCTCCCACTGCCAATCCCGGCCCGCCCGGGTCAACGATGGTGCCATTGGCAACACCATCAGCATCGCCCAGCCCACCATCGGTGAGGGTGAGAGTCAACACATTGTCTCCGTCGTTATCTCCTAATAGAGATGTTACGTTGACCCACTGCCCATTCTGACACTTCCAGTACTGGGTATTTCTAGGTATATTGTAGGGAAGCGTTATAGCTATGGTCACCGTTGAGCCCGGCGCAATCAAGGTGATGCTGAACGAAAAGAAGCCATGTGGGAAGCTAAAGCCTAATAAAGTTCCGCATGGAGTGGAGGTGGCAGCGGTTAAACCCTTAATTGCGCCGCCGCTAGTGGCAAAGGTGGCAATGCCTGTGCCCGTAGCCGTTTCGATGCTCAGGGGTTGCTGAACTACTACAGTTCCATAGGCTCCGAAAATATACTGGATTTCACTACCAACAACAGCATTGATTGCACTCAAGGGTATCTTAAACTCATATATTCGATGCTCGTAAGGAACTGATGAGGTATACTGAAATTTCCTGACACCCCAGGTCTGGTCTTCTGAAATGCGGAATTCCTTCTGCTTCCCATCGACTATTATGTATAACGCTCCCCAGTCCTCCGCGTCAGGCGTGTTATCAGCCGTGACTTCAACTGCGGCATACAGGAACTCATTGTCACAATATATCCAACCATATGTGTAACCAGCAGGATGTGGTGAATACGGTTGCCAGAATACACTGAAGTCTGGTTCCCTGGGCTCTTGGAGCAAACCGTCCACAGTGATGCCGACATCGTTAACAAGTAAATGGCTCAGCGTGCGGTGCTTAAATGGCCAGGGATAGTACATTGGGCTACCATGTCCTTCGCCTAAATCCTGTTCCATTGCCCGCATGACTAAGATTGCGTTCTCCGGTGCATTATCCCAGACTATTTCCAGCGTGCTGTCCCATCCATTGCACACATCATATTCGGGATATAATATTTTGGTTAAGACATCAGTATTATTATCGATATTAACGGCCGATGCAGGAAGATAAGGTATTCCATATTTCCGCACTATAACCTGGTCAATATAAGCTGCATCATGCCCTTCCTGCACCAGTCTGAGCTTTAATTGCCCGGTATTGTTACTTAATTGCATCTGGAGAGTCTCATAATTAGAGAAATGTAATACCCCTTGCAGTTGCCACTCACCATCCTTAAATACGTATGCGGAAAATGAGCCTTCATTGCTATACTGGTCTGCTAGAACGGGAGGAGTTGCACCTGCGAACAAAGTTACTACCAGTACTACCGCAAAGACCAGATTAACAATCTTTCTTGTAGGAGCCATATTGCACCTCATTAGGGTTTTTCTATCGATATGTATTATTGACCTGCCGCCAGAAAGCGTACCCTTGTAAATTAGTATCACAAGTATGGAGTTAAGTCAAGGCGCGGGAACTCGGGGGTGGTAGGACCTATGTTACCTTGCTATGCCAGGGTAAGCGGCAGCCCGGTCGGAAGCTATTCAACAAGTTGGCAAAGCAGCAGTTGGCATAGATTCAGCGGCTGCCATACGCAAATCCCGGCAACTGATTTT
>Ga0180433_10006185_pt1 | contig 15807 bp, 12 predicted proteins | sample SS_ome_8_FD_132980 | JGI IMG/M metagenome (GOLD analysis project Ga0180433, IMG submission 132980) | Hypersaline lake sediment archaeal communities from the Salton Sea, California, USA - SS_1_D_1 metaG | ecosystem: Environmental > Aquatic > Non-marine Saline and Alkaline > Hypersaline >... | reverse complement strand
GAAGATCGAAGAAACACGTTTGTTTCCGACACCGCGCCTACGCAAGGCACTGTGCCCAGAATTTCACTGCTTCTATCATCAAAAGCAACCTGTCCATTCCAAGGATGCGAGGGGCAGCCTGCACCAATCCATCCGACAATCAATGGCGATTCGTCAGAATTCGTCTGACACAGCGAAGACCTAATACACTCAGCGAGACCTCGTCCCGGAATGAAACGACCGTCTGCCTCTCTTGATGCGACGACCGTTCTAACTGAAATCAAATTCTCTTCGTCAATGTGCACGACCTCAAGCTCGTCATCAGAACTGGAGGCAGCCACAAGTATGTCGGCCTTCCTGGTTATGCCGAACACATCGCGCCAGATTGCAGCAGTTGGCAATACAATATCTAGACTGATACCCAGTCGTTTCAGATGAGAGAGACACGCCATGACCTTGTCACGACGAGATATGTACACTTCATATCTCAGGCGACCCTCCTCTTTGGCCGGAAGTTGTTTGTAAGAGACTTCGATCGGCCCGAACTCCGGCGGAAGCGTCGCCTCAATTTCCAGATTCAACATCTGAACCACTTCTTCCGGAGGAACCCTGGGAACTTCCAACACCCTGACCAGATACTGCGATTTTGGAAGAAGGGCGATCCGCACACACTTGTCTCCGACGCCAGCCAAAAACTGTGCCGCCTCTTCAGCAGTCTTTAGGTCAACACCTCTCGCCTTGATACTTGAAGAACAACGTTTCAGATGGACAGCTTCCACGGCACACGCTGATTGTCTGCAGACAAACACCTCACCATTCACAACTCGACTCTTCCAACGAAGAATCGATAGCTTGTCTCGCAAGTTCGCCCACTGCACAACGCTTGCCATGGATCCGGTGATACTCATACTTATGATCCTATTCTCCAGTGCATTACCTGGGCCTCACCTGGACCGGTCCTCAACAACACCTGGAGATGATAGCTGAGACCGGTGGGTAGGTGTATGGACCTGACAAATACCCGAAAATGTGTTGAACTGAACTTGGTCCGCAGTCTCAATGCAAGCCTGTCGGCATCTGTCAGACCTTGGAGCTGATCAATGTCTTTCCTAGATCGAAATGCATGGTTTTCGAGTTTTTCACTACTGCCTTCGCCGTAGCTTCTGAAACCGACAATCTGCTCAACCGCTTCGCTGCTTATGGGAAGTGTCCTCAATACAGCTCGCGGCGCTGTGTTCAAGTTGATCCTGCCATCGCCGACACATGTTAATAGGTCCACCCAGCCCAGACGGAGTTCCCCATTGGAATCATCCGGGGGATATGTGAGGCTCCCATCATCTTCAGATAACTCGAGAATTCGATTATGATTGGCGTCTTCTCCCAAGAAATCTGCAGTGTCAAATCCCCTAATGAAGAGGAGTTCATCCAGCAGTTCAAGAGGTCCGTTCTTGCATCGATATGGCGACTCCAGTACCGAATAGTAGCCTTCTTCGGCTCCCTCGACACGTGGGATGTCGTCGGCATCCATCCAGTCAAAAAGGCCAGCAACCTGTGCCGAGTTCATCCCGAGCTTTGCCAAGGATTCGCTTGATGCAAACAGGACATTCAACTTGCTTTCTTCGTCAATCACATGATAGTCGGTAGCAAAGTCAGGACCACGTCCGTGTCTATCCTTGCCCCACTCGGGGAGCCAATCGTCAGAAGACAATTGCTCATGTGTGTGCCATGGCTCACCGCGATGGTCAAAGTCATTCTTGTCTTCCAGGAGACTTCCCAGAGCAATCGCGACAGCCGATGCAGCATGCATTCTGAGTTGAACCATGACAGCATCCTTGCGACGTGCACGGCTCTCCAGACCCGCGCGATAGGCAAAGCTTACAGCGACAATGCCCAGCACCGTCATGACGAACAGTACAAGAATGAGAACTGATCCTCTTTCCTTTTTCATGTCCTATCACTGTGTATAACTCGAGATCACAGCATTCACCTGCGGCACGACGGATCTTTCGATTGTCTCCGCCCCGACTGTCACTCTCACAGAAATCAGAACGTCACCAACATGGCCATCCTGATGTTCGCTTGACTTTGACTGTGAGCCACTTAGTGTGCTGCATGTAACAACCAAGTCCTCAAGCCGCCTCCCAATCACCGTAATCGGCAGGCGATTCCACACTTCTTCTGCGGGCAATTCATCTAATCCACGAATTAGTTCCAGGTTTCTGGTTCCACCATAAATCATCGTCTGCAGTTCCAGAGTGCCGGCTCGTTCGTCGTCTTCAGGAAAATCCCAACGATATCTGCGTCGCTCCAATCCGCCGTATGCCCCACCAACTGAGCGTGCGCCTGAGTCAACGACGCATGTCAACGTTTGCTTCCCGTCGTTTCCGTCAGATTCAACGACCACTGCAGGAACCTCAGGCAGGTTGACTGCCTGCTCCAAAGCTTTTGCCAAGTGGCCTGCGATTACCCTAGCTGTTCCCCTGTCATGCCAGCGAACACTAACACGACTCTCACACTCCATCGTTTCTCGAAAGAACGCATAGATTCCCGTCAACGCCACGGTCACAATCACACCTGCGACCATGAACTCGACGATTGTGAATCCCGTGTCATGTCTCCGAGAAAGCAACGTCTTGCGTTCACTGAACGCTAACAACCCACCTGCCACGAAGATTATCAGATTCAAGCAGATTCCCCTTACTGCGAAGCGCTCCGTCCTCGCGGCAGAAACACGCGAGATACCTGGTAGCTCATCACTTCCCCTCGATCACGCCATTTGACAATGACAGACGCCATTACGAGACCGTAAGGTTTATTGGATAGTGTCATGGTCCATTCGTGTTGACCGGAGGCTCCGCTGGCACTTTCCAATTGGTCCACAGGAACCGTAGTGACGACTTCCAGCTCCTTTTGAGCAATTGCCGTGGCTTTTTCCAGTCTGGAGCATTGGGATGCCGCCCGATTGCTCAGTGAAAAAGCTCCGAGTATTCCGACAACACCCATCGACACAATCGCCATGGCCACTATCACTTCGAGCAGCGTAAATGCCTGCACGCCACGGCTTGCCCTTATGTCCCTAGTTGAGAACATAAACCTGGCCGGTATGAGCCATGATCTCCAATTGGATTGTTTCGCCTTCGTCATCTTCTATCCTTACCCGACCGTGGAAGCCTTTGCCGTCAGGATGAAACTCCAGGGAGAACGGGGGCGCCTCGCTTCTCCCATTGCAGGACACTCCAGCCAACTTGACTCCCTTCCCAAGGTGTCTCACAATGCCGGCCTGTCCTTTCACAGGGAGAAACTCAGTTTCTCTCCCCGGAGCAATAGCTTCCATCCTGTAGGAAGTACTACTATCAAGGAATACAAGGCGATATCGAACGTTCTCTCTTCTTGCTTCTGAGAAAGCGAACCTCAAAGTGGCTGCCAAATCCTCGGCTGCACATCTCACCACGTGACGCTGCCGTCGACCGCAGAACGATACTACGGTTGCACCCGCAAGAATGGATATCAGGACAAGCACAACCAGCATTTCGACCAGAGTAAAAGCTCGAGGGAGAGAAGGCACAATCTCACTCGAAGTGTAGCGTGTGGCTCTCAAGTAACCGTAGCTTCTCACAACGAAATATCATCCTCGGTCCCAAATTCTCTGTCAGGACCTGCACTGGTGATTGCGTAACTCCGGCCCGTTTCAGAATCCAGACTGTACGAGAAAGCAGTTCCCCAAGGGTCCGGCTTGAGGTCGCCCTTGAGATATGGCCCACGCCAACCCTCATCCCCAGTGTCCTCAACAAGAGCTGCCAATCCTTCATCGGAAGAGGGAAATCGTCCGACGTCTTGTTCGAACAGATCAACAGCAAGCGACATCTGTCCGCTGATGTCAGCCTTCACTCGAGTGATTCTTGCTTGCTGCGAGCGGCCAGACAGATTGGTCGCGACCATCCCCGCCAGGATGCCAATGATCACCACCACTAGCAGCATCTCGATCAGCGTAAAACCTTTCTCCCCAAGTCTCCGTTCGCATTGATTTCGCCGCATGTCCAACCCCTCCTACTCGACCATGATGTTGGCCTGAAACACCGGCAGCATGACAGCAGCTACAATCGCTGCGATTATGCTGCCCATAACAACTATAAGAACTGGCTCCACGAGTTTGACGGCGTTCGTTACAGCCCGGTCGGCCTCGTCTTCGTAAATTGCCGAAAGCTCTTCCAACATTTGTGGCAGCTCCCCTGTCTCCTCACCGGTTCGGATCAGGTTCAGCATCAATGGCGGATATACCCCTGCATTCTTGGCAACGGATGCCAGAGAGCTGCCCTCCGAGACACCCTTTATCATGCTGTGGAATGTGAACCGCACTGCGAGATTCTTGGCTGTTTCTCCGGTAATCCGCAACGCCTCAAGAATCGGAACACCGTTGCACATCAGAGCCCCGAGCGTGCGCGATATTCGAGAGATCTCCACTTTCAAAAACATCCTTCCAAGCACGGGACACTTCAGCAACAATCGGTCCACTTTCAGCTTGATCGGAGGCCTGTTCAAGGCAGCAACACACAACAGAACCGACAAAAGAAGTGCCCCCAACACACCCCACCACCAGTTGGCCATGAAATCGCTTACTTTGATCAGAACCTCCGTCAGCCACGGTAGCGACTGCTCAAAGGACGCAAACATTTCCTGAAACCTGGGTATGACAAAGGTCATGAGAACAAAGACCGCCGACACGCCGAGCAGGACAAGCACTGCTGGATAGATGAAGGCTCCAAGAACTCGCCCCCTGAGCTTGGACGACTGGCTCAGATGTCCTGCTAGGTTGTCCAATACATCTGTCAGGTTACCTCCTGTCTCACCGGCTCTCACAAGTCCTCTGAAGACTGAGTCAAAGACGTCCGGGTGAGCCTCGAGGCAATCGGCCAAAGACCCCGCCTCACGAGAAAGTTGCTGCTCAATATCTTGAATAACGCTGACCAGATGACGGCTCTCGCATTGGCTGACCAACGTAGACAGGGCGGTAGACAGTGGCAAGCCCGCTTTTAGCAGAGCGGCGAGTTGTCTGGCAAAAACCGCAAGATCTGAAGCCCCTATTCGAAGAAACACTCTGCGTATGACTCTTCGCACGCGTGATCCTCCAGACTCGGGGGCGTCTACCGCCAATGGGTGATAGCCCCGGTCCAAGAGTTGCCTGAGCGCGTCGCGACGGTCACGAGACTCCATCGTGCCCGTGACCCGTTGCCCGGATTCTAAGACAGCGGAATATCTAAACTTGGGCACTACAAGTCTTCCTGAGTGATACGCAGCACTTCCGATATATCAGTCTTGCCTTCTTTCACAGCCAGCATTGCACTCTCGCGCAGGGTTCTCATTCCCTCCTTGCAGGCCAATTCCTTTATGCGTTCGGACGGTTCGCGCATCTGCACCAATCGCCTGATTGCCGTGGACATGACCATGACTTCGCCGATCGCCATTCTTCCCCTGTATCCGGTAAAGCGACATTTCTCACATCCTCTTCCTTTCCTGAGAGATGCCGTCCCGATCAAACCCGCCTCTCGTAGTAGTTGATGTTCGTATTCGCTGAGAGATTTGAGGTTTAACTCCCGCACGCAGTGCGAGCAGACTCTTCTGACCAACCTTTGCGCCAGAACTCCGTGAACGGAACTTGCTGCGAGGAAAGGCTCGATACCTACATCGATCAAACGGGTGATAGCACTTGCCGCATCGTTTGTGTGCAAGGTCGCAAAGACGAGGTGCCCGGTCAGGGACGAGCGGATAGCAATATCAGCTGTCTCTCGGTCTCTAATTTCTCCGACAAGCAAAACGTCCGGATCATGTCGAAGCATGTGTCGCAAGGCTCGGGCAAAGGAGAAACCGATAGTCTCATGTACCTGCATCTGCAGAATGTCGTCGGCACGGTACTCAATCGGATCTTCTATGGTGATGATCTTTGTTTCAGGACTTGTGATATTGCTCAAACATGTGTACAGCGTCGTCGTCTTACCGCTGCCTGTCGGACCTGTGACCAGCACAAGACCATGCGGGCGCGTGATCAATTCCTTAGTCTTGTTCTGTTCCTCCTGCTCAAATCCAAGTGCATCAAGATCCATGGCTGTCATCTGTCGGCTCTGCAGTCGAATAACAACGGCCTCACCATGAATGCCTGGCAGGATACTCACGCGCAGATCATACTCCTGCCCTGCCAAAGCTACCTGGCATCTGCCGTCCTGGGGGAGTCGCTTTTCGGAAATGTCAAGATTGCTCATGATTTTCACGCGCGATACGAGTGCCAGCTTGAGCATGCTGACGCTCACAGGCATCGAAACATCCTCGAGCATCCCATCTATTCGATACCGGATGCGGAACTTGTTATCATAAGGCTCGAAATGAACGTCCGTCGCATTCGCTCGAATTGCTTCTGTCAGTATCTGGTTCACAAGGTTGACAACTGTAGGCTCATTCGCAGCATCTGCTTCTGACAGGTCCGTTGTCACTGCGCCGACGATCTTGACCTCTTCCTCTGAACGACCAGCCAGCAATCGCTCGACCGTCTCGGCGCCAATACCATAGTGCTCCTTCAGCATTCGCTCAACGACTGAGCGAGGACACAGTACCCTCTCGAGTTCTCGTCCAACCATGTGCGCCAAGTCATCCCAGCTTTGCCAGTCAAATGGGTTCCAACAGGCCACATGCAACTTGCCGTTTTCTTCTCGCAACGGGATTACATGATTTTTGATTGCCAATGCAGGAGAGACCATGCCGAGAATATACTCGGGAATCTCTTTGACCTCTTCCGTGATGGATGGCAAGTCCAGCAAAGAAGCCAATCCGCATGTTAGCTGGACTTCACCAACACCAGAACGCTCGACGAGGAGATCAACAAGAGATCTGCCATGCTCCCTGGCAAAACCGGCAATCTCTCGAACACGTTGCTCGTCAATAGTAGCGGCTTGTGCGCAAAGGGTTATTTCGTCGAGAATCTCCGTCGTTTGTTGCTCGATACTCTTGTTCATGATGAACGCTCCGTCACAGCGCTTTTTGGGCATTGTCCGGCCATTTGGCAGCGCTCGACATGCGCTCCACGTTGTGATGTCTTTGTCCTCGGGTGATCAGGAACAGCTTCATTGAACACGCTTTCACAAGTCTCCAACCCCGTTCGACTTGTGCGCTGAAACTTCAACAGGCGGGCAAGTGGCAGAGACACTCCGAGGCACACAATGGAAAACCAGATGATCCATCCGTGCTTCATTGCCCACCACTTGCGTCGCGGATAGCCTATCTCAACATCCATGCCGCTGACACGCTGTCGCGCCAACGAAGGTCTGTCTAGTATACCCACGTTCAAAACAACTCCCGTCTCACTACCGTCTTCTCTCCTCAGGTGAAAGAGGCCCGGACGACTCGATCTTAAACCCGCCCACACGGTTCGCGCTGCTTTCGACACTACCTGAGCTGTTATTTCGAGCATATCCCCCTGCCCTGCAAACTTGTATTCACTCACTTCGTCGCTCGTGTTATTGGGTAATTCGGCGCGAATGACGATGTGCTCTCCGACCTTCGCAGGAATGTAGGTGTACCTCTGCAGAAGATTTTGGCTCATCAGGACGAACAACGCCCCGCTGAAAAGCAATGTTGGGGTTAGAAAGGCAAGAAGTTTCATGTTCTCCCAAATCAGCTTCAATTCGGCAAGGATCACAGTCCAAGGATGGCGTCGAAAAAGAAGAACCTCGTATGCATTGGCAAGCATTCGCCGGTTGATCGTGCGTAGCCGCGAGAGGAATCCGAAGTACTTCATAAAGACAATGATCAATAAGGTGAAGACGGTTGCCACAAGGAATAGCTCGACCCAGTGATTGAGGATATAGGCCTCCCTGGGAACCAGATTCTGGACAACAGCCTCAAATGGTCTGAGAACGAGAGCAAGAATACATTCCAGCCGTGAGTATCCGCCTTCACTCAAAGTAGCCGAGCCCCTTCAGTCTGCGCTGCACCTCGTACTGATCCTCTTGCTCCCGAACCGTATCCACGTCACGTTCGACCAAATGGATTACATATTCGTTTACTGTTGCATACCCCAGCTCGGCGGCTTGCACCTTTGCTTTTGTGTACAGTCCCTTGTCCAGCAATACCTTTCGGCGTATAGGCATGTCGTGCTCCTAGTAAAGTGCCTTTCCGGTCATCTCTTCAGGAGGGGATACATCGAAATCTCTCAGCACAGTCGCCGTAACGTCCTGCAAGCGTACGCGGCCAGTGTGAAGTCGTCTTGTTGAGAACAGCACACCCGGCACGATTCTGTAATCGACAGCGTGATGTCCCGAAAAACCGTGTACGTGAGGCTCGACAATTTCTTCCGCCCACGTGCCCAATGCTGTCTCATCGGACGGTCCGTAGCCTTCATCGTATCCCAGGATCAGGTCCGGAGCTTCAAGTACACGCGTCCCCGAATATATCTCCCCAGGTCTGTAGATCCTTCGAAACACTGATCTTCCGTTCGCGTCACGAAAAGCAAGAAGTCCGGATCGAATCTCCTCCACCAAATCATCGTAATCCTTTGCTTCCACGACTCCACTGGCTTCTCTTCCCTTGAGATTGATATACACACCGTTGAAGCCAACACCATAGCCCCGTGTCCTGCCCCAGTCTATGTGTGCATAGTGCGTGGACAAGCGTGCAAGAAGTGGCGTTTTGTAGACGATGTAACCTTCTGTCTCGAGCCATCTCGTGAGATTGAACTCTTGACGGAACGAGACAAAACCATGGTCACTTATCACGTACAGAATGTCCTCGGGTTGGAGCTTGGAACGAACTGTGCCGAGCACTTCATCCATCTTGACGTAGAGGTTTTCAATATGGTCCCGATATCGAGCATGTACTTTATCAGGAGAGGCCGGGTGCTCGGGGTCCCGGTATTTCCACATGACGTGACTGTCAAGATCGAGTGTCGAGACATAGAAGAATAGAAGACCACCGTCGAAGTTGGAAAACAAGAACTCCAGAGCTTTCAGGCTCTCCTCCAGAGCAAAGGTTGACTGTGCAATATATTCATCAGTGGAAAATATCCCTTCTGTGAAAGCCTTCGTCTGCTCAGGCATGCCCTTTGTGTGGAAGTCACCCACCGCATTCTGCAACAACACGTCCAGACTTTGTGCGGCCAAGCCCTCAGTTCCTGGAGCAAGGTTGACAGGAGAAACAAAGAGTCTGAAAGACGGTGTTGCCTCCTGAAGGTAGAATCTGACTATGCCGCTGATGGATTTGATTTTGGGCAGCAGGTCAAACCTGGCAGTGATCCATGGGCTCCATTCTCCCTCGCGCAGTATGACATCCCGTTTCTGGAGAACGATAGCTGCGGTTCTTTCTTTCCGGTCAACGTATACTTCGAAAGGAACACTCGCCTGCCTGGCCTCTTGCGTAGCTTGTTTGGCAACATACGGATTCCCGGGGCCGTACAGACAAGGTGTCGCCAGCTTATCCTGGTCGCTCACGATCTTGACGACACCGTCATTGACAACGGCCTTGAGGACACGCCCGCCGGTGACATCACGTGTCCAATCTTCCTGTCGGTCGGTAATGTAGGTGTAGGTGCCGTACGTACCTTCAATGTCCGGCGTGCCCATTCCCGAGAGTACTTCCGCATCACATTCTGCTACTGGAAAGTTCGCGGGCATCTTGTAGATCGTGCAATCGATGCCCTTCGATGACAGTATCTCCCAGAGGGCTTGACCCTTTCTCAGGAGAATCTGTTTTTGCTTTGTCGGCCACACGTAAGAACTAAAAGGAATTCTCCTCTCGCTTGCGTCTTCGTGCGAAACGACCATGGCGACTCCATCCTCAGGCAGAAAACCTTCCTTCACCTTGGTCGGGTCTCGTCGCAGGAAATCGAAAATACCGTGTCCACCTGGATCCATTCCGGTTGTGAACGTGGTCCATGCTACGGGACTAAGAGGTGGCATGCTTGTCTCCAAAGCCGTGAAAGTCCCTTCCTCGGCAATGGCTTTGAAATGCGGCAACTTCCCCTTTGTTATCAGATCATGGGTAATGCCGTAGTCCATCGCATCTATTCCCAGAACGATGACGCGCCGCTCGTGTCGGCCTACGTCTGCGTACGCCATGCCTCCCAAACACATGCATACCGCTACCACCACAAGCATCGCGCACTTCTGGGATTCTTGTCCTTTGTTGCCTTTCACTTAGTTACACAGCTCTCCTGAAAAGAGAAACGCCCTGCATGGGAATCTCAGGTTCGACGCCGCACACATCGAGAATGGTGGGGGCGATATCAAGAATGCTGGGTTCGTGTTTGGATATCGGACGATTTAGAAGAACAACACCGGGAACCAACTCGGGATCTACACAATGGTCGCCGCTCCAAGACCGGTCGTTGTCACAGAACACATCCTTGGTCACCTGTCCTTTTGCACTCTCCCACGAGCAGCGGTAACCATCTTGATAAGCCACGAGCAGGTCGGGGCCCTCGGCACTGTATGGCCCATTCATCTCACGTCTGGTGACAATGACACGACGGATCGCCAGGGGGGGGGCCGAAGTTGATGTGTCCCTGAGGGACTGGAGTTTTGCCTGAATCTCTGTCAGTAGCTCCTCCGCCTCGCGGCCTGGCTCAACAATTCCTTTTGACTCGCGGCCTTTGAGGTTCAGGAAGATCCCGGCAAGTCCCAAGGCGTATGCTCTTGTCCGTGACCAGTCCACGCTACCAAGCCAATCTCTATCACAGTCCGCATCTTCGTTGAGGTAGAGATATCCGTTGTGGTGGAGCCAGGTATTCAGATTGACACAGCGTCGAAAACTCGTGAAGCCGTGATCCGACATCACCACAAGCAGAGTACCCTTTCGCAGTTTCTTGACCGTCTCGCCAACTAGTCGATCCATTTCTACATATGTCTCGTCAATAGCGTTTGCGTATGTGTGAGAGTCCCCCTCTTTCAGAGCGGGGTGACCTTTGTCAACGTAACGCCAGAACATGTGCTGGACGCGATCCGGAGTGTCAAATACACAGACCACAACTTGGTTGGCTTTCTTTTTCAGGGAACTGAAGAACATCTGCTTTCGCTCTCTGTAATACTGACTTACTTGCTTCAGGAAACCTCCTTCGTCAAGAACCCCATCATTCAAAGCCGAAGTGTCCTCCATTAGACCCAGCGTCCCGAACGATCCAATTTGCTTTGCCAGGTAATTGGAAAACAGTCGTGGATGACTGATCGCGGTGACAGGTCTCTCCGGGGCAACATGAACCGAACTCATGTATATCTCCACGTGAGGATACACCGACAGAACGTAGAATTGAACCATTCCCGCGAGCCTCATAGGCCCTGCGCCAAAGCGTAACTGAATCCACTCGCTGAATTGCCCAATCTGCAGATCAAAGTGGTGATTCTGAACACTAAAGGAAAGAGAATCTCCCCCTTTTCCAAGCTCGACCTTTAGCGGAATGGTTAGGCTATTTCTCTCGCTGGAAAACGGATGTTCCGGCCCAGAAACATGAGTACGGGCAACACCGTTCTCGAACTTGAGCACCCGTCGTTGTCCTTCGTCACCGTTGGGGTGATTCTCGGTGCTGCTATAGAGCGTGTACGTGCCCTGTCCGCCCAAGAGATCGGGAACACACATTCCCGACAGCAGACGCCCTCGGAACGGCTCAGGAGGATATGTGATCGGTACGCGCAGAACCGCCGTTTCAATGTAGTGCTTCCCCAGGACTTCCCAGAACGGAACTCCCTTGCGCAACATGCGCACCCTTTGTTTAGAGAGAGGACACTGATATCCTCCGATTTGCAGCTTCCTGTGGCATTCCACAACTTCCGCGGAGCTCAGTTGCGGATCATAAGTCTTCTTATCCCTTGTAATGAAGCCGTAGATTCCGTGTCTTGAAGGATCATTGCCGACCGCAAAAGAGGACCAAGCTGCCGGCGATATTGCCGGCAATGTTGTTCCCAGCTCAGAGAAGTGCCCCGTTGTGGCGAGTGACTCGAAGTTAGGCAATTTTCCCTTGCTAATCAGGCGCCCCAGGATCTTGGGGTCCAGACCGTCTAGTCCGAGCACAACGATTCTTCTCACTCCGTAGCGCCATTTCTTCCTCAAATGAAACGACCCCGCTATCAAGGACAACGGCCAGAAGAGAATGACCGTCACAACCCCGAGCACAACAAATATGGTCGTCAAGAAAGAGAAACCTATGGCAAGACCACTTCCGGGGCCAACGTATCCCATGACTTGGCCAGACAAGGGATTTTCAGCTAGCGAAAACCACTGTTGCATTCAGAATATTCTCCAGGCAGGACACCGACAAAGAGATAGGTGACACCGGGCCGAGACGGCGTAGTTCTCCTACGGACCTCCGCCACCAATATATCCCATGCTCTCAAGGCGCTGTTTGTCCTCTGATGTCAATTTCAAAAGCGGATTCAGCGCCTTCTCGCCATAGTGATTGCGAAGTTCACGACATTCCAGCCACATTAGCTCCAGTGTGCTCTTCATATTCGCAAGGCCAGGCGACTCAGCATTCAAAATGTCGTCTTGCTCCAAGGGATCCCGCTCCACATCATAAAGCTCATACTTGCATTTTCCCTCGTCGGACGCTTTGGCACATTTTGCATGCAGACGCAAGTTGCCAGTTGTCATCGCCACGTGGCTCACGCGTTCTTCAGGAAATGCTCTTTCCGTAAATACCGGACTTCTTTCAACCGATTGTTGATCGAGGAGAAGAGGCCACAGCGACTGTCCTTGAAGGAGTTCGAAGTCCTCCATTTCCATGAGCTTCGCAAGTGTCTTCGCAATCTCCATAGTCGAGACGGGCGCCTTTATCCTGCGACCTTTTGGTAACACCCCTTGCCAACGCCAGATCATGGGAACACGCGTTTCTTCGCGGTAAGCGCTATTTCCATGAAGCAGCGCTCCGTGTTCACCGAAGGATTCTCCGTGATCACTGACAAGAATGACAAGAGTATCCTCAGGATTGGAGCTTTCATCCACAGCTCTTATGAGTTCTCCAATGTGAGAATCGGTGTATGCGACTTCCCCGTCGTAGAGAGCTTTCAGATGCTCGATGTCACGCCCGGTGGGGGGGCGATATCTTATGTGATTCAGACCCTTTCCGTCAGTTTCGCCCATGTACTCACGATCAAAATGTGAATCATAGGGTGGAGGCGGCACATAATCATCGTGGGGATCGAAGTAGTGTATGAAAAGGAAAAAAGGTTTCTCGGACCTTTCTGCAACCTTCAATAGCGACTTGGCCTCATGAGTAAGTATCGCTCCCGTCACAACGTTATTCGTAGTTCCTCGTGCACCCGATTCAGAATCCAAGACATTGACAGTGGCTGATAGAAACACGGAAGTGTCGTCATACTTGTCAAAACCTCTGGAAAACCCATACTTCCCGGCTACAACCATACTGCTCACAACGGCTCCACAGTAATACCCCTTCTTTTGAAACTGCTCGGAAAGCGTCGGAATGGCCTCAGATAGCTTCGATTCCGCTGTCGTACAGCCATGGACTGAAGGCATGAGCCCCGTGAAGATGGACATGAATGAAGGCAATGTCCAACTGGCCGAGCTGTAGCTCTCATCGAAGAGTACGCCTGACACTGCAAGCTTATCGATTTCCTGCGATGTCTCGCGGGAATAGCCGTAACAACCGAGATGATCAGCCCGAAGCGTGTCTATCGCGATTATGACCACATTCGGCAGCTTGCTCACTTCCGGGACGATTACTTCCGCCTTTGTGGGTAACACGAATAGTGCAATAACGATCAAAACGACTATGTCACATTTCCGACCACTTACCATCTCAACCACCTCCCAGTTTCTGCAATAGCTCTCCCGCCTTGCGAGCATACGTAGTGCTTGGATAGGCTTTCACAAGCTGTCGAAGAACTTCAGTTGCTTTGTCCTTGCGATCCTGACGCAAGTGCAACCAGCCGGATAAGAAGAACGCCTGAGCGTGGTCTTCGTCCGTCCCCGACCATTGCTGGACACGTTGAACCAACTCCAACGCCTGATCGAGCCTTCCGAGGCGGATCAGTGACATTGCCCGCATCATTGCCAAAGAGATGCGTTTGCTCTCCGTAGTGTCCTGAACAAATTCGTCAGCCCGATCGAGCGCATTCAGACATTCTTCGAACCCGGCTGCTTCATAGTACAGCTTGGCAAGCTTCAACAACACACCTCTTCTGGTCGAAGGCAAGTCTGCACGAACAGCAAGGATCTCGAGCAATTCGCAGGGCTTGTACATCATTCCATGACGAGCCTCTTCGCAAATACCTTGAAGCAAGCTCTCAGCGCTCGCCGGATCATTGTTTCCTTTGATAGCCATGACCCAAAACTTAAGTGCCCTATCCTTGTCGTGATCGCGAAGGGCCTCAGAACCCCATGCCAACAGCCTCTCTCGAACACGCTCCGAGACAGATCTTGCCAGCTGCTCGCGAGCCTCTGCAGATAGCTGCTCATAGCGAAGCTCCGAAGAAATCCCTGGACTGTCTGCTGGCAGCTCCTTCGTACCGTTCAGTTCCCTTTCATACTCCATCACCGAAGAGACGCACTTACAGCTATCGGGTTCAATATGACTTGGGGACCGATATTCGACTTGATTTTCACTGGCAAGCATTTGAACCAAAGACAATGCACAAGGGAGGCTTCCCTCGGCAGCGGCCACGATCACGAACAGGTCATCGAATCCGTCTTGGACGGAATGCTGGGTTGCGAGACATTGTGTTAAGGCCTCATGAGCAGTCTGTGTAGCCAGCTCGGACTCTCCAACAAATAACTCCAGGAACGCCCTTTGACGTAGTGACATATCCACGCTCCCTTTGAGCAGTGCTCCTGCACCGTCTCTCAATGGACTGTCAATAATGCCTCTTTCTTTGAGGTTAGACTGCCTGACATTGTCAAGTCCCCAGCATACGGCATTTTCGAATCTCTCAATCTCATCCAAGGAATTGCCCGCTGACTTCAATATCTCAATACACTGCAGCGCTGACTCTCTTGGACCTTGGCCCGAAACACCCGCCAGCATGACATTCAGCTTTGCCGCGGCCAGCGCGTCCGTCCAGTTCTCCTTCCTGATGAACTCTGCAGTTCTTCTCGCCACTAGACGCCACATCGTGGGAAGGTCCGGTACCAACAGCATGAGATCAGTCAACACCCTTTCGGGCGACAATGACTTGCCGTCCGCAAGCAGTTCGAGGAAAGTATCCAAGTCATGAAGTGTCTCAATATTTACACACGGTTTGTCCCATCGAAGAAATGTCATTCCTTGTTGCCATATGGTAAGTCGTTCGTCACCGGCAGATGACCCAACCCGCCGCATCAGCATCCGACACGCAAGATTCCATAAAGAATGCGTCATTCCCCCTTGCTCATTCATGAGTTCAGCAAGCTGGACTCCAGCCGCTACCGGGTCACACTCCTTCTGCCTCAGCATCAGTGAGAGTAAGCTTCTTCGGACAACATTGGTCAGTTCTTTTTGATCAGAGAATCCTTCAACGATTTCCAGAAAGACAGGAACCACTTCGTCATCGTGTCCTTCGGACCGCAAAACCAAACACTTCTCAAGCAATGCGCGAAGATCCCCCTCAGCTTTCTTGGCCTCGTGTCGCAGTACGAACTCATCCAGTCTCTCCTCAAGAAACGGCCGGGTCATGTAGTTATCAGTACTCAGACTGTGGAGATCGCCAAGAACCTCTATGGGCGACAAGTAGTCTTCCTTGGCTATAGTCTTGATCAGACCCTCCAAATCGGCTAAGGCCTTTTCGCTTGGAGGGGACACCTCGTTGCTTGGTAACCGTGGAAAACCGGTCACCCACGCGGCCTCTCTTTCCTCCGGCAGCG
>Ga0180433_10006180_pt1 | contig 15815 bp, 7 predicted proteins | sample SS_ome_8_FD_132980 | JGI IMG/M metagenome (GOLD analysis project Ga0180433, IMG submission 132980) | Hypersaline lake sediment archaeal communities from the Salton Sea, California, USA - SS_1_D_1 metaG | ecosystem: Environmental > Aquatic > Non-marine Saline and Alkaline > Hypersaline > Sediment... | reverse complement strand
CGAGATTAAACAAACAGCCTATAAGTAAATCAAAGAAGACTTTCAAGACTGATAATAAATTCAGATATATTTTGAATATTTCTTCTTCTGACTTGCCTAAGATAGCGGAATATGTACCTGGAAAATTAAACGAATTTTGGACTAGAGGAAGAAAAGACAATAGAAGATTTTTCTGGAAAAATTTTGTTGTGTCTCCAGTTATCTCTAATGAGTCTTTTGACTATAAAGGTGACGTATATGACATAAGAGTTCCTGGGACATATACTGTAACAGCAAATGGTGTTGCAGTTCACCAATGTCGTTTCTATTATGACAACGAATGTAAGGTCGCTGCTGCCGTTGATTTTTATTGTTTTCATCCATCGACACAAATATTAATGGCCGATGGTTCTCAGAAAGCAATTAGTTCAGTTGGCATTGGAGAAGAAGTTAGATGTCATGACGGATCTATCGGTGTTGTTGAAGATACTCATATCAGAGATGCTAAAGAAAATTTATTTCATATAAAAATCTCTGGTGTTAGTAACGGGACATTAAAAGCAACAGGTGGTCATGAGGTTATGATAGAAAGAGACGGAGAACAAATGTGGAAACAGGTTTGGGAAATCAAGAAAGGAGATTACCTTATATCTCCAGCAAACTATGAATATAATCAAAGTGAACATAATAGTTTTTCTATCTCTGATGACTTTGCATGGTTAATAGGAATTTATTCAGCAGAAGGCTGTGGTATTCCTTATGAACATATCAGCAAAAAAGGAAAAACACATAGATATTATAAAGGCGTTTATTTCTCAATTTCAATTAAAGAAATGGATCTAGCTTTAAAAATAAAAACTGCAATAAACAAATTGTATCCTGGTCAATCTGTTACAATAAGAAAAATAAATTCTGTTATACAGGTAGCTGCTTATGGTAAAAAAATAGCAGATGATCTTATAGGTTTTTGTCCAGGAATGGCTACTGATGGAGATAAAAGATTTATACCATCATTAATGAAGTGCAAAAATTCTACTCTTCTTCATGTTTTGTCTGGATTTTTAGAAGGTGACGGTTGTTTTAATCCTATAAATGGATTCCAGGGAGTAGGAGTTTCTAAGATATTGTGTGAACAGTTATCTAACATATGTGATAGATTGGGAATAGAATATTCTTTTCGTAGTACGAGATTATCGAAAACAAACAGACAAACTTGTTACAATTTCAGAATATCGAGACGAGCTTGTGGTGTCTTTGCTTCCATTAACTACAAATATAATTCATCTGTTTGTGTTGATGAGTCAAAGATCCGTAATACTCCATATATGTATAAAAAGAATTGTATTGTACGCAAAATCGTAAACATAAAATCAACGCCATATGAAGGAAAAGTTCATGATCTAACGATTAGTGGTGGTCATACATACATTGCTAATCGTGTTGCCGTGCATAATTCCAGCTTTCCAGTTAATGGATTCACATTAGAATGCAAAAATAACAAAGTTCTAAAGTACTATGAACGTCAAACTAAAAGATTAAGGATCAATCATTGGTCCAAGCTTATAAGTCATGAATACTTTCTTATCGGAGACGTTTTTCCTTGGGTTGAGGTTGAATGTAAGCATTGTGGTGGGAGTGGAAGACTCCCGAATGGAGAATCTTGTAATCACTCTGGTGGATCTATTGGTAGAATTGTAATATTGAATCCTGATTGGATTGAGGTACAAATGAATCCTCTCGTTTCTGAACCTATTGTTGCTTTGGTTCCTGATGAAGAGTTAAGAACTATTGTACAAAGGAAGCGTCCACGACAGATTTATGACAATCTTCCTAAGAGATTAATTGAGTTGGTTTCTACTGGTGCTCCTATCCCTCTTTCTAATAGATCTGTTAGTCATATAAAGCACAATCCTAGTCCGTATGGTGTTTATGGCAATCCTTTGTTAAGAAGAGCTTTTACCATCCTTGCGTACAAGACAAAATTAATGACTGCTAACTGGATTGTAGCTGAAAGACTTATAATTCCTGTTAGAGTTGTAAAGATTGGAGACAAAGATAGACCGGCTGGACCACAAGACATATCAGATGTTTCGAATCAGCTTTCTGCTGTCGCTAACGATCCTAACTTGACGTTAGTTACTCATCATGCTTTTGATTACACTTGGCATGGTGCAACTGGAAAGATTCACAACATAAACAATGAACTTGAATTTATTGGTAAGGAACTTCTCGATGGCTTTATGTTAAACCAAGCATTATTAAACGGGGAAATGAGTAGTTACAGTGCGGCTCAAGTTGGTGTTGAGGTTATGATACGAAGACTTGAGAGTTGGAGAGCGGCGTTAGCGGAATGGATAGAGCAACATATTTTTCTTCCTATCGCAATGATGCAGGGATTTATCGATGAGGAAGAGAGCAAGGAGATTGGTGAAACAGTTTACTTATATCCAAACATAAAATGGAATGATTTGCAGTTAAGAGATACGTCTAGTTTAAAACAAATGCTTATGCAGCTTCACGATAAAGGGTTAATCTCGTCTCAGACTTTGCTTGAAGAATTTGATAAGGATTACGATCAAGAGATTCAGAGAATAAGAGAGGAAGCTATTTTAGTTGGTCCGCAAGGTCAAATGGGAGATATGGGTGGTATGGCAGGTGGAATGGGAGGTATGGGAGGAGGAATGCCACCTATGGGCGGCGAGATGGGAGGTATGCCACCTATGGGAGGTGAGATGGGAGGTATGCCTGGTGGAGATATGGCTGGAGGCATGGGAGGAGCACCTGCAATGGGTGCATCGGCTGGTGTGGCTCCACCGTTCAGAGTTGAAAAGAAGGGCAAAGGCAGAAGTCCTCAAGAGCAGATGCAACAGCCACAACCTACCATGCTTAAGTTAACCAAGTTAGAAGGAAAGATGTATAAAACTCTCATGGATTTAGATTTACCATATAGGACATTTGCTCAATATAAAGTCGCTGTCGCTGGCGAACAGCAACCGTTTGTTCTTGACTTTGCTATTCCTAATATAGGTCTAGGAATTGAAACGGATGGGGCAATCTGGCACGATCAAGCTGATTCTAAAGCTCATGATGTTCAACGAGATCAAAAATTATCCAATGTTGGTTGGAGGATATTGCGATTTAATGAAGTAGCTATAGAAGAACAGATTGATGCAGTTCGTAATGTAATTATAAAAAATATAAAAGAAGCTATTAAACAAAGGAAAAAAGCAGAAAACGGAGAAATTATAAAAACAGCAGACGAAATTATAAATGACGAATCTTCTGAGATTATATACAAGAGAGAAGAATTAGATAATAATTTAGGACATATGTATATTATTGGAACATGAAAAAGTTTAATCTTTTAAAATTTGGAGGAAGAAGAAGAATTAAAGATAGAGGAATTAAGTGGGAAGAGACATACCATGAAAGATCTGCTCCACTCAAAAAGCGTTTTGAAAATGAGATTGGACCAGGATCTTATATAAGATGGGAAGGACATGACTATACTACTGATTCTGATTATTTTGTTGTTGTAGGCCCAGCTATACAGAGAAGTGGACAAAAGTCCTTTTTTGCTGGCGTAAAAAAACTTCCTCCCAGGTATAAGAGAGGCAAGGTAAAATCGTATGCTCCTAGTGGGAAATATTTCACTAATATACATTCTGCTTTAAGTCATGCTTCTGAGATGTGGGGAGTTTCGTTTCCCAAGAACCAACAGAAATATGACCAGAACAATTTAAAAAATATTGATATTCCGAGACATGTAAAGGGATAAGACAAATAAATATTATTTTAAAGAAGGATTTTTTAAACTTTAACGAAAGATAAGAAAATGACAGATAGCGACAATGGTTCTACTGTAACGATAAATGAAAGCAAAAATGGCAACAGTGGAAATTCCACTAAAGCTTTTGCTGGAGTTATAGGTTTATTATTGGTTATTGCAGGAGTTTATGCAATGATAGAACCTATGACTCAAAGGATAGATTTTTTAGAAAGAGAAATAAGCAGAACTAAGGTTGAAATGTCTGAACACGAAAAAATCATAGGACATACTGGACTAATACAACAGAAATCTAGTACAAAAGAACATTTTAAAGAAATTGAAACACAATTTAGAAGTTTGAAAGAAATAATAAAAATTAAAGACGATGAGCATTCTAAACACATTGATCGTATGCAGTCAGAATTATCAAACGCTTTAATAGATATAGCAAAACTTAAAGAGTGTCTTAAGCATAAAAATCAGAATTAGACTTTTGTTTTATAACTTGAGGAAAAAATAAATGGGACTTGTAATAATTGCTGGGGTTGGTGTGTGTTGGATATTAATCAACGAACCTAAATGGTTTACCAACCACTGGTACCACTGGATGAGGTGGTGGGATTAAACTTAATAATCTGAATATTTAACAATATAAAAGTTTACACTCTTTTTTTGCACACTTAAAACATAAAGGACATAAAAATGGCCCTAAATAAAGTAGCTACAAGCAGTTCTAACATCTCTGCTGTTGACCCTCTTAATAAACCTGATTGGATTGAATATAATATGAAGCAAATAAAAACTGCTTCTATTATTAAAAATAGAGAATCTGATTTAGGTGGGTTTGACATAGATTCTGCGATTGACAAGCATCCAGAACACTTATTCGTTAAAATCTTTGCAATTAAAAAAGATGAAGTAAACGATAACGGAGATGCTTTTTCTGAAAGCGAATTAATTAAAGCTACTCCTACTTTTGTTGGAGTTCCTGTTTTCTGTAATCATCAAAACGATGATATTGAAAAAGCCAGAGGTATTGTAGCTCACGCTTGGTATGACAAAGAAAAAGGTGGGATATATACGATTGCGAGAGTTGATAGGGTTGCGTGGCCAAGTCTAGCTAGAGGAATTGAACAGGAAATAGTTACAGGTTCCAGCATGGGTGCAACTCGTGGAGATGATCTTGTTTTAATGGGAGACGGATCAAAGAAGAAAGTTAAAGAACTTAAAAAGGGAGATACAGTAAGAACGCATACAGGAAAAAAAGAACAAATCGAAATTGTTTGTAAAACTCAAGAACACGACGAATTGTATCTCGTCAAATGGAATGGAAATAAAGAGGGATTAGCTTTAAGTTACGAACACCCTTTATTGGCGATCAAATCAGAAGATATATATTATACCAGTAAACGATCCCCAAAGCTATACAGAAAAACTCCAAATGAAATTCGGGAAGAAATAAAACCTTCATTTATTGAATCTAGACTAATAAAACCTGGAGATTATGTACTTGAGTATGTCCCGCAAGAAGAAATAGCGAAAGATGAAATTAATGATGACATTGCTTTTTTACTTGGAATATATGCTGCCGAAGGATATATAAATGAAAAAAGTGTAGGGTTTTGTCTTGGAATGCAAGATAAAAAAAGCGAACATTATATTAAATTATTAGATTTTCTTAAAACTAATTTTCCTGAATCTAAAATTAGAATAGATGAAAAAATAGATAGAAACGGATTATATGTTGTTACATGGAATGAAAAATTAGCTAATTTGTGTAAAAAATATATAGGCAATGGGAGTCATACAAAAAAACTTCATGATGATGTTTTGTGTCTTCCAAAAAATCAACAAAAAATAATACTTGGAGCATACCTGGATGGGGATGGATGTTCTGTTAAAAAAAGAATAACTAAAAAAGGACAAACTTCTGGGCAAGGAGCTATGCAAGCATCCTCTGCATCAGTAGACCTTCTTTCCGGAATGCGTATTCTCTGTATGCGTCTTGGCGTTTCTGCTTGCTTATCAAAGCACGAAAGAATAGCATCTAGTTCTACAGTTATGGACAAAAAAACACAATACACTGAATATATGCTATACATATCAAACAGTATTAGTGATATTCTCCATAAATATAGTTCTAAAGCAAATAAAAATTTAAAGGCTATCAGAAATAAGTCTGACTCGTTTGTGTATAACTGTTATATGGCTCATAGGGTTAAAAGTATAGAGATTATACCGAATAAAGAGACAACGTATTATGTCCAAGTCGGAAAATTAGAAGATGATAATAGCGATCACAGTTATATAATTAATGATATAACTACGCATAATTGCTCTGTAACTTGTTCTGTGTGCAGTATTTGCCATAGATGTTCTGCGACAGCAGATGATTATTGTGATTGTATAAAACATAGAAAAAACAAAAAGTTTAGCGGAAAACAAAAATGTGAATACCATGACAGTCCCGTAAAAGCGGAAGGACACGAAGACATATGTCCTATTTGTGGCTCAACAGCAAAAGATAAACAGACAAATGAATTCAAAGAAGCCCAAATATATGAACATAATTTTGGCATAAAATTTATTGAAGATTCGTTTGTAGTTAATCCTGCATGTCACGATTGTTTAGTTGAAGAAATTTTTAACAAAACTGAATTACAAAGAAAAGTTGCTTCACTTAAAAATAGAATCGTCAAAATGTCTGAAACCATATCATGTGAAACAGGGAGTTGTTCTATAGATGGAAAAACACTAAAAGTGGCTGGTAAACAGGAACTTGATGAACTTACAACTGCAATGGATATTGTTGAAAAAGTTGCTAAATCATTAATGGCTCAAAAAGAATATGTTTCTATGGAATATGTTAGTGATTTAGTTAAAACTTTGGCTGAAATGCAGTCTATTTCTGATGAGCTTGCAGAGATGGGTTATGGTCAATTGCCTTCTCCTCAATTAACCGGAGTTGAAAATATAGACCTTCCTAAAGAGGGCATACAGGATGAACAACAGCCTCTTCCAGCATCTGAACCTCTTCAGCCTTCGCTTCCTGTACAACCGTCTGGTATGCAACAATCTGACTTGGGAGGACTTGGGACTGTAACCGTTCCTAAAATTTCAAGAAAAAAAGAGGAGTTTTTAAAGCACTCTTCTATATTAATAGAGAAGTTTAGTAGACTTAGTGAAAATCTTAAAAAAATATCTCAAGATATGTTATCAAATAAGGAGTCAAATATGGCCGATATAAAAAACAGTCAAAGTCAAAGTGACGCAGAAAAGACTGCTGAGCATTCTACTGATGTTATTACAGAGAAGCAGTTGCCAGAAAAAACGGATGGTGCTGGGACTCAGTGGGACGAGAATCTCAGTGTCATTACCGAAAAGCAACTTAACAATCCCGATGAACACAAAGATGCTGGCTTGACAGGCAAACTTTCTAGTCCGCAAGAACGTAGCGGTTCTCATGATGTTATCACTGAAAAACAGTTTGATAGCATTTCTTCTGGTTGTGTTGTCCGTTGGGGAGACTATCCAAAAGTTATTACTGAAAAGCAATGGTCAGAAATAAGTCGCTTGGTTGGTTCTGAATTGAGCAAAGACCAAGATCAAATCATAACAGAAAAACAAATGGGCGATTTCCTATCTCATCACAGATATGTAGATTGGGATGTTATTACCGAAAAACAACTTCCTAAACAAGATGGAGATCTTGCTCGTTGGGCCTATACTTTTGATCCTAAAAAAGTAGTTAAGTTGGCTATGGACTCTGTCTCAGATACAATTGCGTTTTACAATAAAACACCCGCCGAAGTTTTTAAAGCGGCAACCTTCTTGAATGATCCTAAAAATGTCAATAAAGCAGCAATGTTGGTTCTTGTCAATGCAATGCCAAACAAGAAAGAGGCTATTGCAACAGAAAAAAGCAAATACAACTATTTCTCTAAACTCGCTTCTTCAAGCGTAGAGACTTTAAGCCCTGTTGATGCTCTTATTCTTAGTATGAGCGATAATCTTAAAGATATAAGTGCCGACGACATTATTGAAGCATCTAAGCATGTACTGTCTAGCGAAAAAGGTTTAAAGCAGGCTGAAGAATCTGCTAGAATTAAACTTGCTAACGGTCCTACAACTGTCAATGTCGCTGACAAAACTTCTCAATTTGATTCAGCTATTAATGAACTTGATCGTCCAGAAGATGGCGTTTATCAAATCAAGGCTTCAGTCGAAGAGATCGGTGCTAATCCTAAAGATAAAAAGGCGTTTGTAGAAGCAACTCATAAGTTTGCAGATCAACAAATTGATGATGATGGGATAAAAACTGCCATCACTAACATAGATATAGACGAAAAGAATAACGTTTTAGTTGCAATTGTTAAAGATATAAACGCTTTGACTGAAGAAGAAAAAACTTCTGTTGCTCAATTTAGTATTGATGAACCTGAGACTAACCCGTTCTTGCCTAGAGATAAGCATAGACGCAACAGAGAAACGACAAGAGATATCGAAAAGGCTGACCTTCAAGATCAAGCCGAAGATGCGGAAAGAGCGGAAAATGCTGAGCTAGAAGAGGTTTTACTGGCCAGTAGACAAGAAAAAAGAGAAGAGATGGTTAAAGAAGCTCAAATGCTTGGAGGTGAAATGGGAGGTCAAGGTGGAGCAGGTCAAGGTCCAGGTGCTGGAGCTACACTTCCTCAACCAGGAGCAGATCCAATGAATCAAGCTCCAATGGAAAGTTTCGAGGATTCTGATCTTGAGGCAGATTTAGGAGGAACAGAAGATCTAATGCCTAAGCCTCCTGGTTCTATCTGTCCTGTTTGTAGTAGCCAAGACGTTGATATAATCAAGGGAGCAGGAAAATGCAACAATTGTCAATCTGAATTTGAGTTTAAAATTTCAGTTAATGTTACACGTTGGGCTGATACTCTAGGAGATAGTCAAGACGATGGTGTTGAGGAAAGCCCGATTGAAGGAGAAGGATTTGAGCTTCCTGAGCCTGGAGAACCTATGGCAGAAGCTGGTATGCCTGCTGAAGCAAGTACAAATTTTGCCGCAATGACAAAGATCACAAAACAGGCAGCCAATAAAATCGCTGAAAATAATGTAGAGCTAGGTTCTGTTAGTCCTTTCACAGGGACTACTCAAACTGTTAAGTTAGAAAACGGAAAAAGAATTTGTCTTGATACTGGCATGCCATACAAAGTTTCTTATGCTGTTAATAAAAATAAACCGGAAATTATTTATGCTCAATGGGAATGGAATCCTGTTACCTTTGATTTTGATTGCAACGATTGCTCAAGAAAGAAAGAAGCATTTGTAAAAGCTCTTGAGTCTGAAAATATTACAGAAGAAATGTTTGATACTTTTAGCTCGAAAGAAAAGGGCAATACCATTCTTGCAATGAAAAAGTCTGGTATAGTTAAAACAGCTAGTGCTGACAGTACTTCAGTAATAAGCCTTTATAAAGAAGCTCTTGGACCCGTTAAAGAATTTCCTATGGAAATTTGCAAAGAAAGAATTGCTCGAAGATACGGTCTTGATGCCGTTGCTTTAAGCGGTCCATACGAAGGCGAACTCCTTTGTGATGCAATTTGCAAGTCTCTCAAAAAAGCTGAAGTTTATTCAAACTATCTTGCCATTAAAGTGGCAGACATTTGGTGCGATAAAGATGGAATAAACGAATGCGTAGAAGACTATGTAAGAGAAGGATTCGAATTAAAACAAGCTTCAACAATTTGCCAGACAATGAAAGCTAAATATGCACAATTTGATGATATAATTTCTGATGAGATAGGATCTCTTGTAGAAGATGATGACGAATTCGTTGAAAATGGCGAAGTAGAAGAAGATTTCGGTGACGATTTCGATCCGTTCGAAGGCGAAGGAGAAGAAACAGTAACTATAGAGCTTCCTATAGAAGTCGCAGAACAAATTGCAGAAGCTGTTGCTGTTGAAGAAAACGGGGATGAAGAAATTGAAGTTGATGTAGAAGTCGAAGGGCCAGAAGATGTTGTCGAAGACGTAACTGATGACATTGTTGAGGATGTAACCGATGGAGAAATCGAAGTTGTTGATGATGATGAAGTTGTTGACGAAGTTGTTGATGAAATCGTTGATGATGAAGTCGTTGACGAAATTGACGATGAAATAGTTGAAGGCGAAGAAAAAGATATGTCCGTTGAAACATGTCCTCATTGCGGACAAACTAAGTCAATGGAACCTGGCTGCTGCGATGAAACTAAGCCGATGGAAGCTGGTATAGATGCCCAAACTCCTGAGCCTACAGAAGATGCAGTCGTTCCTGTAGAAGATGAAATAAAAAATTGTGAAAAAAATAGAGGAGTTGAAGAGCAAGTTGAGGAAATACAAGAAAGACAGTTTAAAGAAGGAGATCCTATTAAGGACTGTGTAGCAGAAACAGAGGAAGACGTTATAAGGGAAACAAGCTATATGACTCAAGGACATATAAATAAAACTAATGAAATCAACATGAACCTGTCAGGCGTTATTGCCGCTCTTAACAAAGAAGCAGGTGATGTTGGTCTACAAAACGCACAAGATTCTGTAAGCGGTTATTCGGGAGATTCAACGATTGGTGATGAGTCTTCGTTTACCGCAGATAAAGCATCTGCTCCAACTGGAAAAGCAACGATGGGAGCAGAACCTTCTGACTTACAACAGTTAGATAATGCTTCTACACCAACATCAGACGCCAGAATGAGTGGAGAAAAGGATGATGCTGATCTTAAGCCTGAGCTTGATGATAAAGCAACTGGCGGCGAAGAAGGGGCAGGCAACTCTAAATCCGCTTCTACCAAAGATCAAGTTAGTTCGCTTGCAGAAAAACTTGCAGAAATTAAAGAAGCAGATGAAAAGAAAGTTGTGAGAAAACAGGATCAAGATGATGAAGACACGAAACCTTATAGTGGAGATAGCTTTATCGGAAACGAAAAAGAATCAATTGGCGATATTCCTGAAGCTAAAACCACACCTGATGGGGTTCCAGAAGATAATGCTTTTATAAGTAACGAACAGGAATCTATAGGCGACAAGCCAGATCCTGTTAAAGATACACCAAGTATTCCTGTAAAGGATGATAGAATTGGTGGCGAAAAAGATAATGATAAAATCGCTCCTGAAAAAGAAGATGAAATGACAGGAAAGACTGATAGCGGAGCACTTGCTAGTAGCAAGGAAGATTCCAAGATCACAAAAGAAGCTTACAAGATCGCTGGTCGCATGCTGCAAAACGGGCTTATTGAGCCTGGAGAGCTTGAGACTAAAGTAGCAGAACTTTCTGCTTACAAGCCAAATCAATTGGCCGATCTTGAAAAAAGCATGTTTGTGAAAAAAGGACTCGATGCTTCGTCTGACGGTTTGGAAGGGCCAGCCGTTCTTATCTCAGAGGCTAGTACAGAAAAACAAGCACAAATAGATCATGTTAATCCTCAAAAGGAATTAGTGGATAGATTGCAAGGCTTGTTTAGTCTCGATAAAAAAAATAAAGTGGCCGATAGTGATTATGAAACAGAACTAAGAAAAGAATATGGGAGATAAAAATGGCTTTAATACCTGTTCAACATGTTGTTGCTGATATGTATCCTGTGGATCCTGACTGGGACTTCACTACAAATGGTACGATTGAAGCTGGTCAAGTCGTTAAGCTGGGAACTACTGGCTTTGTTATGTTAACCAATGTAGCTGGAGAAAGAGCACTTGGTATAGCCGGTGATAACCTTATGAATGCTGGCGGAGGAACTCCTCTTGCCTCTAACCTTACGGTTGGTGCAGGCGGAAACCGAACAAGATCAACCGAAAATAGAGTTTCTGACTTCTTCGACGAAACTCTGGCTTCTTCGCTGCTTACCGTTTATAACGGTGGTGGAAGATTCTTGTCAGACCAGTATGCAGATGTTGCATACCAAGCTAACCAGCCGCTTTATTCCGGTGCAACTGGTCTCATTACAAACGTTGCCGGTGCTGCTGTCGTTCTCGGTATTTGCGTAACTGCTCCTGGAGCATATCCTAGTGGTGTGCCTGGTACAGATGTTGCTGGTTCAATTACTCTTGGTAATTATATCGAATTTGTGTTGATTCACTAAGATTAATTAAAAATTAGGATAAACAATAACAATCTAGAATTTTAGAATTTTAAGGAATATCTAAAAACAGATAAGGAGATAAAAATGGCTTTAGCAAAGAATTCACTTACTGATTCACAAAAAGAAGAAATTATTGCTCAGGCTCTGAACACCGACGAAGGTAGAGTCGCCTTGGCGCAAGCTATGGTAGAACCTATCCGAAGAAGTTTGGAGTATCAGGCTGTAGGACGTAAACTTTTGATGGTTGACGAACTGCCCCAGGGAGCACTCGCTCGTTACGAACGTGACGTTGCTGCAATCGCACACGTTATTTCTCGTAGAGGAGCCGTTCCTGACCAAATCCAAGAAGGAGAAGAAATTCTCGTTCCTACTTTTGAAATCGCTGCTCACCCAACCGTGAGACTGTCCGAGATCAAAGCTCGTAGATTCTACATCGTAGACAGAGCACAGATCAAGGCCAAAGAAGCTATTCAGAAAGAAGAAGATACGAATATCTTCGCCGCTTTGACCGCAGCCGCAAATACGCTGGGTACACAAGTTGTAACCAACGTTGGAACGCTGACAACTGCGTCATTGAACACCGCTTTCCGTCTGATCGAGCAGCACGACCTTGTTGCTACTAAGATTGTTCTGCATGCTAACCAGTATGCTGCGATCAGAACGTTCGGTAAAGACTTCTATGACGAAGCAACCACGCGTGAAATCATCACGACTGGCCTTTATGGTCACCTGTGGACAGCCGATATCCATGTCTCTTCAAGAATGGCAGTTGACGAAATTCTGGTAGTTGCATCTCCAGATACAGTCGGCGCATTCCCAATCAGACAAGATATTACTGTACTGCCTGCTGATGATCCGAAAAAATTAAGGCTCGGCTGGGTTATCTACGAAGAAGTTGGAATTGTTGTGATCAATGATTACGCTGTTTCTCTTATTCAGATCACCACAACTGAAGGTTCGTAATAGTTGCAATAAATCTAGAAAGGCAAGTCATTTATGGCTTGCCTTTTTTTTTGTGCAAACTTTTAACTAAGATGATATACGAAGAACCAACTAATAAAAAAAACAATAAACTTGACATGATGTACGAAGAAGTAAAAGTATGATATACGAAGAAAAAATGGAAAATTAATGTTTTTTTGTTAAAGAAGAAGAGACTAAATGACGATATATAAGAGGAAGACTTTAACAAAAAAGAAAGGAAAGCATGAAAGAACAACCACATTATACCAATTTATTAACAGAAGAGTTTTTTACAGAATATTATATACGAAGAAGAATGTCTTATCCAAAAATAAGAAAGATGTTATTAGAACAAGGACACAATATTCACGTTGGAACATTACATAGTTATGCTAAAAAGCTAGGTATAGGAAGAAACAGATCAGAGGCAAAGAGAAACAGAGAAAAAGATCCGCTTAATTGGGACAAAAACTATATGACTAAAGAAGTTTTAGAGTGTGTTGATGGATTTCTTTTAGGAGACGGAGGTTTGCAAACGACATATAAAGGAGAAGCAGAAGTCTCTAGACTCACTTGTGGTGTACAATATGAAGAGTTTTGTAAATATTTAATGGATAATTTCCATATTTATAAATCTTCCTATTCAAAATGTATCGACAGTCATATGAAATCTGGATTTGTATGGAATGGAAGATCGAGATTTCATCCTGATTTATACATACAACTTCAAAGATGGTATATTAAAAGTAAAGACGGAAAATCTAAAAAACAACCTCCTGACGATGTAAGGATAACTCCTAAATCTGTAATGATGTGGTATCTTGGAGATGGATCTTTAGTACAAAAAAATAACACTGTTGTTATCCGTTTATCAACTGACGGATTTGATAAAGAAAAGGTAGAATTTTTAGCTGAAAAACTAAAAGAGAAAGGTATAGATTGTTATAGAAACGGAGACAATCGTATTCAAATTAGAACATCTGCTGTTCCTGCCTTCTTTAAATTTATAGGAAAAGAGTCTCCAGTTAAATGTTATGATTATAAATTTAACTTACCTGAATGGAGATTTGAAGCTAAAAGAATGAAAGTTGTTGCTAATGAGTTAGGCATTGAATATCAAAAATTAGCTCATTTAGTCAAAGTTGGTAAAATCTCTTGTTATAGATCAAGTGAAAAGGGTAGACCTAGATTCTTACCTGAGCATATAGCTGAAGTAAAAAAGACATTTAACTTATAAAGGAATAAAGATGTCAAGAAAAATACATAATTATGAATCTATTATATTGGTAGATGAGACAATTGAGGAGTTTGGGTATCATCCCGATAAGTATGGAAAATCTTCAGCAAAATTTGTTATAGCCAAATGTAGATTTTGTGGTAAACCTCACAAAATAAGAAAGGGATTTTTTAACAAATCAGGATCTGCATGTCATAAGCAATGTAAGATAGAAGAGATGAAGCAACAAAAGTCTCCTTTTTTAGATATTAGGGTTAGAGACAAGGCTAAGAAGACTAATTTGGAGAGATATGGATTTGAGCAGGCAAGTAGCAATAAGGAGATAGGAAAGAAAATATCTCTTTCTAAATTGACGGAGGATTATAAAAGTATTGACCTTGTGAAGCAAAATGATAAATCTTTGAAGAAGAATCTTAGGAAGACGAACAAGCAGAAGAAGTTGATTGTTGAAGCGATAAAAGAATTTTATTTTGGCGAAATTTTACTTAAAGCTGGAAAAGTCATTAAGCCTTATAAGTTAGACATATATTTGCCTGAAAATAAATTTGCTATTGAGTTCAATGACAGCTATCTTCACTCAGAGGCAGTCTTAGATGTAAAAGAGGCAAAGAATAAGCATATTAATAAAACTAGGCTTTGTAGAGATAAGGGAATTCGTTTATTTCACATATTTGAGTATCAGTGGGAAACTCGTTCTAAGCAGCTATTAAATTTTATTAAGACTATCTTACTTAAAAATGATATTAAGGTCGCAGGACGCAAGTGTGAGGTCACTAGCGACGTTTGTAAAGGCTTTATTGAAGCTAATCATATACAAGGATATGGTCAAGGAACTAAAAAATACTTTAATCTTGTTTATAATGACAAGATCGTAGCTTCTATGACTGCCTCGAAGCATCACAGACAGAGTTCTGACAATTCAATTGTTTTAAATAGATTGTGTTTTGATAATGAAGTTAATGTTCAGGGTGGTTCTAGTAAATTATTTAAATATTTTAAAATTTGGGCTAAAAAGGAAGGATATGATAGTATTATTTCTTGGTCTGACAATTGTTGGACTGAAGGTAATATTTATAAAGTTTTAGGTTTTGATTTAGTTAAGGAATATAGCCCTGATTATTTTTATTGGGACATTAAAAGCAAGAAATATTTATCCAAACAATCTCAGAAAAAGTCTAATAGTGGATGCCCTAAAGATATTACTGAGAGACAGTGGAGTATAGACAAGGGATTGTACAGAATTTGGGATTGCGGTAAACGATTGTGGAAATATGACTTATGAAGATCTTTCTTCTATTTTTGCACTTGCACTCATTGTAAATATAAGTAATCCTGACAGGTCTTCAGATATTGTTAGGCTCATATAGTCTTCTTCTTCATATTTTAATATTACTTCTTCTGTGAATTTAATATTGACTGAAACCCAAGTGTTTGTCCCGTCGCCACCATTACCTGTAACAGTTGCTTCGCTAAATGACATAATGTCTGAAAATTGTCTAATACTTGCGGTACTTAAAGTTTTTCCAGCTTGAACTCTTTTATATACAATACCGGTATTTAAGGTTGCTACTCCAAGTAATTTATCGTAGGGAATATTTGGTGAACTGGCATTTGCAACGGTATTATCGAATGCATCTGCCATTACTATATTAAACCCTTTTATTTTTAACCATGTTCCTTTATCTGGTTCAACTCTGAATTCTATTGGTGCTCCTGTTTCTTGAAATTGTATATCATCCATATAAAAGACAGGTGGTCCACCTTGTTT
>Ga0180433_10006179_pt1 | contig 15817 bp, 19 predicted proteins | sample SS_ome_8_FD_132980 | JGI IMG/M metagenome (GOLD analysis project Ga0180433, IMG submission 132980) | Hypersaline lake sediment archaeal communities from the Salton Sea, California, USA - SS_1_D_1 metaG | ecosystem: Environmental > Aquatic > Non-marine Saline and Alkaline > Hypersaline >... | reverse complement strand
GATGGGAACTTCGTCTGGCAAGCCAGTTTTTTTAAAGGAAAATGATTATAGAAATTAAGTTTAGCTCTTAGGAACGATGACTGGTGCCCGAAGAAGCCGTAGGCGAAGACGGGCTGGCATGGCCCTGATTGCTTTTTTCTCAAAAACTCTACAAAAAACTGCTATCCTATTTTTTGTAAACTCTTAGCTCTTAAAAAAAAGGAGACGAATGAGGATAGCTTTTCTGTGCTGTCTATTTTTTTCTTGTACGGCAGCAGCAACCATTTCACCAATTAAAGAAGATGACCAAGGATGGGCGGAAGTTTATTCTGCCGGCCTGCAGGCTACAAAAAAAGCTTGTTTTTCTTGGTTAGAGGTTTTTGATGCAGTCAAAGAAGCCATCGAAAATTTTAACACATACAATCAAAAACTTTGTGAGCTTCGGAAAAAATTTGATCCAGACAATGAGCCTGTCTGCAATTTGGCCAAAAAAATTTTTCCCTGGCAAAATAACGGAATGCGGAAGTTATTGTATTGCCCAGAAGAACTTTGCTCTTTGTTAGATGAGCAAGAACTGCAAGCATTTTTACAATCAAACAATGCCGCACAACTAAAAAAAATTGCGCAGGTTTTGCAAAAACTTTTGGATGCTTTACGGCAGGGATATACTGGTTATAAAATAGACAAAGATTTTTATTGCAAAGCTGTTGCTTACTATTTAGATTCGGTCAAAAACAAAAAGAATGCAGTAAAAAAACTGAATAAATTTTTTACTAAATTTAAAAAAATAGAAGAGCCGATTATTTTGTTGGGGCCAAATGGAGTGTTTAACGAAGTTTGTTTGCGTATGACATTAGAAGAAAACGAATTTTTTTGCGGCTCGTTGTATCAGCAATTTTCTGAGTTGTTATTCAAAATAAAAAAAACAATTGAGATTGCACAAGCAGGTTATCAAGCGCAAGAGTTAAAAATCCTACGAAACAGTATTTTACAAGATACGGTTTCTGTTTTAGATGAAGATAATGATGACGATGAGGATGACTAAAATTTAACTTTGCAGCAATGGTTGTGCGCGTTGTAAAAAAAGTTTGAGCCGTCGGTAGTCATTACCCGTCAGCAAGCAAAACATATCAACAAATGCTGAAATTTTTTCTGGTTTCATAATGCCAAGATTTTTTTGTTGCTTAATAAGTGCGAGCAGTAGTTCATCCATGCAACACAACTGTCCACCTTGGCCAAAAAGTAAATTTAAATAACGCAAGTCTGCAAAAAAGTTTTTACTTGTTTCTATGTCTGTGTGACAGGCAAAGGCGTGAATTTTTGGTGGCTTAGGACAGGATAAATAAAATAATTTTCCTTTTTCTTGGTAGCCGACAGTGATGCAAGAAAACGTTGTTTTTAAAAATTCAAAAATTTGTGGCTGTTCTTTTTTGAGTTCTTCTTCTGTTTTTTTATATGGAAATGGATACCGAACGGGGTCCATAGAGCCGGTTTGAATTTGGTGCACCAAGCCAAATATTGTTTGTTTGCCAGATTCTATCGTTATTAATTCTCCAAAACTTGGAAAATCGTCCCACTGCCAACATTGTGCAACAAATCCTTGGAGCGAACTTTCGATTATTTCAGAAAAGGCTTTGTTGTTTTTCATTACGCTTCGCCTTGAGTGTGTTTCCTAAAAAACTAACTCTATGAATAATGGAGTGGCCCTCTGTTTGTACCGCTGCTTTGTGTGCCCGTGTGCTGTACCCTTTGTGTTGTGCTAAGCCATAGCCCGGAAAAATCGATTCAAATTTTTGCATCAACCGATCTCGTGTAACTTTTGCAACAATCGATGCGGCAGCAATTGAGGCTGACTTGCTTTCTCCCTTAGTGAAATGAAAAATCGGAATAGTTTTGTAGTCGGTGTCAGTAAGTTTGAGCGGCATCGCATCAACCAAAATAGCAGATGGTTTTTGTGGACAAACAGCAAGCACATGTAAAACTGCTTTTTTCATTCCAATGAGTGTTGCCTGCCAAATGTTGTGCTGGTCGATTGCGTAGTTGTCAACCATCCCAATGCCCCAGAGACAATTTTTTGTGATCCATTGGTAGGCGAGCTCCCGCTCTTTTTCTGACATTACTTTTGAATCTTTTAATTTTTTGTAACTACAATTTTGTGGCAACACAACTGCTCCGGTTACCAATGGGCCCGCAAGACATCCTCTGCCAACCTCGTCAACACCGCACACAAGAGTTCCTTTTTGCCAAGCGGAATTTTCGTAAAAGTTTCGTTGGATCGGTAGGTTTTGCTTGCCAATTTGAATCTTTTTCATTTGACTTCCTGGGTGCCGAGTGTACAATTAGAATTAAGAGCAGTGATTTTTCAACTATACTATAACTTTTACCAAAACGTAATACCGAGGAGTTTTGTTATGGCTTCACGTTCAACAGAATTACGTGTGAAAGAACTCTTAAGAGAAAAAGGATGGACCACAAAAGTTTTAGCAGAAAAAACTGGTATGTCCGAGAGTTATTTAACGCACATTAAAAATGGTACCAGACGTTGGAACGAAGATTCCCTCAGAAAATTAGCAAATGCGTTTGAGCTTAGTCCAATCGACATGTTTGCACAACGTCGTCAACGCACCGACAATATTGACAGCAATGTCAGCATGCCAGAAAAATCCGATGTAGAACTTAATGTGCAGGTTGTTCCTGTTGTTGGTGAAATTCCTTCAAATCCATCACCATACAACAATCAGTTGATGCAGGTCACAACTGGCCATAAAGATGAATTTATTCCAACCTTAAACACAAACGATGCAGCAATGTTTGCGCTTCGTATAGAAAACAACAGCATGGCACCAACATTTGTAAAAGGTGACTATCTTATTGTTTCTCCAGAAGTGTGGACACGCTCAGGTGATATCGCGGCGGTTGAATACGGCAACGATACACCGGTCAAATCGGTTATGCAGGTTACCTACACAGAAGATTTTGTAGTGCTTGAAAGCGTCAACCACAAGCAGCCACCGGTTGCGTTGGTTCGTGGAAAAGACCACTTCAGAATCATTGGTCGTGTTGTCAGCCGCTTGCAGAAATTTGTCTCCACTCCCTAGTTCTATATAAAATGTTAAAAAGTACCGGAAACACTAGTAAAACTAGCTGTTTCTGGTACTCTGTTTTTGATGGGTTCGTCGGTTCGTTCCCATTTGCTAAATAAGGCGGGCGGTCCGCCTTGTAGTGTTTTAACACTTCCGATTAGCGTAAGGAGCTTATCTTATGTTTCGTTACGAAATTCTGATTCTCACTATCCCTGAGATCACGAAGGACGAAGCCTCCACGCTTGAGTTTCAGATCGAAAAATTGATCAATAAGGTCAAAGGTTCTCTGATCTCGTTTGAGCGTTGGGGTAAATATCGCTTGGCATATCCAGTCAGAAAAAACGACTACGGGGTATATTTCCTCGTTCGTTTTGAAATGGAAGACAAGCATTCAATTTCAGAAGAACTCAACAGATTGTTTGCTGTTAAGTTCAGTGACATCGTGATGCGTAGCTTTGTGGCAAAACTTGCCCCAGACCAGACGCTCGAATATCAAAAGCCACCTTCTTTGGAAGATTCTCCAAAACGTCATATCAGTTCGTTCTTGGAAGAAAAAGGCCTTTTGAAACGTTCTGGAAAATCTGCTGGCAAACCAGCTGAGGCTTCTGCGAAAAAAACAGATCCGTCTTCGCCTACGGCTTCTTCGGATAAAAAAGAGTCTGTTAAGCAAGAGCCAAAAGAAAATCCGTCTTCGCCTAAGGCTTCTTCGGACAAGGAAGAATCTGCAAAAACTGAAGAGCCAAAAGCAGAGCCTGTAGAAAATCCGTCTTCCCTTCGACAAGCTCAGGACGCAGCGCCTAAGGCTTCCCTTCGACAGGGCTCAGGACAGGCTTCGGACAAGGAAAAGCCTGTAGAAAAAAAAGCTGAGTCTGAAAAGCAGGAAGAGCCTAAGCAAGAAGAAAAGCCTGCTGTTGCAGAGGACAAGAGTGATTCTGTTAAACCAGAACAAGAGGGATAATAAATGGGAAAAAATAAAAAGATCAAATTAAAATTGAGCATGCGTTTGCTCAAGAAAAAAGTTCGTCGACAAGGTTCCCGTGCGGCAAAGCATTGTCGTTTTTGTGGCAGTGCGGAGCAAGAGCAGCACATTGACTACAAGAATGTTCCGTTCTTGCGTGGCTTCTTGACTGAGCGTGGTAAAATTTTGCCATCTAGAATTTCAGGAAACTGCTGCTTGCACCAACGTAAACTTTCTAAAGTTGTAAAAGTTGCGCGCATGATGGCACTGTTGCCATACTGTTCTCCACGATTTTAATTATTTATAGATATGAAAGCGGCCTCGCATGTACAGTGCGGGGCCGTTGTGTATATGCAAAAATATAAAATGATTATCGCGTACGATGGCACCGATTACTTTGGGTGGCAACAACAAAAAAAACTTCCTACCATTGCACGTACGTTAGAAAAAAAATTCTTGTCTGTTTTTGGAAAAAAGATTTCAATCATGGGTGTATCTCGCACCGATGCTGGTGTGCATGCGCTCGGTCAGGTTGCGCAGTTTTGTACCGATTTACAAATTGCGCCAGAAAAGATGCAGCAGGCGTGGAGCAATGTGTTGCCTCCAGAGATTGTGATAAAAAAAATAGAGTCGGTAAAAGATAATTTTCATTTGCATGCAAACGTGCAAGAAAAAACATACCACTACAATTTTTTTCTTGATCGACCATTGCCAAACGTACAACGGTTTGGGTGGTACTATCAGTATCCTGTTGATATAGAAAAATTAAAAAATGCGTTGCAGGTTTTTGTTGGTACGCATGACTTTCGTTCTTTTTGTACCGGCGATGAACGAGAAGATACCGTTCGTACAATTACTGATGTTTCTGTACAATTTATTGAAACATTTGGATGCTATCAAATTACGGTGCGCGGTCAAAAGTTTTTACGATATATGGTCAGGCGAATTGTTGGTGCGTGTTTAGAAGTTGCATCAAGGGATTTTTTATCGGTACACTGTTTGCAAGAAGCGCTTGCACAAAAAAATCCGCAACAAACATTGCCCAAGGCTCCTGCAAAAGGGCTTGTGCTTCATAAGGTTGTTTACAAAACATAAAAACCTCAAAGGGTCTTCATGAATTTAAAAAAACATGCTCTTAAAATTATTGCTGCTATTTTTTTTGTCTTCGCACTTATTGGTGGTGTTACCTACTACAGTCTAAAACCGCGTAGTGAAATTATTCCGTTTGTGCACGATCGTGATGCGAAGGAAATGCTCAAAATTTTTTACGATGATTGGTACTGGTTGTTTCCGGGTGATGATTATTCGCCAGAGTATATTTTAAAACACCAAGCGCCCGGCAAAGAATGGTACCAACAAAAATACAAAGGAAAGCTAAGCATCCGTGTTGTTCGCAAAGAGGGAACAATTGCAGGGTTCACTACGTTTTACAAAAAAAATCTGTACGAAGGAGTGGTCCAATTTATTTCTGTAGCACCGGGCTTCAGGCGCAAAGGCCTTGCGACAAAGTTGACGGTCTACGCAGTGGATCAGTTGTTTAAAATGGGAGTTATGAAGGTAACGCTTACCACCAGGATGAATAACCCAGCACGTAAAATTTACGAAGGTATGGGTTTTACCGAGACTGGGCGTGATGGCGATGAGTTTATTTTCTACAAAATAGATGAAAAGACCTTCAGGCAAAACATATCAAAAAAAATCAAGCCAAAACAAATCGAAGGGCTCTAAGAGAGCTACTATTTTAAGTTCATTAGTTGTAAAACGAATGGCGCAACATCGGCGAGTTGTTTAAGATTTAATTTTGTTTTTGGTTTTGACTTTTCAATCACAACAAACGGTACCGGGCTTGTGGTGTGCGCTGTTTGCGGTTGATTTATTTTTTCGTCAAACATTTTTTCTGCATTACCGTGGTCTGCGGTGATGATTAAAATTCCATCCATTGTTTCAATTACTTGTTGGTACAGTTTGCCGATTTGTTTGTCTAAACATTCAACAGCTTTTACTGTTGCGGCCATATCGCCAGAGTGACCAACCATATCTGCATTTGCGTAATTGATCAGATAAAAATCATGCGGATCTGTTTGCAGTGACTGTAAAACATGCTTCGTTATTTTTTTTGCCGACATGCATGGACTATCAACATAATTTTTTGCAGGAATTGATGGCACTAACATTCGTGTTTCTGTTTTTAGTTTTTCTTCTCGCCCACCGCTAAAAAAATAAGTGACATGCGCATACTTTTCTGTTTCGGCAATTGCAAACAGACGCTTGCCATGTTTATGCAAAATATCCGGCAAGCTATTTTTAATTTTTTCTTTTTCAAACAGATGCGTTGTGGGCAATCCATTTTTGTACGATACTGGTGTAATAAAAAATTTCAGATTTATTGTAGGCTCTTCCCTTCGACTTTGCTTCCAGCCTTCCTCCTTCGCTAAAGCTACGGAGGACAGGTCGCATAAAAGCGGAGCTTGTCCCGAGCCTGACGAGGGGGCGGACGTGGCAGGATGTGTTTTTTTTTCGATAAACATTTTAGTCAATTGCCGCGCACGATCTGGTCTGAAGTTGAAAAAAATAATGCCGTCATCATTTTGTATGACGGATGCTGAGTTCAATTGTGTTGGTTCAATAAATTCATCTGTTATGTTTTGTGCGTAGCTTTTTTCTAAAAGTTCGTTCCAATTTTTTTCTGTAACAGAATTTTTTTCTGTTAAAACTCTGTAGCTTTTTTCTGTTCGTTCCCAGTTGTTGTCGCGGTCCATTGCGTAAAATCTACCGTGGATTGAACCGATACGCCCGATACCTATTTTTTTAAACATAGTCTCGAGTTGGAGCAAATATTTTTTTGCCGACAGTGGTGGCACATCTCGTCCGTCCAAAAATGGATGAACCCAAACTTCCGAAACATTGTTTTGTTTTGCCGCCTGCAAAAATGCCTCAAGATGTTTGATGTGGCTGTGCACGCTTGCGTCAGACAGCAGGCCCATCAGGTGGAGGCTGCCTGTGAGTGACTTCAAAGCCTTGGTCAGCTTGGGATTGGTAAAAAAACTGCCATTTTCTATTGCCTCATGTACGATGGCCACCGGCTGTTGGACAACCCGTCCTGCGCCTAGGGTCAGATGCCCCACCTCAGAATTGCCGATATTCCCCTCCAGGAGGCCAACCGCCTTCCCAGAGGCTTTCAGCACGGCATGTGGGTATGCCTGCCACCAGGCATCAAAATTGGGGGTATGGGCCGTTGAGACAGCATTATAGGTATTCGCTGGCCCCCAGCCAAAACCGTCCAAAATCACTAAAACTACCGTTTTTTTCTCATTTTCCATCGTTTTGCGCTCCAATACTTCCAATTAATCGCTCTTTTGCTCTTACGGGCCATGTCCGCCGTAGCTTCATGCGAAGGCTGGGAGCTAGTCTACCATGTTTTGAGCTTGGAGACCGAGTGTTTCAATGAGAAGTGTTTTTTGAGGGTTTCTGGTGCTCAATTTTATGCTCAAAAGGGGCAAATAATTTCTATTTGAGGCGTAAGGGCTGTTGACAACGGGCCCCCCTCTGTTAATCTGATACTATAATGGGCCTATAAGGGCTCGTACTTGATGAAATGGAGTTGTCTTTTCAGAAAAAAAGTTCAAGAAAACAGGAAAAAACGATGAATAGAAAAAATATTCTGCTTTTTGCATTATTCGGTATTTTGTGTGCGGGCAATGTTCTTGCCATGCATTTTTCTAATGGTTTACAACCTGATGCAATGGATACATCCGAAACGAGTCAAGATGAGGATCCTACATTTCAGCCGGAAGGTCCTAAGGGAGAAAGCTATTTTTATCCAACTATGAAAGTTCCCAAGGGTTCTATTTTTAATGACCCAAAATTGTACGAAAACCCAGACCCCAACGATGATATTGAGATTTATGAAGACAATCCTATTGATTTGAAAGAGTTTTATCGGCGTCATAGTAAGAGTGTGGAAAATACGAAGATTGTAAAAAAATATTTAAATCTAGCTAGCGGTATGGATAATGCGCTTCTTGGGCGAAAGTATGTGCGAAGTATTGATAGAGTGTTATTAGAAGTGCAGGCAGGTTACCCCATTGCAGATAAATACATGAATGAAATTTTTATACCACTGGCTATTGATGTTAAAAAAGAGAGGCGTGAACGGGAGAGGCAAGTTCGTTATGAGCAACAAAGCGCAGGGCTATCCGGTCTCCGTAGTAGATTGAAAGTGAGATACAAAAGAATAAAGAGAAGACAAGATAGACAAAAAAGAGAGGATGAACGCTGGGGAATATTAGGGTTCGATAGGGCTATTAGCTGCCAAAAGGAGAATGGTCCTGATAGTTCTTATTTTTGTTTCCCTAAAGCGAGAATATAAATAAAAAAAGATTATAAGAAATGTGTGGTTATTTTAAAGCAAAAGAGTGTTGCCGATGCGCAGCACAAAGAAGGAAGGAAGAACGATGGAAAAAAAACTAGTTATTTTGACAGCATTGTTGAGTTTGTTTGCAGTTGGAAATTCGTTGGCAACCGGTCCCGGTGATGTGAAGATGATGACAGATGAAACGGTGGATCAAATTTTAGAAGAGCTTGCATTTCGGCGTCAACAAGCTGTGAGACTGAGACAACAAAACCCGCAACAAAATTTGAATTTTGATTATGTTGAATTTGATCGTCAACCTCTTGATTACAACTATGATGGTGGCGATGAAGACTTCGATGAGATTTTTGGCTAAAAGCCTTTTTGTTTTAAAAAAAGAAGAGTCGGAAAAATGCCCGGCTCTTTTTTGTGAAATTTTTTTGTTAAAGGAACCATATGAAAAAAGTGATTATTATAACAGCACTGTTGAGTTTGTTTGTGGCTGGAAATTTATCTGCATCAGCACGCAACTCTAGTTTGGGTTGTGCTGATGGTGGGGAACGTTCAACCTCTCATGACATGATAAAAACACCAACGTGGTGGAAACAAAAGAACCAGAATCTGCCAACGCATAACCTTGGTACTGGCAATCGAATTACGTGGGCTCCCACAAAAGTAAAAAGAGTAAGAAAAACATCTGATCTTACTAATATTACTTGCCCGTGGGATGACTAAAAAACTTTTCGTTTTTAAAAAAGAGTCGGTGTAAAAACTGGCTCTTTTTTTTGTGCCCTCGTGCTATGCTTGTAATTTTTTCAGATCTATTTATGATTCGGAATGAGTTGGTGTTGTGCAAAATTTCAAAAGGAGATGCGTCGATGACCAAGAATATTTTATTGACAACTGTGCTGTGTTGTTCTTTTTTTTGTGCACGAGCTGCTGAGTCTAATGAAGATGTGCAATCACTTCTTGAACAAGTTGATTTCGTACTTTTTGTTCTGGAAAGAAACACCATTCGTATGGAGCGGTATGGTTTGCATGAGCTCAATGACGAAATAAATTACTTATCAAAAGATCTTTCCAAAAGTCACTGCCAATTTAAATTAAGTTTGACCGGAAAAGATTTCCGCGCCTATTCAATTTCTTGGGACGAAGAGGATTTCTCTCGCCTGAAAATTTTATCGGGCAAACGGAGAGAACCAAATATTTATTATTTACTTTTGTCCAAAATTTTTCCTCCAGCTGTTCAGTTAGATGATTTACCACTTATTTGTTTTGAGTGTGTTGTCCGCCATGTAGATGAGCGAGATTCAGAAACTCAGCAGATAAAAAGAATTAGACGAGGACCGTCAAGAACAAAATCGCTGGTTGATGTTGTTGTTCCGTTTGGCGATGATTGTCTTACAACACAATTGATTTTGGATGGCTCTGTCCGTTCTGTGTGTGGTTTTTTTGTGCAGCATGATGCATTTGGTTCAGAAATTCCACTGAGTGGAAAAATAAAAAAAGAAGAAGCGTTTGCAGAAGGGCTTTTGGTTGTCGCGGACCCAGATGAAAAGGCGGCGACTCTTGATGCTCAGGTTGTTGAGGCGGTTATGGAAGCAAAAACAGGAGCTTCAGATTCGGTTGGAGCGTCGGTTTTTGCAAAACTTATGGCGCTGAAAAACTTTTTTGGCACAACGTGGTCAAAATTCATCGGATGCTTCGGCTTGTAACATTACTACGTGATAGACAAGGGGTTCGTACGAGCCCCTTTTTATTTACAGGATATTCAAATAAAAATAACAAAGGGGTTTAAGAATGAAAAAAGTAATACCAATTTTTTTTGTAACAGTTAGTTTTTTATCTATAAACAATATGTTTGCTGACGCAAAAGCAGATGCAGCTCTTAATAAAGACATAGATCTTGAAGATTTTGATGATTTAGATTTATTAGATGGTGATGCGTGGGATAAAATGGTTGATGACGCAATTAAAGGTGGTGTTCTCAAGCCAGAAATTGAATTTCCTGCACCAACTAAGGCGCAAATTATTTTAGCAAAATTTGGTTCTCCGTTTTTGAATATGTATAGTTGTATTGTCAAAACATGGCGAAATGTAAAAACATTTTTCTGGCGCTTGTTCCCTTGCATGGTCTATAAAAAAAATGAATAAAAAAAAATCAAATGCACATCAATTTGCTTTTTATGTTCCCGGTCTAACACAAAAAATTGCAACGCTATCTGTTGGTGACGATTTTCAGTTTACAGATGAGGCACTGCATCATCGCCTGTTTCGTGTTGTGCGAGTAGCTGTTGATGATGCGTGTGTTTTTTTTGACAGAGAAAATCATGTGCAAGTCGAACTTTTTTCTCCAAAGAGTAAAAATGTTGTTATCGGAAAAATTGTTGCTATAGAAAAAAACAAACAAGTGACGCCAAACATTACGTTTTGGTTACCGTTGCTCAAACGTGATCATTTTCAAACTGCTTTGTATTCACTAGCAGAACTTGGCGTAAATCAAATTCAGCCGATTATTACAAAAAAGGTGCAAAGAAAATGGGGTGGGCAAAAAGAGTTTGAGCGTTGTCAAAAAATTCTCATTGCCGCAGCAGAACAATCAAAACAGTTTGCGTTTCCAGAACTTTTAGAACCAAAACTATTGCAGGCTTGTTGTGATTCTGTGCAAAACACAGAAGATAAGAAAATTTTTTTTGATCCGGCAGGTGATCGGTTTGCAACACTTGCACCAAAACTTAACAACAAACATTTTATTTTACTTATTGGTCCAGAAGGTGATCTGACGGCAGACGAGAAAAAATCTCTTTTACAGCAAGAGTTTATGTTTTGTGCGTTGACACCAACCATTTTGCGCGCAGTGCAGGCAGCGGCAATTTCTGCCGGTATTTTCCGAACTTTTTTTAACTCATAGTCTTTTTCTTCTTTTTTTTTGGGGGTGTGTCTGTTATCCTGACAAAAAAGGAGCAATTAACTATAGAAACCATGAGGAGTACTGGTGGTATGAAGTTTCTAAAAAACGATGTTGTACTACTACTTGCTTTTATACTTTTGTTTTGTTTTGGCCTTGGGTTTTTGCGCAACGATACCGAAGATGTTTTTTTTTCTATGGGTTCGCTTGATGCATTTAATCCAGAAGGGTTTAATCAACCTGTTTCCGAACAAACCTGTGATGTGCTAGACGTTGTTCAAGAGGAGTCTCCCGCCGCAGTTCCTCGTATTACCGTTGTAAAATCAAACAGACAAGAACGTCTTTCTGATTATTCTACCGATCAATTAATTTCGTATATGAGGCCGCTATTTTTAACAAAGTCTGCGTCTGCGATTGTCTCATTTTTAAAACATATTCCTGCTGCGAGCGTATTTAAAATTGTTAAGGCAATTGTACAAGACAGCACAATCCATTTGCCTAATCGCGTAAAATACAGAATTATTTTTGCAGCAGCGCAACGGCAGCGTACAGGAACAGATAAATTTGCATACTTTGATCTGATCGCACAAAATAAGTTGTTGCAAAAAGGAGTCAAGCCGTTACTGGTCAAAGCAGTGGAGGCAGGCTACTCGCATCTGGTGCACGATATTTTAGATTGGTCAGAAACAGTTGATCTTGGTGATATTTCCCACGAGGCTCTTGTGTATGCCGCTCGGCATGACGATGAAGATCCTGAAGCTCTGCGCGAACTGTTTGAAGCTGGGGTTCCGGTTAATCCTATGTTGGCAACAGAACTGCTTTGTGAATTGACGAATCATTGTCAGCACGGATATTCTATTCCATTTCTTGCTCAAACTCTTGGTGCAGATTTTATTGGAACACTTGAGCGTGCACGGATTACAAGCAACATAAAAATGGAAGCGTTGCTTAATCGTTACGTAGCGTAAAAGTTAAAAGCTAGACGGGCCTACCGTTTTTAATTTCATGCTTTTCAGATAAGATGGAAAGAGTTGATCCGTAAGATTTTCTTTTTCTTGCCACTGTTTCCATGCCATAGCGCCGATTTGTTCGATGGTACAGTGTTCAATTTCTTTTTCTACCACAGCATCAGTTCCAAATGTTTTTTTCAGTTCGTCTTCATACATCGCAGCACCTTGGCCGATGAATCTAATTTGTTGCTGTGGAAATTTTTCTTTGAGTTCGGTAAACAAAACAGAACTGTTTGCATACCCTTTTTCTGTCTCAGGATCCTCTGGTGATTGAATTCCAAAATACAGATCTCCGCTAAATGCGTTGAGCAATGCTGCGGTTAGTGGAAAGTTTTTATGTTCATGTTCTTGCAGCAGGGCATCAAGGCCATCGACGCCGACAATTTTTTTCTGTGTTGCAAAGGCAAAACCATTTACTGTTGCAATAACAACGCGCAAAGTAGTAAATGGTCCGGGTCCCTGGTTTGCTGCAAAAAACGAAAGGTCTGCAAAAGAAAGATCGTTTGCTCTCAGAAGTCCATCTGCGAGCAAAACGATCTGCTCACTTGCTTTTTTTTTGTCGTCAGTTACTTTTTCGACCAGGTCTGCCTCCTGAAAGAGTGCACATTCAATTCCCTGGTAGGTGTGTTGTAGAGCAAGAAAAAATTTCATGGTTAAGTTTCTAGTTGGTTTATTTTTTACATTTTTGTTGTTGATAGAAAACGCTAAAGGCGTCAAATTCTATCGTTTTTTCCTTTTTCACGATTATTTTACCACAATTAAGGCATTTCCACCCATCGAAGTTTAAAAAGTGGTCAAAAAAAGATTGCAAGACCATAAGGCCATTACATTTTTTACACTTCATCTCTCTCCTTTTTGTCCTTCAGCCGCTAAGAAGCTACGAAGAACATAAATTCGTTAGGACGCTCCATACTCCTAATCCCCTACTTGTTCTTTACAGGTCAAAAAGACGGGAACCTGTACAACAAGCTTGTTAACCAGCCATTTGGTGCTTCATTTTTTTCAAACAACTGCTTCACGGTTGTTTCTTTTACCAACCTATTTTGTTGAACAAAAGAAAGTCAAGGTTTTATTCACAAGTCCTCAACTTTCCGTATTTTTGCGGTTTTGTAAATAAATTAGATATGAGTCTAAAATGAATGCTGCTGCAACGGAATGTGATTTTATTTTATCTTCTTTGGATTTTTTTCGTTTCGTTCGAGGGCTTGCTGACTGGGCGAATTTACTGGTGAGTCGCTCGTCCCATAAGATCCAGGCGACAGAGGGAAATTTTTTTTCGAGCCGTTCTTTTTCTTGTTTTATTTTTTTGGTTTGCTCGCTTTCTGTGCCTTTAAGTGTCTTTGGATGGCCGTAAACAACGGTTTCGATATGCTCGGTTTTAATTTTTTCTGTTAAAAATTGATCGAGCTCTTTTGATTTGACCGTTTGGTAGGGGCGAGCAAATGTTTTGGTAGGGTCCGAAAGAGCGCTGCCTGTCCATTGATCGCCAATGTCGAGCGCTAAAATTTTCATAACGTGTTCCAATCGTGGGCTTTTTAATCGTGGATTGTGTCCAATCGTGGATTGTGTCCAATCGTGGATTGTGTCCAATCGTGGATTGTGTCCAATCTCTGATTGTTCAAAAGGTTAGAGTAATATTATTTGTTTCAAAATCGTTTATAATTAAATGACATTATTATATTTGATGATAGGTCAAATGGAGGGTGGCTGCAAGCGTGTTGTTGTTTTGGTGTCATGAGTAACTCTTTGAGGAAAATGCATGAATTTGCTTCCCTTTTTAAAAGCGATTGAAAGTTATGTTAGTGGTTGGCCATTAATTATTTACATTGCAGCAATTAGCATCATCTGCACCATCGCGTGCGGTTTTGTTCAGTTTAAATATTTTTTCAAAGCCTGGAAGTTTACTCTGTTTCCAGAGAAATCAGCTAAAAAAGAATCTAAAGGTAAAGTGGATATGACGCCGTTCCAGGCATTTGTTAACGCACTTAACACAAGTTTGGGCAGTGGAGCAGTGGCTGGTGTGGCAACCGCAATTTATGCCGGTGGACCGGGTGCCGCGTTTTGGCTTGTGGTCACAACGCTTTTTGTTTTAGCAATTCGGTACTGCGAAGTTTTTTTAAGTGCCTATTTTGGTGCACGTGCGACAAGCAAGGTAACCATCGGTGGGCCGATGTTATATCTTAAGCAGGTGGTTGGCGGTAAAACACTTGCGTATCTGTACGCGTTTTTTGCATTTGTGTTTGGACTTGTTGGTGGCAATGCGATTCAAGCAAACTCAGTTGGTTTGAGCATTAACACAACGTGGAATGTTCCGTACATCTGGATTGCTGTCGGTGTGTTTCTGTTTATCTTGTACATTTTGCTTGGTGGTGCAAAACGAATCGTAAAATTTTCTGAAATGATTGTGCCGCTTAAGGTCGTCATTTTTTTTGCTTCAACAATTATTATTATTTTGTATCACTACCAAAATCTTATTCCTGCGCTCAAAATTATTTTTTCAAGTGCGTTCAGTTCAAAAGCGGTTGCTGGTGGGGTTGCAGGCTTTGCGGTTAAAGAAGCGATTCGTCTTGGTATGGAGCGCAGTATTTTTGCAACAGAATCTGGCTTAGGAACTGCTGCGATTTTGTTTGGTTCTACGGGGTCAAAACAACCTGTCCGCTCTGGTATCATGTCTATGCTTGCAGTTATTATCAGTACGTTTGCCTGTGTTTTAATTAGCATCTGTATTGTCGCAAGTGGTGTCTGGTCAAGTGGTCTCGATAGCACAGCGCTCACCATTGCATCGTACAAAACAGTATTTGGCTGGTTTGGTGGTTGGATAGTTTCGTTCTTATCTGTTTCTTTTGCAATCGGCGTTTTAGTCACTTTTGCGTACATCACGCGAGAAGCATGGTTATTTTTAACTGGTGGTCGTTTTGCGTGGATGCATCCAGTTTTGTACTGTGGTATTGCATTGTGGGGCGCACTAGAAAAAGTGCAAGCTGTGTGGATTGCATCAAACATTGTGATGGTTGGCATGTTGGTCATCAACCTATTTGGCATTTTGTATCTGTTGCCACTCATTAAAAAAGAGTTAAAGCGTTTTGCCAAAACTTCGTAAAAACAAGTCCTACTACGCTTCCGAGGGAGCTTCGAAGGATGAAGGAGTATGCAGATGTACGCATTGCTAGAAAAAGTTGCAAATCTTGTCCTTGGTTGGCCGTTAATTATTTATGTTGCGGTTGCCAGTATCGTTTGTACAATAGCCTGTGGTTTTGTGCAGTTTCGTTATTTTTTTAAAGCCTGGAAATTTACATTTTTTCCAGAAAAACCCGTTCGAATTAAAAAAAAGAGCAAAGTTGACATGACGCCGTTCCAGGCGTTTACTGGTGCGCTCAATACTGCTTTGGGTAGTGGTGCAATTGCCGGTGTGGCAACAGCAATTTTTGCTGGTGGGCCGGGTTCTGTTTTTTGGCTTGTGGCAACTATTTTTTTTGTATCAGCAATTCGATACTGTGAAGTTTTTTTGAGTGCCTATTTTGGTGCGCG
>Ga0180433_10006178_pt1 | contig 15817 bp, 15 predicted proteins | sample SS_ome_8_FD_132980 | JGI IMG/M metagenome (GOLD analysis project Ga0180433, IMG submission 132980) | Hypersaline lake sediment archaeal communities from the Salton Sea, California, USA - SS_1_D_1 metaG | ecosystem: Environmental > Aquatic > Non-marine Saline and Alkaline > Hypersaline >... | reverse complement strand
CTAAAGCAGAGCATGCAACCGGAGGAGCCAGAACCTAAAAAAGAGAGTAGGCGCTGGCAAAGAGAAAAAAATCGTCCAGCCATACAGGCGCCAGATGGCAACAATATTGTGGAGATCTTCTTTGAGACGTGCGCGCGCATGGATGGTTTTTTTGCATGTGCTGACCTGATTTCTGGGGAGGTGCAGTACAAGCAACTTAGGCGTGCTGTGACGGCGTTGGCTCTTGCGATCGAAAAGATGCCAGGCAAAAAAATTGGGTTGATGCTGCCCTCCACTGTGGGTGCCAATGTGCTTGTGTTGGCAACCATGCTTGCTGGCAAGGTGCCGGTGATGATCAATTGGACGTTGGGAGCGCGCAATATCCGCTCTGTTGTCGAACAGACAAAAATCGGAGCAACGCTTACCTCCTGGACTTTTGTGGATCGTCTCGAAAATGTCCAGCTCGATGGGGTAGATGATCAGATAGTTCTTTTGGAGGATGTGCGTCGAAATCTTGGCCTACTTACAAAACTAAAAACCTTTTGTTTGTGCCATCTGCCTTACCGGTGGACGTTGCGTCGTTTTGGAGCGCATAAAATTAAGCCACGCGACCCGGCGGTGATTTTATTTACCAGTGGCACCGAAAACTTGCCCAAGGGAGTCCCTTTAAGCCATAAAAACATTCTCTCTAATTTGCGAGGGGCCTACGATTATGTGGATATGCACTCGGATGATGTATTGCTTGGCTTTTTGCCACCTTTTCACTCGTTTGGTTTTTCTGTGACGGGGCTCTTTCCGCTGCTTGCGGGCATGCGGGCAGTCTACTCGCCCAACCCTACCGATGGAAAGCGACTCTGTTCAGCGATGGCGCGCTGGCAGGTGACAGTTTTTTGTAGTGCACCTACTTTTTTAAAGACGATTTTACGAGCGGCAACAAAAGAGCAATTGCAAACGCTTCGTTTGGTTGTGGTGGGTGCTGAAAAAAGCGCGCCTGAGATTTACGAGAAGTTTGCCGAACTTAATCCAAAGGCGCGTCTTTTGGAGGGGTATGGGATTACCGAGTGCTCTCCAATTCTTACCCTAAATCCCTGTTATACAAACCACCCGCGCGGAGTGGGCTTGCCACTGCCTGGTGTTTTACTAAAGGTTGTGCACCCAGAAAGTAGAAAGCCTATTGCTTCGGGGAAAACAGGGCTCGTGTTGGCACATGGAACCTCTGTTTTTTATGGTTATTTAGACAAAAAAATCCGCTCGCCGTTTGTTGAGATGGATGGCAAAAAGTGGTATGAGACAGGGGACTTGGGTTTTTTAGATGAAGAGGGCTACCTAACGCTTGCTGGACGCCTCAAGCGCTTTGTGAAAATAGGGGGGGAGATGGTGAGTCTTGGAGCCATTGAGGAGGTTCTTGTAGAGGTTGCTGTAGCCAGTGGATGGATGGATCCAGAGATTCCTTCTTTGGCCATCTGTGCAAAGGAGCTTGCTGGCAAAAAAACGACTTTGCACCTCTTTACTACCTTTTTGGTTGAAAAGGGGGTCGTAAATGAGGAGCTTAAAAAGAGTGGAATGAGTAATCTAATCAAGGTAGCCTCAGTGGTTAAGGTGCCCTTTTTGCCTCTTTTGGGAAGCGGAAAGATTAATTACCGAAAATTAGGTGACAGAATTAAGGATAAATCATGAACGACTTTACAATCCCAGAGCCAAAATTTCGTATTTACAACACAGAAGATCGAGCTAAACAAGCCTTTCATCCCCAGAAAAAAGGCCATGTAACGCTCTATAGCTGTGGTCCTACGGTTTACCACTATGCACACATTGGCAACTTTCGTACCTATGTGTTCGAAGATCTTTTGCGCCGCACCCTTAAAATGCTGGGCATGCAGGTGACGCAGGTTACTAATATCACCGATATTGATGACAAAACCATTCGTGGAGCAATCGCTCAAAATTGTTCGTTAACAGAGTATACAAAACCCTATATTACCGCTTTTTTTGTCGACATAGGCCAGCTAGGCATCGAGCGCTCCGAATATTACCCACAGGCAACTGCGTATGTGCGTCATATGATCGACTTTATCGAAAAACTTATGGCTAAGGATTTTGCCTATCAAAGTGAGGATCAAAGCATCTATTTTTCGATTGAGAGAAGCGAGCAGTATGGGCGTCTTTCTCGTTTAAAATTGGATGAGCTAAAGGAAGGGGCTGGCGACAGAAGGTCGGCACTGGACGAATACGAAAAGGACAATGTGGGTGACTTTGTGCTTTGGAAGGCGTACGAGCCCGAGCGCGATGGTAAGGTTTTTTGGGAGAGTCCTTTTGGGCGTGGTCGTCCTGGATGGCACCTTGAGTGCTCGACGATGGCGATGGAGATCTTGGGCAACACGATTGATTTGCACGTGGGGGCTGTGGACAACATCTTTCCTCATCACGAAAATGAAATTGCCCAATCAGAGGCATGCTCGGGCAAGCAATTTGTCCGTTTTTGGATGCACGCAGAGCACCTGATTGTCGATGGCAAAAAGATGTCTAAGAGTTTGGGTAATTTTTATACTTTGCGTGATCTTTTGCACAAGGGCTATACGGGCAAGGAGGTGCGTTATATTCTGATGCATACGCACTACCGCACCCAGTTTAATTTTACCTTCGAGACGTGCAAAGCCTCCCAAATTTCACTAAGGCGCATTAATGCCTTTATTCAGCGCATGCTCGAGAAGAAAGAGGATGGTTCAAAACCGACAGCTGAGTGCCATGCCATTTTGCAGGAGGATCTAAACTCTTTTTGTGAGGCGCTAGCGGATGATCTCAATATCTCTGAGGCGTTGGCAGCTCTATTTGAGTTGATGCGCAAGGTGAACACCTTGGATGACGCTGGCAAGCTCAGTGGGGGGGATGCCCACGAGACGCTCTTTATTTTGCAGGAGATGGATCGGATTCTCAACGTGATGGATTTTGAGCCTCAGGAGGGGGTGCCCCCCGAGCTACAGCAAATGTTGGAGCAAAGAGAGGCAGCTCGTAAAAACAAGGAGTGGCAGCTCTCTGATAGCCTGCGGGACCAGATCCTCGAGAGAGGCTATCTGATAGAGGACACCCCAGAGGGAGCCCGCCTCAAAAAAGCCGCTATGAAATAGCTATGGTTCAGGCCTCCCTTATCATTGTTGCTGGCTCCTGTAGTATATCCAAAATCTGAGTAGCACAATAAACTTTATCACGCTTATTTTCATTGACCTGTGTGATAATCTTTTTGGATGTAAGTCTCTGAACCCCTCTTTGTGCGGTGCTATAAGCAATTTGAAGCTCTTGAGCAATGTTTGTGATAGTTAAATAAGGATTTCTTGCAAAATGTTCAACAATTTTCAGAGGTACATTTGAACTTTGATTTGCTATTTGTAGTCTCCAGTTATGGAGTAAGTTGTTTATTTTTTCAGCCCGCGACAAGACATCTTCTGATTGTAAGCTAATACCATCAAGAAAATATATGAACCACTCATTCCAAGTGCCTTTGCTGCTTACATTATATAATTGCCGGTAATACTCATCTCGTGTTGCTTCAAAAAATGCGCTTAAATATAAAAGGGGTGAAGGCAATATTTTCTGTGCAATGAGCAACAGGGTAATGAGCAAGCGTCCAATACGCCCATTTCCATCTAAAAAGGGGTGAATGGTTTCAAACTGGTAATGGCAGAGCGCGATATGAATTAATGCGGGGTTTTGCCTATTATGAAGAAACTTTTCTAAATCACTTAAGCAATCCATTAAATAATCTATGGGAGGGGGGACAAACTTTGCTGTACTCAGCGAGCATCCCGGTGTTCCAATCCAGTTTTGACTTCTTCTGAATTCACCTGGAGTGGCATGAGCACCCCGTACACCATCCATAAGGTGCTCATGAATTTCTTTGATCAATCGCAATGATAAGGGCAATTGCTCAAGTCGTTTTAAACCATAATCAAGAGCATCTATATAATTTTGTACTTCTTGTAAGTCGGCAGAGTCCTGATGAACAGCAACACCCGCATTGTACGCTAAGATTTCACTAATTGTTGTATGAGTGCCTTCAATTTTACTAGATAGAACAGCTTCGCGCATAATAAAAGGACGTATCAAAAGATGTGGATTTGGTAATTTGTTACCCTCGGTCGCTAATTTACCCATCAAAAAATTTGCCTGAGACAAAGAACAGACCAATTGATCATTCCAGTTGATTTTAGGTGGCAGTGGATTGGGCACGAACGCACCATAACCTTCGAGTGATTTGACTATTTTTCCGGCTGGGGACGTGTAGATATCCATGCTTATTTCCTTATTCTCGATTGTACCAAAAATCGATAACAATAGACAGTGCTATTATCGATTTAGATATTAGGGTGTTTTTTATTATCGAATATTCGACAAACAGATGATAGCAGAGGTTAGAAGTAGGCATAAAGTTTTTTATTTCTGATTAAGGACGGCTCAAAAAAGCCGGCATAAAATAATCTTTACATAGTTTTATTACAACATTTATTTAATTTTTGTTAAATGTTATAATAAAGGGGTTATGACTGATATTAATGTTATTAGATTCCTGCCCCATAAGCCTTCCATGGTTGCAGTCCCGAGACCCCTGCGTGATCTAGAGATCACTTGGATAGCGATTGGGCTTATTTTTGGAGCTTGTCTAGCCTTTGTGTTGGTACAAGAGGAGTTGCGTTCGCTCTCTCAATCGCAAGCAGCGACCATCGGAGGAAGTGCTTTTGGCGGTGCCCTGTCTGCCATAGCTCTACAAAAGTTGGTTTTTTCTGTCGCGCACCCAGCAAAGAGCTACCGTGTGGGGACCTCTTTTCCTTGGGAAGTTTATTTGGACAATAAGCAGTATATGCAGGTTATTTTTAATAATTTACAGAGCGATGCAACATTTATATATTGGGCAGAGAATTTTCTTCCAAAGAAGGCGGACCCACAAGCCTATATAGGCAAACTCCTACAGAAAGGACCCTGTAAAGGTGTCTCCCTTGTTTTAAGAAAGTATGCAGATGAGTTTGCAAAAATTGATAAATCTCAAATTTATCAGAAAATAGCAGCTGAATATATGGATGAAGTAATCAAGGTACAAATTTTTGGGCATATTCGCGCGCAATTAGGACAAAGTGATTCTAATCAGTGGCAGGATTCGGCACAATTGAACGAAGAAATTGTGAGGAAGAGAGAAAATCAAGAGCCTTTAGAGGGCAGAATATTAACTTATCAGCACGCAATGAAAGCTTTAGAAAAAAGTAAGTGCCTGGGGCAGAATCAATCCGAGAAGAATTTAGATGTAAATTTCGCTCAATTATCTGAGAAAAACATCCAGGATGCAGTGATCTCTGTGCACAAACAAGGTGATCCAGCAAAGAGCCACGCTCTATTTATTCAGGCTAGAGAGGGGAATTATTGGTTTTCTGACACAGTTAATGACAATTGCGGAGTCTATAGATTTGAAACACGAGAGGCTTTATTTGCTAATCTCAAAAAACATCTACATTCCTATCGCCACTCTGGTATGGGGGCACTTGACTTAAATAATTATTACATATCTTTTCTAAGTAGGTAATTTCATCGTGGGGAAGTAGAGCACATCGCGAATTGAGGCGCTGTCAGTTAACAACATTACCAGGCGATCCATCCCAATGCCAATGCCTGCAGCTGGCGGCATCCCTTGGCAAATCGCCTCAATAAACTCCTCATCCATTGGATGCGCTTCCTCATCACCCCCCTCACGCTTGGCAATCTGTGCTACCAAGAGCTCTCGCTGAATTACTGGATTATTGAGCTCGGAGTAGGCATTGCAGAGCTCTTTGCCCAAGATAAAACTCTCAAAACGCTCCACTAGGCCCGCCTCTCGATGCGTAGCGATACGATGCGGTTTGCAAAGGGGAGTGGTCTCAATCGGATGATCTAAAATATGGTGGGGCTCGATCAGCTGATCGACCACAAGCTCATCAAAAAGAGAGGCAATCAACAACCCTCGGGGACTCGAGGCAATCAACTTGGGATCAAGCTCTGTCTCTTTTTTTAGGATCTCACGCATCTTCTCATCGCTTAAATCATCCACATCGAGCCCAGCGTACACCTGGATACTCTCTATCATCGTCATGCGCTTCCAAGGCCCTTTTAAATCAATGGTCACAGGCTCTGAGCCATGGTGGCTGCAGGTAATTTTGGTCGTGCCATGCAATTCTAAAGTGATGCGCTCCACTAATGTCTCTAAAAACTCAATCAGATCATTGTAGTCCCAGTAGGAGGCGTAGGCCTCCAGCATGGTAAATTCTGGATTGTGCGTTTTATCAATGCCCTCGTTGCGAAAAACCTTGCCCATCTCAAAGATGCGCTCGATCCCACCTACCAAAATCTTTTTAAGCGAGATCTCCAACGAGATGCGCATGTACATGTCGCTATCGGTCGCATTCATGTGTGTGGTAAAAGGACGCGCCTCAGCTCCCCCATAGAGATTTTGTAAAATGGGCGTTTCCACCTCCAAAAAGTTGAGCTCGCTTAAATAATCGCGCACCATCTTTAAAATACGGCTGCGCTTTACAAAAATGTCGCGCACATCCTGGTGGGCAATCAGGTCGAGCCAACGCTTGCGGTAGCGCATTTCCTTATCTGTGATTCCACTATGCTTTTCGGGCAGGGGAAGCAAGCTTTTGCACAAAAGAGTAAATTTTTTCACAAAGATGGTAATCTCACCCTTTTGCGTGCGAAAGAGATGCCCCTCCACTCCAATTAGGTCACCAATATCGATCTTTTTTTCGATAAACTTAATCGGTGTCACTTCACTCTCAGAGGGCAAACCCTCCACAAGGGTCGTATCTCGATTAAACATCACCTGCAATTTTTCATCGCTGCCCTGAATGTGTGCAAAGGCATTTTTTCCCATAGCGCGAAATAAAACCAGGCGCCCAGCCAGACAAACAGGATCGGTACTGCCCTCTTGGGCCGAGGCAAAGTCTCCAATTGTCTGCTCTTGGTAGTGCGAGTGAATCTCCTTGGCCGTGTGCGAGGGTTTAAATTTGTAAGGGTAGGGCTCTACGCCAAGCTCGTTGATTTGATTGAGCTTTTGTGTGCGATTGCGAAATTCTTCAAAGTTATGGTATTCGGGCGTTTGGGTCATATCTTTCCTCAAGATGGTGATGGTTTCCCCCACGATACATCTTTAGCCAAACGTAGGGGTAAAAGCAGGTCACAATTGTAAGCAGTCCGATCAAAAAAGCCAGAACTAAAAAAAGTTTGGTATGCCAGGAGGCAGACTTGAATAACTTGTACATAGCATTTATTTTAGAAAAAAGTGGAGATTGGATCCACATCTATCATCATTTTCACCTCTTTTTCTTTGCCAAGCGAGGCCATGAGTTGGTTGATCGCGTGGCAAATGGGAGCTGTGGCATCCCCACGCACCAAAAATTGAAAGCGAAAGTTATCTTTGATTTTGGAGTAGCCACAGGGCGTTACCGGATGCGCAAGGTACTGTTTGGGCAAAAGATCAATTAACTTGGTGCGCACAAGGCAGGCGCGCTCCTGCAAAAGCCCACCATTTTTTCCAGAAAAGGTGAGCTTGACCATGTGCGAAAAGGGAGGGTAGCTAAAGAGCTCGCGCACTTGCAGCTCCTCATTAAAAAAGGTATCGTAATCTTGGTTGCACGCCGTTTTGATGGTGGCGTTGTCCGGCAGGTAGGTTTGCACCACCACCTCACCTGCAAGGGTGCCCCTGCCAGCTCGTCCCGCTACCTGTGTGATGAGTTGAAAGACCTTCTCGGAGGCGCGGAAATCGGGGATGCTCAGGCCACTTTCGCTGTGCATCAGGGCAACCAGCGTTACAGCTGGAAAATCGAGCCCCTTGGCAACCATCTGTGTGCCGATAAGAATATCAGCCTTTTGTGTGCGAAAGGTGTGAAAGAGGCGCTCGAGGCTGCCCTTGTGTTTGGTGGTGTCCGAATCGATGCGCAAGGTGCGCGCTTCAGGGAAAAGGGCGTGCACAGCCGCCTCCAGCTTTTCGGTGCCAATGCCCCGATACTTGAGAGTGCCCTCCGTATGGCAATCAACGCATGAAGTGGGGGGCTTAGAAAGACGGTAGTCACAAAGATGGCAGGAGAGCAGGCTCTCGCCCCGATGAAAGGTGAGGGCCAGATCACACGAGGGACACTTAAATACATGGCGGCACTGGTTGCACACAAGGGTTGTGTGGTAGCCGCGCCTGTTTAAAAACAAAATTGTTTGCTCACCTAAAGCGAGTCTTTTTTGGATTTTTTCAATGAGCAAACTCGAAAACAAAGAGGGCCCCTTTGTGCGCATCCGCTCCCTCTGCATATCGACCAAAAATACTTCAGGCAGTTTAGCACTTGCTACCCGTTTAGAGAGGCTTGCAAGTTTGTATTTGCCTTTTTTTACATTGTACATGCTCTCCAGGCTGGGCGTAGCACTGCCTAATACAACGGTGCTTTTACAGAGCATTCCACGCATCACCGCCACATCGCGGCCATGGTAGCGAAAGCCCTCTTCTTGCTTGTAGGCGCCCTCGTGCTCCTCATCGACAATGATCAGGCGCAAGTTTTGCACGGGAGTAAAGAGGGCAGATCTTGCCCCAATCACAATTTGCGCCTTATTTTGCCGGATGCGATGCCACTGATCAAAGCGCTCCCCATCGCTTAAACGATGGTGAAAAAGGGCGATTTTGCTTTCAAAACGGGAGCGAAAGCGCTCGATCATCTGTGTAGTCAGGGCAATTTCTGGCACAAGCATGAGCGCCGAGCCCCCCTCGTTCAACACGCGCTCAATCAGCTGCAGGTAGATCTCTGTTTTTCCGCTGCCCGTAATGCCATAAAGTAGGTGCGTATGAAACTCTTTGGCCTCGATCGATTGAGAAATTTGGTCAAAGGCCTCTTTTTGCTCGGGGTTGAGCTTTTTTTTCTCAGATTTAAAGTACTCTTCGCCAATGAGGCCAGAGCGGTTGATTTGGACCTTATCAAGGGCGACCAACTGCTTTTTTTCAAGGGTTGTGATGGGACTTTTGGAGACGCCAGATTTTTCTAAAAGCTCTGAGAGGAGCATGCCCTCTTTGCCCCTTAAAAGAACTTCTAAGATCTTGGCTTGAGCAGGGTGCTTTTGGCGCAAATCAGCGCATACTTTTTGCATGCGCGCTTTGGAGATGAGGCGGCGGACAAAGAGCTGTTCTTTATGAGAGCCATCCTTTCGTACGCAGGAGGGCAACATGGTTTGAAGGACTTGACGCAAGGGAGTCGAGTAATAGTTTGAAAGCCAGAGGGCAAATTTAAAGAGGTCGGGGTCCAAAAGCGGCCCTACCACTTTGCGGATGGAGCTTAGCTTTTTAAATTGGGACCTTTCCTTTAGTTTGGCAACAATGCCCTTACAAACCTTGTTTCTGACAAGAACTTCTACCTGCGAGCCAGTTGAGACTTGAAGATGGGGAGGAATCTGATAATCAAGGGGTTGGTTGAAGCCCAGATCTACAATGACTGAGGCAATGCTGTGCTTTTGAGACTCTTCCATAGCGCTAATTTAAGGGGTTTGTCATTTGCGTAGCTTTCGATGGGGTGCAATAAAAATAGATGGGTCGAGTCATTGATTGCAAATGGTTGGTGAAAAGATTTTTGTTTTGTGGATGGCAGCCTTTTTGTGGAAACAGAAATAATGAGTTGGATCGAGGGGGAAGCCAAGAGCTTATCCCACTGTTTTTGATCAAAGCCGCCTACATAGTAAGTTGTGGCAAGGGCTACATGCTGCGTAAGCGCTGAGGCGACTTTTTCTAAAAAAAGGCGCTCCGATTCATGGTAGACGCAGATCAAGATGGGTGGCAAAAAAGAGGCGGCTTGAAAGTTTGGGTTGAGGCGTCTGACCATCTGGTGCATTGGTGCCAGCTCGACTCCGCTTGCAGGCTCCAAAGGGTGCAGCGCAAAGCGCGGCATATTGGCAGTAATCGGCTCCTGTTTTTTTGGTTGCACCTTTTGGGGCTTGGGGGCAGCTACGGGCGTCGGTTTAGGTTGGGGCGTTGCCTTTACAGGTTTAGGGGGCGTAGGTGCAGCTTCAGCAGAGCTCTCTCTTTTTGCAGCAGGGAGTTGCGCCTCCAGAAAGGTGCGCATCTCTTTTGTAAGTGCGAGCAGTTGATCAACGGGTGTCATGGGCCCAAAGGTAGCATATCTGGGTTTTTTTGGAGGAATTCTTCTTTCCAGTAATATTGATCCAAAATTCCTTCTGTTTTTCGTCCTAGTACGAGGTGCGCTGCAAAAATGGCTTCAATGGAGGCAAGTCCCTCGTCTGGGTGCGAACAACCCGTCTGTTTTCGTGGGTAGGCGGTGCGAATGTGCGCAGGCAAAGAGCGGTGAATGATCTCGGGGCTAAAGGTGATATTTTGCATCATCTTTTCTGCGTAGCGCCAGGTGCCATCTAAAATTAAAAGAGCGTAGGGAGCATCAGCTACTGAGAGTTCGGGGGCTCCAGGCGTCAATAAAACCACCCCCTTTTCAAGAAAAGAGCTTGTTTGCGGATAGGTAAAAAAAACAAACTCTTGCATCTTCTCAAGTCCACGCAAAGAGCACTTTTGCAGGTTTTCCTTGCGATGACGAATGATGATAGTTTTTCTGAAGTTGTCTTTAGTAAGCATTTTACAAAAAAATAAAAAAAAACATTTTATCATTATTTTTCTTTTTGTACAGTACAACCTTCGCAATATGACCAAAGAACAAGGAGAAAAGATGAGCTTTAGTTCAATTTCAAAGTGTTTGATGACAGCCGTGCTGTTTTCGATTGTAACAGTAGGATTTGCTGCACCACAGGGGGGGATCAAATGGAATACCGATTACTCTCAGGCTATGGCGACAGCTAAATCTGAAAAAAAACCAGTACTCCTCTTTTTTACAGGCTCTGATTGGTGTGGTTGGTGCAAAAAAATGGATTCTGAAATTTTTGCCTCTCCAGACTTTGTGCAGGCGGTAGGGAGCAAGTTTGTCTTTGTAGAGCTGGATTTTCCTATGAATACAAAATTGCCTGAAAAGATGGCATCACAAAATCAGATGTTAAAAAAGAAATTTGGTATCTCTGGGTTTCCAACAGTCATTATTTTAGATTCTAGCGGCAATTTTGTTGCAGAAACGGGGTATCAGGCAGGAGGCGGAAAAGCCTACGCTCAATACCTACAGCAGTTTGTAAGTTAGTCTCCTTGTGCCCCCTTAGGGGGGCGCATTTTATCATTAAAAACCCGTAAGGCACCCTTGTTTTGAAGAAGTACATCGTCTCTATTGTTTGTTGTTGGTTCGCTCTTTTTTCTATTGTTCACGCAGAGGACTCTTTTTGGAAAATGGATTACCAAAAGAGCCTGAAGGAGGCCAAAGAGCAAAACAAGGCACTCTTACTCTTTTTTACAGGCTCTGATTGGTCGGGGCCCTGTATGCAAATGAAAAAAGAGTCTCTGGATAGCTCTCACTTTCAAAAACAGATTCAACAAGCTTTTATCTGTGTAGAGGTAGATTTTCCTAAACATACAATTTTAGATGAGGCTTTGCAGCGGCAAAACTTAGAGCTAAAAGAGTCTTTTTATATTACAGATTTTCCTTGTCTTGTTCTTTTAAACCAAGAGGAGCAGGAGATAGGTCGTTTTTTTTCGGCCGCAAGCCATGAAAAGTTAGCGGGGGAGTTGGTACACCTTGCTGCCACCGATGCCTCGCTACAGCAAGGATTACAAAGTCTTGAGGTTTTGGATGCAGAGGGGTTGATCTCGCTTTTTTACATGGCAGAGCAGCTCGATAACCAAAAGGCTCGGGATGCTTTGATCCAACAAGGATGTGCAAGTGACGAGGCCTCTTTTTTCTTGGTTGAGGCGTATCGTAGTTTTGTTCAACAGGGGGCTACCCAGCAAGCCGAGCAGATTCGAGGTCAATTGGAAGAGGCAGCAGCAGGGGAGCAAAAGATCGCTTATTCTCTTGCCTTGATCGATTTTCAAGATTTAGCTGGTAAAAGCGGGCAAGAGGCCAATCCTGATTGCATTGTAGAGCCACTTAAAAACTATTTGCATTTTTTTGGTGAGGTAGATCTTGAAAATAGTTGGCGTGTGGAGATGATGATTGCGCAGGTTTATCTAAGTGCGGATGCGTGTGAAAAGGCGCATGAGTTTGCCAAAAGGGCGTACGAGCGGGCCCCTGTGGCCTTTAAGGGGGAGATTTCGCATTCCCTCGACTACATCTCAAGCCATTCGATAAGATAACAGCTGTTTTTATTTTTTTTTGTCTAGGCTTTGCTCTAGCAGTACTATACATCTTTTACGTCATCCCTCTGCCCTCGATAGAGGGCATTTAGCATGTAGCCCAGTGCAAGCGTTAGCGCAGCTCTGGGTAAAAGAGTGCCCCCCCCAATGCACCCTCGAAGAGGGTTGCTAGAATCACTTGTATGACATGATATTTTTCTTGCACCCTCTTCGAGGGTGCAATGCTCTGGAGTTCTCTATACCCAGAGCTGCACTACGTTTGCACTGGGCTACACTCTACGCGCCCTCTATCGAGGGCAGCAAAAAAATATAGTCAATTCACTTGAAAATTTAATTGGATTGGATGAGTCCAGCCTTCGCTTTTTACAACACACCCATGAGAACTAGCAGCTCTTGCTGGAGATCCACTAGAGTGGCTTCGAAAAAAGCGTGGCCAGGAAAAACATGCACAATGCAATTGGCAGCAAGCTTGTGCTGCTGCGTACGAAAGGCCTCGCGGACCATCCGCTTAAATCGATTGCGCTCGTGCGCCCTGCCAAATTTTTTGGTCACTGTAATGCCCAGTTTGGGACGATTTGTCTCTTCTGGATCACGGAAAGAGATATGTAAAACCAAATACTTTCCACAAGAGCGTTTTCCCTCTTTTTTGACGCGACGAAACTCATGCGACTTTAAAAGGCGCATCTGTTTGCTAAATGTTTGCGGGGTTGACTGGGTGGTAGGTAAATCTACTGTGGCGTTAATAGGTAACGACCCTTGCGACGACGGCGATTTAGAATTTTTCTTCCGTCAGCTGTTGCCATGCGCTTTCTAAACCCAGTGGCACGTTTGCGCTTTAGTTTACTTGGTTGGTAGGTGCGTTTCATGATAATATCCTCTAAAAATTATTTAAGGGCATAGCATACCATGGTAGGCTAAAAAAGACAAGACTCTTAAAGTTTGTTGACCTAAAAAGGAGATATCGTGTAGATTCTTGGCAAAAATAGGAGTCGTAGATGAAGGTAAAAGCATCTATCAAAGCAGATCCGACAAAAGGTGATAAGCTTGTACGACGTCGTGGACGTCTTTATGTGGTGAATAAAAAAGATCCAAACCGCAAGCAGCGCCAAAAGGGTCCTGCACGTAAAAAATAATTGAGAATCAGGTAGTATACAAAGTATGGCAAAAAAATCAGTTGTCGCAAGACAGAAGAAACGAGAAGAGTTGGTACGTTTAAACTTTGAAAGACGCACTATGTTGCGTAAAAAAAGTGTTGACATGCGTCTAAGTGAGGAGGAGCGTTCTGCAGCTCGTACATCTTTAAATAAGATGCGTCGCGACACATCTCCGAGTCGTTTAAAGAATCGTTGTCAGCTAACGGGGCGTCCACACGGATACCTTCGCAAGTTTAAGGTTTCTCGTATTTGTTTCCGCGAGTTTGCTGGATACGGCATGATTCCTGGTATCACAAAAGCCAGCTGGTAATTTGGAGTGCGAAGGCCCTGCCTTCGCTTTTCACCTCGACTCTCCTTGATTTTGTATTCTTTTATAAAATTGTAAAAAAATCACCGCATTGGCACCCAAAATATTGACTATAATGGATGCCCTTCTACATGATATTCTTTATGTTATCTTTAATGAGGTGAAAAATGTCTTATCTGAGTTCACTGGAAGCGCAACCTATTCTTCCACATCAACCTGTTCTTTACTCCTATCCCGACCGTCTTCTGCGTTTGTGCGTCTTTCAGGCAGGGATCTACTCGCAAGGTTATCCGGGCTGGTTTGAGCGCATCATTCACCGAATTTACCTAGTTTTTTCAAAATGTGTCTGTTCCTCCAAGCTGTTTAATGCGGAGATTGCGCAGGAGCGCCTCAACAATTTCCAAACACTTGGAGCAGAGGTCGAGATGATTGTCTCTTCTGGAGCTCAAATTCAAACCATCTCCTTTCGAGCAAGTGAATTTCGAGCCAAGTTGGAGGGATTTGGGGCTAGTTGGGATAAAAGGAATGTGGAGGGTAAAGAGGTCTTGGCAATTACTCCTCCTGCAGAGCAGCCTGGGAGCTGGCAAGCTTTTGAAGCGCAGATGATTGCACGCTTTAAGTGGGAGAAGCTTGACAGTGGTCTAATCATCACTTGCAAAGATGCAAGCTCAATCAACTTAGAGCAATCCCCGAAATTATTTGTCCATTGCAATTCAGCAAGTACAGTTTCTTGTATGCTGGGCTCCCGGATAGGTTTTTGGTTGGGTTGTGGTCAAGATATTTGTCTGTATGACCCGCGCGGCACCTGGAATAGTAGCGGGGTACCCTCTGAAGGGGGCTACTACCAGGATGCTGATGCCGTCTTGCAGCATGAAATAGGAAAAGGCGATCATAATATGAGTGATGTTTGGGTGACAGCTGCTTGTGGTGGGAGCTGCGTGGCTGGTTATCTCAAAAAAGAGCACCATGCTGAGGGCATCAACATGATGGTGGAGAGTGGCTATGTCAATTTAAACGAAGATTTTGTAGCACACCAAGCAGCTCCTGTGCGCTGGTTTGTTAATCGTTACCATACTGCTTTATATAATCGGATCATAGATGTAGAGGGACCACGAGAAACAGGCTTCAAAATGGATACTCTTTGGGAGGATCTTAAAAAACATGAGTCGAGTAGAGTGGTTGTGATCTACCCAGAAAATGACGAATACCTCCCCACACCCGCAACCCCCGATAAAATGGTTACTTTGGCTAAAAAGGTAAATTATCAAGGGAATGTTTCCAAAATCTCATTTCTTTCGACCAAAAAGTATCCCCACCGCGACCGCTTTTACGACTACAACGGAGCAACAACACAAGTCCTGCAAAGTGTATTTCGTCGGGAAGAATAGAGAAATTATAGTTGATTCAATTTTCAATTGAATCAACTATAAAGGGTTTTGTTGAATGATACTAATTGAAAATAATAAAATTAAAAAGTAGCCCATTTTCTTGTAAATAAACTTCGAATAGCACCTGTTTTGGCTATAGAAGCTGCGCGTATAGAGGAAATGATATGATTAGAGTTCTTAGGCCTGTAAGGCCGTTATGTTACAGCTCGAGGATTGAGCGCAGTGAGGCCTGGGTTAAAACAGTAATCATTGCTGAGTCCTATAGTCGTTTAAATTTAAAATTTCCCGTAAGAGGCATCAGATTTCAAAGAGAAGGGAAGCCTGGAGAACGTAGTAAACCATAATTGGTTTACAAGTTTGAAGGCAAAGCTTCTCAAAGAAAGGTGGTGTCTCTTACGGGAAATTTTAAATTTAAACGACTATAAAAGGACGATATAATAGTTTGTGCCGTTGATACCCTCTGGATCATGCCGTCCTTACAGGACTCAATACTATTTTGATTGTCACCCAGGCCTCACTGCGTTCAACCTGGGCTGTAATATGACGGCCCTGCAGGCCTAAGGGGTAAAGCAATCTTATCCGAGACAACCTAGCGCCTTTGGAATTATGCTTTTTTATCCATTCACTGGGCCCTTTTAATGGGGTTGTTGCGTAATTCAAGTTTTGATCACTTTTTGAACCTTTTTCCCCCATTTTGCCGATCTGTCGCTCGCTGTACCACATGTACTATCTTCGCTCCAGATCGCCAAACTGGAGCAAAAAT
>Ga0180433_10006177_pt1 | contig 15818 bp, 10 predicted proteins | sample SS_ome_8_FD_132980 | JGI IMG/M metagenome (GOLD analysis project Ga0180433, IMG submission 132980) | Hypersaline lake sediment archaeal communities from the Salton Sea, California, USA - SS_1_D_1 metaG | ecosystem: Environmental > Aquatic > Non-marine Saline and Alkaline > Hypersaline >... | reverse complement strand
TAGGGGGTACAGCACCCTTCTGGCGAGCGACGGCGAGGAGGCTTTGAAGATCGTCCGGCACGAGATTGTGCATGTCGTCTTGCTCGACATGCACATGCCCAAGCTGACCGGCCTGGAGACCTTGCAGTTGTTGAAGCAGTTCCGGGCAATGCTCCCCTGCATCCTGTTGTCGGCCCAATTGGACGAGTTGATCGTCGAGCAGGCACGGCGGGCCCATGCCTTCTCCGTGCTGGCCAAGCCGATCACCCTCGGGCAACTGACCGGCACGGTGCGGCAGGCCTTGCAGCGGACCTACGCCTGGCCGGGGTGAACGCTTCAAAACAACTCGCGCTGCGGCTCGATGCAATCCGGAGCGTCGTGTTTTGGGTTGTTCACCGCGCGGCTGACCGGATAGGCTTCCATCGCGTCGCTGGGAAAGGGCCGCAACAGCGCCGCCAGGGCGCCGCCACGCTGCTCGGACGGATCAAGCCAGCGGTCGTGGTCTTCGCGGGCGAGGATCACCGGCATCCGGTTGTGGATCGGCGCGACCCGTTCATTCGCGTCGGTCGTGAGGATCGTACACGACTCGATGTAGGAATGCTCAGCGCCCTCCCAGGCCTCCCAGAGTCCGGCGAAGGCGAACGGCCGGTCGTCGCGCAGGCGGAGGAAATAGGGCTGTTTCTGCCGCCCGGTCTTCCGCCATTCGTAAAAGCCGTCGGCAAGGACCAGACACCGACGACGACGGAAGGCCGCGCGGAAGGCCGGCTTCTCGGCCGCCGTTTCCGCCCGGGCGTTGATCCAGTCGCGTGGTAGCGCGGGCCCGCCCTCGGGCTTCTTCGCCGGCTTCCCCCACGATGGGATCAGTCCCCAGCGAAGCCAGACCAGCTCACGCCGCGGCGAGACGCCATCGGGGGCCAAACGCACGACGGCCACCGGCTGCGAGGGAGCAATATTGAACCGCGGCGCAAACGCCGGCACTTCCAACAACGCGAACTGTTCGGCCACCACACTGGCCGGCGCCCGTAGAGTAAAACGTCCGCACATGGCTAACCCGTAAACCGCGATAAAATCAACGCCGCGTTTTGCCCGCCGAAACCTAGGTTCGACGTCATCACGTGCGTCGGCGACTGTTCCCGGGCGGTGTTGGGGATGTAGTCCAGATCGCACTCGGGATCGGGGTTCTCGTAGTTGATCGTCGGCGGGAGGATGTTCTCGCGCAGCGTCATGAGCGTGGCGACCAACTCCAGCGCCCCGCATGCGGTCGTGGCATGGCCGACCATGCTCTTGGTGCTGGAGATGGGGATGGACCAGGCGTGCCGGCCGAAGACGTGCTTCAGCGCTAGCGTCTCGAGCCGATCGTTCAGCGGGGTGCCGGTGCCGTGAGCGTTGATGTAGCCGATCGCTTCGGCATCGAGGCCGGCGTCGTCCAAGGCCGCGCGGAGGCATTGCACATAGCCGCGGGCTTCGTAATGCGTGTCGGTGATCCGGTAGGCATCGTGCGTGCAGGCGTAGCCGCGCACCTCGGCCCAAATGTCGGCCTTCCGCGCCAGGGCATGTTCGAGGCCCTCGAGCAACACGACCGCCCCACCCTCGCCGACGACGAACCCGTCGCGCTGGCGGTCGAAGGGGCGCATGGCCCGGCCCATCCGGTCGTTGGCCCCGCTGAGCACGCCCAGCGCACACAGCCCGCCGACACCCAGCGGATGGATCATGCTATGCGACCCGCCGGCGAGCATCACGTCGGCCTGGCCGCGGCGGATCACCTCGGCGGCGTTGCCGACCGCTTGGGTGCTCGACGTGCAGGCGGTCAGGTAGTTGGCCACCGGCCCTTCGGCGCCGGCTGCCGCGGCGACCATCAAACAGGCGGTGTACGGTTCCTCCTCGGGGATGCTGTCCAGCCGTGCGCCGTGGAGGGCGTGGCGCATGAACAGCGATAGGTCGAACCCCTGGCCGTTGATCGACTTCAACAGCCGGGACGCCATCTCGCGAACGTCGGGAAAGATCTCGCCGCAGCCGAGAAATACGCCAAACCGACGCGGGTCGGACGAAGCGTCGGCCAGGCCCGAGCTCTCCATCGCTTCGCGGGCGGCGGCCAGGGCGAACCGCGTCTGCCTGGGCACCGCACCCCCGTTGGTCCAGGGTTCGCCTAGCGGAGCCAACCCTTGTTCGGCGGCTTCCGCGGCAATGCGCACCGGGAAGGGCGTGGCGTCGAACAGCGTAATCGGCCCGATGCCGCCGCGGCCTTCCGCCATGCTCCGCCACGTCTGCGCAACATCGGCCCCCACCGGCGATACACACCCGGCGCCTGTGATGACCACGCGCTGGCGATTCCGTTGCGGTGACGGCATACGGCCGCACTCCTGAGGACTGGCGAGGAAACAAGTGTTTCGCGGGTCTACCGAGACTCCGTAGTTTCAAGTTTCATCGTGTCGGAGGTCGAGCGGGAGAGCGAAGCTCCTACTGAGCCGTGAATCTTCAAGGTGTCAACGGCTCGGCGGGCGCCTCGCCCCCCCAGACTTGGAGTTACTGAAACTGTAAACAGACCGCGACCGTTGGCAATGGCCACAGTCGAAAGTCGCCCCGGTGGGAGACCGCGACACCGCAACCCGTAGGCCGGTCGTCGGGCCGTTTATGGAGTTCGGGGCAAGATGGTCTCCATCGCAAGTGTGCCGAATCCCCTATTTTAGCATGCCGAACCGAAATCTGCTAGAGGTGCGGCCGCGTTGCCATGCGGACACTTTCGACGGGAAAGCCCACCGGCGGTCACTTCGCGGATGTCCCGCACGGGAATATGATATCGCACCCCTTGCAGGTGGCCACGCATCAGACCGTATCGCACTGCCATTGCCCTGCTCGCCCCTCAATCCGGCGGAGCGTCAACCGGCCTGCCAACCGTTCGCCCGACAGCGCGACCTCCAGCAGCTCGTCATTCTGCTGGAGGACGGAGAACGTGCCCGAAGCAAAGCGGGCCACCGTGCCGCGCTCTCCGGAGACGGGCCCTTCGTAGTCGAGGTACTCCAGGCGATGGTCTTCGAGGGCTCGGCATTCCAGCCGCTTTCCCGGCTCGGGCACCTCCGGCAGCGCCCAGGTCCGCAGCACCTGGCCCCAGTGGAGCATCAGGTCGTAGTGGACGCCCCCTGGGCTGTCGTGACGCAGAAGGACATAGCGCGGCATGAGCGTCACTCGAACACTTCGGTCGTTTCCTCCGCGATCACCGGCTGCGGCAAGTTGTCGCTGCTAAGCTCCGCGCGGAAAGTGAACGTGCCCGGCTGCTGCGTTAGCACGCGAACCCGATACAAGACCTGCTCGCCCGGCGGAAGCGCGGCCACCGGGGCGAAGCGAACCGTTCGCCCATCGATGGCCGGCGTGGTCGGGCCGCTGGTACCGATCCGGTCGGGCAGCATTCCTTCCGGCAGCCGGGCCGAAAGCACCACCTGGGTGTCGGGCGTATCGCCGGGGTTTGCCACGCGGATCTCGTAGGTCAGCCCCTTGCTCAGCCGGACCGGGTCGCGCGAATCGCCCACCTCCATGGTCACTTGCTCGCCTGCCTCGACGATCTCCAGGCAGGCCTCGTCTTCCACGGCGAAACCGTTCGGCCCGGTCACCGTCACGCGGTTGCAGGCCTGCCGCGCCACGCGCAGGGCATCGCAATGCACCTGGAATCGGGCCGTCTTGCCGGCCGGCAGCGACGGAACCCGCCAGATCAGGCTGGTGCCCTCGGCGCGGTGCTCGGCCGTCGCTTTCACCGGCGACAACGCCGCGTCGTACCGGTCGACGATCGTCAGTCCTTGGGCCTCCTCGTCGCCGGTGTTGGTCACGTCGATTGTGAATTCCGCAATGCCGCCGACGACCGCCCGATCCGGACCCATCTTCTGGACCGAGACCGACGTCGGCGTCTCGGGCATGGCCGGCTCCGGCTGCAATTCGGGCTCTTTCCGCGGCGGGAATCCCAGCGCTGGAGGCGATTGCTGCTCGGGTTGGGCGATCGGAGGTTCCGCCGTAGCCGCGACAGCCGTGACACATGCCTCCGCGCTGCTTAGAAGCTGGCCCTCGGCAAGCACTTCGACCGTATGGCACCAACGCCCCGGTTCGACGGCTTCGAAGGTGACCTCCAGTTGCTGCGTCTCGCCGGGGGCGAGGCTGCCGAGGTCGCGTTCGATGGGGCTTTCGGCGGCGGCATGCCGCAGCCCGGCCGCGAAACGATCCTTAATCAACAAAGGGCCGGTCGGCACCTGTCTCCGATTGGTCACCACGATCTGGAAGGTTGCCTGCCCGCCGACGGCGACCTGCCGCGGGCCGGACGTCCGCACGTCGACTTCCGCCGCGGCGACGCTGGTGGTGGCCTGGGCGTTGGCCCGAAGCCCGCCTTGGCCGCTGACCTCCGCCTGGTTGGTCACGCTGCCCGGCGCGGTCGTGCGGCAGCGGACGTCGACCGTTTGTGTCTGGCCCGGGGCGAGTTGGCCCAACCGCCAGCGAAGCTGCCGACCGCCCAACTCGGCCGGCGGTGTGCTGCTGAGGTAGTCGAGTTGAACGGGCAGGTTGTCGGTCAAGACGACCTCGTTGGCCGCGAGGTCGCCGGGATTGGTCACCTCAATGCGGTAGGCGATCTCCGCGCCCACGCCGGCGCTGGCCGGCCCGGTCTTTTGGATCGCCAGATCGGCGGCGGTCCAGGTCTTCAGCGTCGAGCCATTGCCCACCACAAGCCGCCTGCCCGCCGCGCCGGCCACCGTGGCCGGGCGAATCACCTGAATGGCGATCCGGTTGGTGCCGGGTGTCGGTTCGGCCTGGAAGATCTCCGCGCTCGCCTGGCCATCGGCATTGGTCGGCACTTCGACCGCCGTGGTCCCGTTCGGCGTGAATCCGGCCGGCGGCCCATCGACGATCTCGTAGCGAACCACCCACGCCTCGCACGGTGATTGGTCGCTCTGCCGGGTGACGGTGGTGGTGAGCACATGGCGGCTGCCGGCCGGGTTGATCGACGGGGCAGGGAAAGCGAACTGGGCGTCGATCCAGTGGACCATGGCCGTCCGCGAGCGGCAATCCCAGGCGTTCACCTCCGGAGCGTAGACGGTCACCCGACTGGTCCCCTCGACCGGCGAGGAGAGCGACACCCAGCCTTTCCCGCGAGGCAGGCAGATGTCGTCTTCCGGGGTCGGCGTGCCGCGGTCGAGCAGGACATCCTGCCGCGACGTGCTGCCGATCGCGTAGGTGTTGTCGACCTTCCGGGGTCGATTGAAGTCGCCGACCAGCCAATCGACGAACGTATTGCGGCCAACGTCGACGAAGTGGCCCGTCCCGCTGAGCGACCATTCCAGCCGGCGGTTGGTCCGCAGCAAGCCGTCGGCCCCACGCACGCCGCCGGTGAGCACCACCTGGCTGCCAACCGGAGCGACGATCGTGGCGGGCGTGAGCACGACGGCCACGTCGGTGTCGCTCAGCGGCGGCCCGGGTTCCGCCCGATCGGCGGGGGCTGCGGCGATCGGCGGCTCGATGAAGATACTTTCGCCCGTCGGATCGATCCGAGGCACCCGCAGATACGCGCAGCCCGAGCTTAACAGCGCGGAGAAACCCAACGCGGTTGCCAGTAGCCAGCAGGTCGTCCGTGAGCGGCTCATGGGGGGCTATGGAGGCTTCAGTGGTTCACGATGGGGCGGGGGGAATGTGCAATGTCCAAGAGGCAGGGGCTACGACTGATTCAGATTCGCGCGGTCCGTTCGTGGCGTGGACGTTTCCCCTCTTGGTTCCATGGAAAACGTACCATACGATCCGCCCCGATGTGGCACTTTTTCCACAAGAGGCGTTGCCAAATCGCCCCCGGCCGGCACGACCGGCATAACCTGCGGGGTACATGGTGCCCCACGGCGTGCCTGTTTCCCGCTTCACATTGACAGCCACCTTTCCATAAGCGAAAATTATATGCTTGTGTTCCTCCCCCTAACCGTTCTTCCTGAAGGAAAGTGCCGTGACTGCCCCTTGGATTACCTATCGGCCGGAGCTGAAGGTTCTGGATTGTACAGTCCGTGACGGCGGACTGATCAACGACCACAAGTTCAGCGACGATTTCGTCCGCGCCATCTACGAGGCCAACGTCGAGGCCGGCATCGACTACATGGAGATTGGCTACAAGAACTCGAAGAAGCTGTTTCCCCAGGACCAGTTCGGGCCGTGGAAGCATTGCGACGAGGAGGATATCCGGCGGATCGTCGGCGAGAACAACACGCCCCTGAAGCTCACCGTGATGGCCGACGCCGAAAAGTCGGACTGGAAAACCCAGATCCTGGCCAAGCAGGACAGCGTGCTCGACGTGATCCGTGTGGCCTTCTACGCCCACCAGGTCTCCGAAGCGGTCGACATGATCCACGACGCCGCGGAGAAGGGCTACGAGGTGACCGCCAACCTGATGGCCGTCTCGACGAACACCGAGTCGGAAGTCGACCAGGTGCTGGAAGTCGTTGCCGAGACACCGGCCGGCGTGCTGGTAGTGGTCGACAGCTACGGGGCAATGTACGCCGAGCAGGTCGAACGGCTCGTGAAGAAGTATCTCGAGTTCGGCAAGGCCACCGGCAAGGAAGTGGGTATGCACGCCCACAACAACCAGCAACTCGCCTTCGCCAACACGATCGAGGCGATCATCCACGGGGCCAATCGGGTCGACGCCTCGATGGCCGGCATCGGCCGCGGGGCGGGCAATTGCCCCATGGAACTGATGATCGGCTTCCTGCGGAACCCGAAGTTCCACATCCGCCCGATCTACAAGGTGCTCCAGGACCACCTCGAACCGCTTCGGCAGGAGATGGAATGGGGCCCCTACGTGCAATACAACATCACCGGCCAGCTCAACGAGCATCCCCGCAGCGCCATTGCCGCCCGCAACGGCAACGGCCGCGACAGCTACGTCGAGTTCTACGACAAGCTGACCAACGACGTCTAGTCCCGACTGTTCACCGTTGTAGGACGGATCCGCAATCCGTCATCAATGGGTGTTGGCAGACAAGACAGGTAAGCGAATCGTCATTCCCACGCAGGCGGGGAACCCAGTGGTTTCCGGTAAGGCTCTGGGTTCCCGTTTGCGCGGGAATGATGCTCGGAAGGCCTCGCTGCCAGTCCTGAGCGCCAAAACTCATCAGACCGGCTACAGCAGATTGATGTTGATCGTCACCGGCCCGCGCGACGGCGGCGTGGGCGGGAGGATCACCCGGGCTGAGCCGCTACGTTGTAGCAGGCCGACGATTCCCCGCGCGTGCAGCGTATAGCGCCCATAGGGAACGCGGGCGAAATGGAACCGGCCATGCTCGTCGGTCACCGTCCGGCGGTCGGCACCTTCGAGGACGACGGTCACGCCGGGCACGACGACCCGGAACATCAACACTTCGAGCATGACCTGCCCCTGAATCGTCATCTGCAACGGGGGCGCGTCGTCGGGCAACCGGACGCCGACCCGCGATGCCCGGACTTGTAGCCCTCGCTTGAAGTAGGGGAACTTCATCCGTTGCGGCTTTTCTCGGGCCCAGTGGAACGTGCTCTCGATCAGGTCCCGCGGCAGGCGCCCCTGATCGGCCAGTGTCACGACGTACTCGGCATAGGCCTCTTCCTCGGGCAGGCTGGTGTTCAACCCGGCGGTCAGCGTGTCGGCGTCGATGGCGGCGGCCGCGGGGGCGAACAGCCCGACGATCAGCGTCACGAGCACGGCAGTGGGGATGGATTGGCGAAGCATGGTCGATCCTCACACGCGGGGGAGTATGTGGTCGGACGGCGGCGTTTTCCGGCAAGGTTCAGCGGGTGAGTTGTGAACCGGCAGGCTCGGCGGTGAAACGCCACAGGCCCCGAGCTTGTAGCGGAATCGGCCCCGGGAAGCAAGAGCAACCCAACGCACCCGTTTCCTTAGCCGGTGGAGTTGGGCTACAATGGAACGAGTAGGTTCCCTTCTACCCCCCACTACAGCAGGCCATGGTTCGCTTCTTAATCCTCCTGAGTTTCGTCTGTTTCGCCGGCCCACCGGGCAAGGCGCCGGCGGCGGAGCCTGAGCAGGTCCGCCGGGAGGTCCGCGAACTGCTGGCCGACCTCGACAGCGACGCCTACGCGCGGCGGACCGCGGCGGCCGATCGGCTCGACACGCTGGTCGGCCAGCCGCAATGGGGCGAGCTTCTGGCGAGGGAGTTCCACCGCGAACGGCTTCGGCCCGACATCTCCTTCGAGGTCCGTTGGCACCTGCGGCGGTGGTGCGAGGCATTGCCCGAGGTTCTGCCCGAGGCTGTCGGCGACCTCTCGATCGAACAGCTGGATAAGCTGCTTGGGCAGTTGGACGCCGACTCCTACGCCGTGCGGCAAGCGGCCGAGCAACGGCTGCGATGGCTCGCCTCGCAAGACGAGCATCTGCCGCGGGTGCAAGGGGCGATCGACGCAGCGCTGGCCGAACAGCCGTCTCGGACGGCCTCCGAGCCGTTGAAGAAGCTGGCCGACTGGTTGCGTCCGGCCATGGTCGCCGAGTACTGGCACAATCGGCAGCATCAGGCCGAGCAGCATCTGTTGGTCGACGTGCCGAGCATGAGCGCCGGCGCCATCCGCCCCAGCCATTTCGACCGCATCGACGACCAAACGGCCCATTGCGTCAGCGGCAACAACCTCAGCCCGGGCGACTATCCGGTGGGAGTTGCCTTTCCGCACCCGAACCAGCCGGACGCCTTCTTCCGGCTGGTCAACCTTTCGGCGCCCAGCCGTCGGCATGCCTACGCCGTGGAGAAACGGCAGGGCGACGCGACGCGCCTGGCCGCGATCAGCCGTCGCACCCTCGATCGGCTTCTGGGGCAACAGCGCCCCCTGACCCAGCCGGAACTGCGGATGCTCGCCACGCTCGACCCGAAAGAGGTTTCGCGATTTGCCGGCAAGTATCTGCTACAAATCGACGACCAGCCGGTGCCGACTGAAGAGAGCCAGGCCCAGCCGTTTGGTCGCCCCAGTCGGCACGGCACGCTATGCGGCGTTTTGGCCCGGGTCGGCACCCGCGAGGCGGCCCCGGGGCTGTTGAAGGCGATCAAGGAGAACCGCCTCCTGCCGCCGACGTCGTCGGCCCCTTACCGGCTTGACCTGCTGGCTGCGCTGGCAATCGCCGCACGCGACCCTTGGCCCGAGGTCGACGCCTGGCTGGCCGATCAGCGCAACCGGGAGCTGCCGCTGATCGAAGGGAATGAGGACGGCCCCGAGCTGGCCGCCACCGCCTGCGGACTTCTGCTACAGCAGCGCAAACAGGATCCGGTCGCATTCGGGCTGGAGCCGGTCGTCGACGCGACGATGCGGGACCTTGAGTTGCAGGGCTACCGGTTTCCTGACGAGAAGGTCAGGGCGAAGGCGGAGGAAATGACCAAGGGCCAATAACCAGGGGTCATGGATCACTGCCCTTCTTCCATGCGTCCCGCTTGGCTTTCAACAACCGATCGGTGTAGCTCTGCGGCTCGGGTTGCTTCTCTTTCGTCTTCACGCGCTTCTTCGTCGGCTGGGCCGGCTTCTCGGTCGGTGCAACTGGACGCGGTTCTTGCTCAAGCGGCGCAGGCCCGGCGGCGCGACGCGCCGATGGGGCGAATCGTGCCGACTTCACCTTCCGACCAACCCGCGGAGCCGCGGTCGACGGCGCCGTGACCGGCTCCCGGGCCAGGCTCGCCCAACCGAGCGACGCCAAGGTCGCCCGAACGTCGATATGGACGCGGCGAACCAGTACGTCAAAGAACAGCAGCCAGCTTCCCAACAACAACACCAGCGGCCAGGCATCGCGGCGGCTGAAGGTGGGCGCCAACTCGCCGCGGCGGAACGGATCGGCCGCCAGCAGCGGGTTTGAGAAATCGTCCCCCGGTCCATCGATCAGCCGGCCCGGCTTGCCCCCGCGAGGCGTCAGTTCGGCCAACGCCCGAAGCAGCGGGTCGTTCGACCGGCGGTCGCGGAACTCGGGCGAGTAGAGCACGTTGACCCCAACGACAATCGGCGCCGCCCGGCTCGTCGTTCCGTCTGCCTGCGTTGTGCCGCCCGGGTCGATCGCCACGAAATGGCTGCCCGGCGCATCGATCGGGAAGCTGCCGACATATCGACCGGGGGCGACTTGCACCAGGTCGAACGGCCGGGCCTTCAGGTCCGGTCCCACGGCACTGCCGGCCATCGGCAGGAAGTTCAAGAATTCCTCCCGCGGCCCGAGTGCATTGACCACAAGCCGCACCCGCTGCTGCTCGACCTCGGCCGAAATAGAGAACCGATCCGCATTGTCCGCCGGCCGCATCGACCAGCGGACGATCTGGCCGAACAGCTTGTCGAACAACGGCCGCTCGACCCACTCGGATGTCCACCGCCGGCCAATATCGCTGGTAAAGGCCACCGCCCGACCCGAGCCGTAGGTCCAACTCGCCAGCAGCGCGTTGTTCTTTCGTTCGCTCGGCTCGGGCGAACGCAGAGCCACCTCGACCAGCGGGCTGCTCTTGGTTTGCGTCAGCACAAACCCACGGATCGGCGGCAGGGTGTCGTCCAGGCCGCGAACCATCTCGTGCGGAAAACAGACCGCCGGGTGGACCGGGTGCTTCTGCCATATCAGCGGTCGGGCGATCCGTCGCGCTTCGCTAAGGAAGATTCGCGGCAAGGCGTCCGGGTCGGTCGCCAGGTAGAACCTCCCCCGGCCGGTCACGGCTATTTCGCTCAAAAGCGGCACCGCGGCATCGGTTCCCACGGCGACCGTGGAGACGGAAATCTGCTCCCGGGCCATCCGCGCGGCAAGCTCCGGGTACTCCGAGCCCGCAGTTCGCCCGTCGGTCAGCACGACCATGTGTTTCACCGAGGCCTCGACCTTGGCCAACGCCTCGTAGGCTGCTTCCATCGCCGGATAGAGGTTCGTCCCGCCGCCGGCACCGATCGAGGCAATCCGGCCTCGGACGCGACCGGCCGCCCCGAGCTGATCCAGCGGCACCACCCAATGCGGCATCGTATCGAAACTCACCACGCCGAGATAATCCTTCGCGCTGAGCGTCTGAACGCTTGCCATTGCGGCCGCCTTGCTCATCTGGTTCTTTCGCCCCTCCATCGATCCGGAACGATCGATCACCAGCACGAGTGCCCCGCCGGGCACGACTTTCGCATTGTCGATCCGAAAATCGACCGGCATCGCCTTTTCCAGCTCGGTATGAGTCCAGCCGCCGGGGGCAAAGCTGTTCGGACCGCCAAGCATCACCAGGCCGCTGCCCATCTGCTGGGTATTCCGCGCGAGCATGGCAATCTGCTCGTCGGTAAAATGTTCCCGCGGCACGTCCAACAGCACCACACTATCGTATGGCAGCAGTTCGCCGGGTGTGGAGAAGAGCCGATTGCTAGCCATCACGTGCAAATCGAGGCCCTGTCGGCGGAACCGCTCGGCGAGCCGGTCGCCGGTGCCGGGGTGGTCGACATTGTCGATCAGCAACACCCGCCCCTTGCCGCGGATGTGGACGAAGCTGGTCGCCCGGTTGTTCTGCCGGAACTGGTCCTCGCGGCCCTCGTCCGGCTCGAAGCGGACCTGGTAGCTGTAGAAGCCGGCGGCGTCGATCGTCTGGCGGATCGGGAAGACCTGCTTGCCGGGGGAAAGCTCGACACGCTGTTGCGAGGCGTCGGGATTGAGCACCTCGGTCCGGTTGCCCAACTGTCGCGAGAAGATCAGCCGACCGCGGACGGTGTCTGCCCGGGCGCTGGGCGCGAGGCTGGTCGAAAGCACCGCCTTCAGCTCGAACGGCTGCCCGCGACGGACATCGGCCGGCACGGAAAGCTTCTCGACGACCACCTCGCCGGCCGCCTCGTAGCGGATCGGCCAGACGTCGATGCCGACACCCTGGTCGACCAGCGACTGGGCCTGGCGTCGGGCGTCGCCGACGTTCTCATTGCCGTCGCTGATGAGGACAACCCGATGGTTGCTATCCTCCAGCAGCGCGGCCTGAGCCTGCTTCATGGCCGCGGTCAGATTGGTGTAGTCGCGGTCCAGCGGGCTTTCGATGGCCGACAGCCGGGCACTGCCCTGGTTGGGGGGCACCTCGATGGCCGCATCCCGGGCAAAGGCGATCACCCCGGCCCGATCCTCCCCGCGCCGCTGCTGGTCGATGGCTGCCTGGACCCGCTCCACCATGGTTTTCCTCTGTGGAGGGGATATGCTCGCCGACTGGTCCAGCAGATACATGACCGTCAGCCGGTCGTGAACGCGGACGACCTGGATTTCCGCCAGCGCGCAGACCAGCATCAGCAACACGGCCGAGCGGACGCCCAAGGCGATCCAGCGACGGTGTCTACCCAGCAGGCTCAGCCGGGGGAGGCTATACCACCACAGCACCGGCAGCAGCGCCAGCAGCAGCAAGTAGCCCGGTGAGCCGAATGCGATGCGGTAGTCGAACATGGCGGTTGGTGGGGTGCCGGCAGTGGAACGGGTCGTTCAGCGGCCGCATGTCGCGTGGCCCCCGGTTGACGACCCCGCGCAACGACTAGTATAGTAACATATTACGCGAACGGTTGGGGACAGGGGACAACGGGCACATCTGACTATGCCGCCGACGGTGATCGATCTGCGAAGCGTCGAGGACTGGCGCGATGTGATCCATCGGGCGGTCCAGGCGTTGGCTGAGGGGCGTCTGGTCGCATTTCCGACCGAAACCGTCTATGGGCTGGCGGCCAGTGCGCTGAATCCGGCGGCGGTGGACGGCCTGCTTCAGGCGAAGGGCCGCCAGGAGGGCCACCCGCTGGCGCTGGCGATCAAAAGTGCCGACGAGGCCCGGGATTACGCCCCGGATATGAGTTCGCTGGCCCAGCGGCTCGCGCGGCGGTGCTGGCCGGGCCCGATCACGCTGGTGGTCGACAATTCCCACCCGGAGAGCCTCGTCCGGCAGCTCCCCCCGACGGTGCGGAAGGCCGTGGCACCCCACGATACGGTGGGTCTGCGCGTGCCGGGCCATCAGGCGATCCTCGACGTCCTACGGCTTCTGGCCGGCCCGTTGGCCCTCAGCAGCGCAAACCGATCCGGCGATCCCGACGCGACCGACGCCCGGCAGGTCCTCGACGCCTTGGGCGAGGAGATCGACCTGGTGCTCGACGACGGACCGTGCCGCTTCGGCCAACCGTCGTCGGTCGTCCGGGTCGAGGGCAACAGCTTCGAGATTCTCCGCGAGGGGGTGGTTCCCGAGCGTACCCTGCGGCGGCTGGCCAGCGTGATGGTGCTGCTTGTCTGCACGGGCAACACCTGCCGCAGCCCCTTGGCCGAGGTGATCGCTCGGAGGCTCCTGGCCGAGCGCCTCGGCGGCACGGCCGATGTCTTGGAGGAAATGGGCGTGATCGTCATGTCGGCCGGAATCGCCGCGATGATGGGCGGTCGGGCCAGCCCCGAATCGGTCCAGGTCGCCGATCAACTCGGCCTCGATCTGACCAGCCACCAGACGCAACCGCTGACCGAGCCGCTGGTGCGTCATGCCGACGTGATCTATACGATGACCCGATCGCACCGCGAAGCGATCGTCGCCCAGTGGCCCAACGCCGCCGAACGCGTGCATCTGCTCAGCACCGACGGCGGCGACATCCCCGACCCGATCGGCGGCCCCCTGGAACGCTACCAGCACTGTGCCCGAAAGATCGAGCAGGAGTTGGCTCGCCGGGTTGAGGACTTGCCGCTGTAGACCTTCGAGCCATAGAATCGGGTAACGCCCTCGCCTGCGCGGGAACGACTACGTTGCAGGACGACTTTCAGTGGTTCGAAGTTTCGTGGTAGGAAGGATTTGTAATCCGTCTTTATCGCAGGGACGGATTGCAGGTCCGTCCACCGGGATGAACAAACCGGCTGTCGTGCATTCCAATCATGTCCCGCTACTTCACCGAGGCCCTGTTCACCGACCTGTACGAATTGACGATGGCCCAGGCGTACCATGCCGAGGCCATGAACGAGCCGGCCGCGTTCGAACTCTATTTCCGCAGCCTGCCCGAGCATCGCAACTTCATGGTCGCCGCCGGGCTGGACGACGTGCTGGGCTATCTGGAAGACTTGCAGTTCGACCAGTCCGACCTCGATTACCTTCGCACGGTCGGTGAGTTCAGCGATGCCTTCCTCCAGCGGCTGGCCGAGTTCCGTTTCCGCGGGCAGGTCGAGGCCGTGCCCGAGGGGACCGTGGTCTTCCCCAATGAGCCGCTGCTTCGCGTTGTAGCGCCGATTCTCGACGCCCAGGTGGTCGAGACGTTTGTCATCAACCAGGTGCATTTTCAGACGCTGGCGGCGTCGAAGGCGGCACGCGTGGTGCTGGCGGCGCACGGGCGAAAGGTCGTCGATTTCGGCTCCCGTCGTGCCCATGGTACTGACGCGGCGCTGAAGGTTGCCCGGGCGGCATGGCTGGTTGGCGCGGCCGGCACGTCGAACGTCCTGGCGGGCAAGCTCTACGGCATCCCGATCGTCGGCACGATGGCCCATAGCTACATCCAGGCCCACGACGACGAAGCGGAGGCGTTCCGCGCGTTCGCCGAACTGTATCCGCAAACCACCTTGCTCGTCGACACCTACGACACGCTCGAAGGCGTGCGGAAGGTGATCGATCTGTGTCGGCGTTCGGACGAGGACGTGCGGTTGCGCGCCGTCCGGCTCGATTCGGGCGACCTGGCCGAGTTGGCCCGGCGCACCCGAGCTATGCTCGACGAGGCGGGGCTGGGCCATATCCGGATTGTCGCTTCCGGCGGCCTCGATGAGTACAAGGTCGCTGCGCTACGGGAGGCCGGCGCGCCGATCGACGCATTTGGCGTCGGCACGAAGATGGTCGTCGCGGCCGACGCGCCGCATGTCGATTTCGCCTACAAGCTGGTCGAGTATGCCGGCGAGCCGCGAACGAAGCTGTCGACGAAGAAGGTCCTTTACCCGGGCCGCAAACAGGTTTTCCGACGAATGGCGCATGGCAAGTTCGCCGGCGACACGGTCGGCCGCGACGACGAATCGCTCGACGGCCAACCGCTGCTAGAGCCCGTCATGCGCGACGGATGGCGCTTGCCCGCGGGCAATATCTCGCTGGCCGACGCCCGGGAGCACGCCCGGGAGCAGCTCGACCGCTTACCCGAAGCCCTGCGGCGGCTCGATGAGGTTGCCCCCGGCTATCCGGTCTCAATTAGCCCACGACTGGAACGGGAGTTGCGAAAGCTTTCGTAGGATAGGGGCAGGTAGGGTGGGGCTCGCTGCGCTCGTCCCACCCTGCGGAAACAATCGCACCCTACAGTGATTCATTCGCATAAATTACGGACTCGCAAGTTCGCAACCGAACAGGAAGACTCACCATGAAGATCGTCGCCTTTGAACTTGAACAGTGGGAACGCACGGCGTTCGACGAATTGGCCGAAAAGCACGATGTCGAGACGCTCACCGACGAGCTGGACGACGCGAATGTCGCGAAATTCGAGGACGCCGAGATCATCTCGACGTTCATCTATTCGAGCCTCGACCGCGAGGTGCTCGAAAAGCTGCCGAAACTGAAGATGATCGCGACCCGATCGACCGGCTACGACCATATCGACGTCGACTACTGCCGCGAGAACGACATCCGCGTGGCCAATGTGCCGGTCTACGGGGAAAACACGGTGGCTGAGCACGTGTTCGGGCTGTTGTTGACGCTCAGCCACAAGCTCGACCAGGCGATCGACCGCACCCGCAAGGGTGATTTCTCCCCGCGCGGCCTGCAGGGGTTCGACCTGTTCGGCAAGACATTCAGCGTGATCGGCACGGGCAATATCGGCATGCATACCATCCGCATTGCCAAGGGTTTCGGCATGGAGGTGCTGGCCTTCGACATCAAGCCCCGGGAAGACTGCGCCCGGGAACTCGGCTTCCGCTACGT
>Ga0180433_10006176_pt1 | contig 15820 bp, 14 predicted proteins | sample SS_ome_8_FD_132980 | JGI IMG/M metagenome (GOLD analysis project Ga0180433, IMG submission 132980) | Hypersaline lake sediment archaeal communities from the Salton Sea, California, USA - SS_1_D_1 metaG | ecosystem: Environmental > Aquatic > Non-marine Saline and Alkaline > Hypersaline >... | reverse complement strand
TGATGGCACCGTGTATTTCTTCACCTGGAGACGAGAGGGGACGCGGGGGGATGACATTTGGGTCAGCCGCTGTATTAATGGGCAATACCAGGAGGCAGAACGTCTTCCTTGGCCCATCAACACGGATTTCATCGAATACGATCCATATGTTTCACCCGATGAGAGCTTTTTGATTTTCGGCTCGACCCGTCCTGGCGGCTATGGAAACAGCGATAACTATATCTGTTTTCGCACTGAGGATGGGAGTTGGACGTCTCCTTTCAATTTGGGCCGCCCGTTGAATTCTTCCAGTTGGGATCTGTGTGCCAACGGGACTCCTGACGGCAAATATTTCTTCTTCACCAGCGGGAGAAAAACCGATGTTGACAAAGGCCATATCGGTAAGATATCCGGCGCAGAACCGGCGCAGGATTCCGATCTGTACTGGGTTAATTTTTCTTTTATCAATGACCTGAAAAATAACGTGTTCATCCAGCAGAACGCTGCTGAAATTCTAAAGCAGGATTATCGACAAAATGGCATCGAGTCTGCCGTAAATATGTTGAATAAACTCCATCGGGATCAAAAGGAGTCCGTATATTTCCCTCCGTTTGAGCTTCTGTCCATTTGCGGGAGTATGATAGTTAACAAAAACATCGAAGATGCGGATTTATTCTTTTTAGCTCTTGCTGACGCTTTGCCCAAGGATCTTTTGATCAAGGAAGGTTATGCCCGCATCTGCGCCATGAACGGACATGTTCCCAAAGGTTTGGAAATTCTCGAGGAGTTAGAGTCGGAAGATCCGGACTTTGATCTCAGCGATTCTTTATCAGGGCTCGGATATCTCTTCACCCTTTACCCTGACAAGACAGAAGATGCGCTGACGGTTCTGCAGTTCACTGTAGAAAAATTTCCACAAGATCCTTGGGCCTATTACAGCCTCGCCCGTGTCTACCGCAGACTCGGAGACCTTGATAAAGCCATCGCTAACTGCAAGAAGGCCTTGGAGATCAGGCCGGATGTCGGTGACGTTTCGCAACTGCTGGAACTTCTGCTCAAAGAGCAAGAGGAAAAAAAGGAGTTTTAATATGAAAAAATGTTTGTCTGGATTTTGTTTTCTTGCCTTTTTCATTTTCTTTCTGGTTGGCAATTCGGCTGCCGCAGCGGAGGACACACCATCCGATTATGAAGCCGTGAAAAAAAGCATCGAGCAGTCGATAGGCTGGGCCATCGAGAAGGATTTTGAGGCCATGTACCGCCTGTGGGCGGACAACATGTTCCATTTCTGGCTGTTTTCCGACTCCATCGTGGTGGGCCTGGATAGCTTCAAAAAGTATTCCGAACGGTGGAAGGATCCTGATTTCCGCGGTACCCGCTTCGAATTCAAGGATCTGCGTATCGTTTTTTCTCAATCCGGCGATGTGGCCTGGTATTCCTGCTTTCTCGATGACTGCGGCGCCTATAAGGGCAAGGAATTCTGTCTGAAAGATGTCTTCCAGACCGGTGTCCTGGAAAAACGGGATGGCCGCTGGGTTCATACGCTGATGCACGGCTCCTATCCAGTCGATAAAATACCGGAAAATTATGTGCGGCGTTTTTATTCAGGCCTTTTTGATAAAAGTGATGAAAAATAGCGGCTGATTTCTTGCTCGGCTTGACATTCGCTGGTGCTTCGATCTATTATTATTATCAACACGGGCTAGGGTACGATTCGGGCAGGAGGTTTTATTTTAGGAGTGAAGAACAGGGTGTTTTTTCACTCTGAATTTAAAGCTAAGGAGTCGCCAATGATCTGGAAAAAAACGGATGCGGACAGCCCTCCAACCAAGCCTCCCCTCCAATCGCCGCCACCACCATCGGCCCCTCGGAGCCAGCCGCCGTCTGCCAAGGACCGGGCTTTGATCGGGTCATCGATCAAGATTGAAGGGAACCTCTCGGGCGGTGAGGATCTGTTTGTTGAGGGCCGAGTCGAGGGAAAAATTGATCTGAATCAGCATAGCGTCACCATCGGCAATGACGGGCGCATCAAGGCTGATATCCATGGACGGAGAATTGTCGTTATTGGTGAGGTGGAGGGCAATCTCTACGGATCAGAACAGATTACCCTGCGGCAGTCCAGCAAGGTGCGGGGTAACCTTATTGCTCCGCGCGTGAGCCTGGAAGACGGAGCTGACTTCAAAGGCAGCATCGACATGACTTCCAAGCCTCCTGTGGAAGCAAAGCCGTTACACAAAGACATTGCTGTAGTGAAGTCTCCCTCACCACAGAGCCCCGTTCAGGATAAGGCTGTGAACAAAGTCTGATTCCAACGACAAAAGACGGCCCGCAAAAGAAGCGCCAAAGCAATATCCCATGACTCTGAGTACTACAGAAGACACCGTGGTTTTGTCCACAGTGTGTAAATCACTCGGACTGAACCACCTGATTGACACAGTGGGGGGCAATCACAGTCTCTCAATCCTGGACCTGGGACCCGCCCTCGAAGACAATGTGCGCTTCTGGTCGCAATTTTCCTGCCGGTTGCATATCCAGGATTTCTATCGCAGCTATCGGGAGTGGAAAGCCTCGGTTGCACCGGAGGAGAACTCCGTGGAAACAGCGTTTGCCGCGCTGCTTCCATTCAGTGATGAAACAGCCTTCGACATTATCCTTGTCTGGGACCTGTTTAATTACTTCGATCTGAGGGAACTCGAGGTGCTCGTTCAGAGACTGAGCCGCTGGTGTCGTCCGAAGACCAGGTTTCTTGTGCTGATCTCATCTCTGCCGAATATCCCCCTGACACCCACGATCTACAGGATTATTGACCGCGAAAAGATATCCCACGAAATACCAACCCAGGAAACAAGACCTTGCCCGCGCCATCAGCCGAGGGATATAGCCAGACTCATGGCACGGTTCACCGTATCGTGTTCCTTTCTGTTGCGTCACGGCGTTCAAGAGTACGTCTTCACATTCGAATAGACGAACCCGCTTGAAATTGACAGGGATGCGGTGAATCAGCACCGGCAGGAAATCCTTCCTGCTTTCGTCAGCTACCTCCTCTTTTTCCTAGGCCATGTTTGGATCGCCTGGAAGAAATCGAAAATACGCCCGTCTTTGTATCTGTATCTTTCCGGGAATTTATGCAAGCTTATGATGACAGGAAGCATCACATATTCATAGACATCGGGGCGCTGCTGCAGATAACCCATTTTCGGACCATATTTGTTTTCGTGGGTGTTGCAGTACAAAATTATTTTCTTTGTCTTAGGGCCATAGGGAGAGTACCGGAGTTGATAATGCACCGTGCCTTCATAATAATGCTTGTTGATCCGCCTGAGATTCAGTAGTTTCGATCCGATGGGATACCATGGTTCGGCTTCCGGTCCTGCCGCCAGGACTGTTCCGATATACCTGCTACCCTGCCTTGTGATGCGCAGGGCAAGGGCATGTTTGAAAAATCTCTTGGGGTGAACGATGTCTTCTTCCTCCAGGCTGGACCAAAGCCCGGTGATATCGCCGCCTTCTTCAACGGGAACGTCCAGCAGTCCGATATCCTTTTGATCTTTGGAACCGGATTCATCCCCGGTCCGGCCTCCGGTTTTTCCCCCAGATTCATCTCTGGATTCCCTGCCGGTTTCCCCTGTTCTTTGGCCTGTCCCTCCTTCAGTTTCACCCCCCGCTTCAGTCCTACTTTCTGAACCGCCGCTTTCCCTTCCGCTTTCGCCTTCGCTGCGGCCGCCACTTTCGGTCTCACTTTCTCCTCCTCCACCCGCATCGACCTCCCAATCCGAAGTCTCCTCCCATTCTCCGGCGCCGCCCTTTTCCACCACCGAAACGGCTGCAGAATCCACCTGAGTTTGCGTGCTGCAAATGGCTGTGGCCACTCCTTCTTTGATGGCATAAACTGATACCTTCAAACCGCTCCCCACGATGCCAGCGATCGAAGGATCGCTCACACTCCAGCGGAAGTTCATTTTGGATAATTCCTCTGCAGACACCTTGTTTCCCATCAGGTCTAAAGCGGCCACAGTCAGCGGCGCCGACTTTCTCTTATCAAGCGATAACTCAACGGATTTCGGTACGATGGTCAGGGAACTCAGCTGGAGGTAAGCATCATCTTCTTCCTCAGGCGGAGGCAGTTCGTCCCGTTCTTCCGGGCCCACCTCGACTTCCGTGCCGCCTTGCTGTTCAAATTCTCCGGACGGTTTTTCCTTTGGTTTGATGATGAGGTTTACGTCTGATCCGAATGGGACCGAAGTGCCGGGTTCGGGATCGGTGTTCAAGACGACGTCGTCCTCTTCCGTGCCAGAAGGGATGATGGCTTTCAGCGCCCATTCCTCATCCAGGGGATTGACTTTAAATTGGATTTTCTTCCGAGCCGCCCTTACGCTGCGTCCCCTCACTTCCGGAACCCGGACCATTTTGTATTCATCGTAGATCGTTAAGGTTACTGTATCTTCAGGTCCTATCAACACTCCGGGTTCCGGCTTCTGTTTGTAAACGAAGTGGTTTTTGACGGGGTCATCGGGAATTTTCCCCCTGATATTTTTTACCCTTGGCGTCTCAGCGCCGGGGAAAAGTATCCCGACTCTGTTGGAGGCATCATCAAAGCTCAGCTCCCTGACTTCCGGCATGGGCTTCGTGTTCATGTCGACATCAGCCAGACTGATTACCTGCACGGTTAGGCCGGAATCAGGAACATTGTAATATTTCCCCTCCAGAGTAATGGTCACCTTTTCCTTCCTGTTCCCGGGCGATGTGATAAAGGATTCGCTCACCCGGAAACCCTGGCGGCCGGTTGCCTTCAAGCTGCATGCGGATACATCCGTCTCTTCAAAGGCAGGAATGGTGCTCTTCTCGAACTGAAGATCACCCTCTGCCCTTACACCGCCCTCGATGGAAAAACGACCCTTCAATTCGTAAGCGTCATCAAAAGGTTCGGCGTTAACGACGGTCACCTGAAGCTTGTAGGTGTTATCCTGGTCCGGGACCTTGACAAGCAAGAGCTCGTCCTCGACCACCCTCAGTGCACTGAAGGAAGCCCGCCACATCGTGTAGGTCGCCCTTATCCCTCTTTGCCAATCCTCATAAGGAACCTTGACGTACGTAGGAAACAGGGCATCAATTTCTATAACATCGGGGAAAAAATCTAGATGCAGAAGTCTGGAAAAATCTGTGAAGTTTTCATAATGATCCCATACCATATCCCAAAATATAGCGTTGAACATCTCTTGCGGATTCTTAGATACAAATTTTGTCAAAAACCTTTTTTGGAAATCTTTACTGTCGAAGCACAGATTCCCCATTTTGTTGTCCAATCTGTCCCGTGTTTTTAAGGCTACAGCCTTAGCAAATTCATCTGCCTTCATAGCGCCGGTGTATTCCTTGCTGAGTAATGTGCCCTCCATGCTGTTTTTCATCCGCTCTTCCCACGTATAGTTGAAGATAGATTTGAATCGCCATTCGATAATACCTTCGTAAGCGAAATGCGTACTGCCCTGTATTTGTAAACCAGGTGGGCCGTCATGGTAGTTGGGGTCAAACCAATCGCATCTGTCTTTATCCTTGACTATATGTTTGTGGCTTTTACCCGCCTCGGCTATTTTCCGCCATTCGGCTGCATCGAAATCCCTGTAAGGGCCCACCACATCAAAACCTTGAGGCTTGTCTGCAGACAATTCGCTTTTGGGCATCCCCACCGTGTGAAACGGGCAGCTCATGTCCTGGATGAAATGGGCCAGATATGCAGCCTCTCTGGCCGCTTCATCCGGATTCCTGTTTTTAAGGAGTTTCTTTTTGAGCTCCTCTAAGAATGAGGCGATGCATTCGGGTGCCTTTCCCTCTTTCGTTCTCGGATTGTAGAAATGCCAGGAGTCGAAAGAGTTGTCCAGATTGTCCGGACCTTCGCCATGGACTTTCAAATCTTTATCCGCATAAACACCGGAGTATTTGGCTATCTCTTGCTCGGAAGGGAACCGGAAGCCAAATAGTCGTAAGGCCGGATGTTCTTGGAGCTTCAATAGGGCGACCTTGCCGAGGAATTGATGGGTGGCGAATGTGCTCCCAATCAGCGTGGCTGAGCTCCAACCGAAAAGGATTTCGCGCATGAACAGCCCGAACAGGGCTATACAGACAACAATAAAAAGGATTTTGAAGAGATATGCTTTGTTCATCATTCTAATATCCCTCTGCAATCATTCGATCGCAAGAACGGCCGATTCACCGGTGATCTTATCCTTATAAAAAAGCATCACCTGGATTTTGTAGACACCCGGAGTTTTTCCGGCAACCAGGTTGCTTTTCAAGACCGCCGATTTACCCACCGGGATAGACAGCTGCTGGGTCTTTTCCTTGATGGTTTTGTCCTGCTTCAATATCTTGTAGTCAAAACGGATCTCGGCTTTTTTGTCTTTCGCCATCGGGTTTGTGATCAGGCATTTCACCCGGATCTCGAAATCGCCGCCAGGGGGAATTGGGTTAGGTCGGATCTCTATGGATTCGATCAAAAGAACTGTCTCCACGGGAACAAAGTCTTTTCCCATGGCTTCCTCTTCCCGGATCTGATAGTCATGGGCTGGCTGATTCTGCTGTTTATAAATCTTTGCGGCAGCTGTTATTTTTCCATAGAATTCTCGTGTTTTCGAGGCTTTAGCAAGATTTTGCAACCTTTCGAAATGTTCGATAGCTTGAAGATCCAGTTCCATGGCTCTTGAAAAATGCTTGTGGGCTTCATCTCTTTGCCCCTGTTCGTGCGAATAATATCCCAGATAAAGATACTCGATGGGGCTTTCGGATTTGAGCTCGACAGCTTTCTTCATGTCCAGGACAGCCTGCTCCTTATTTCCCAAAACCCAACGGGAAAGGCTCCGGACAGAATGCGCTTCCGAATCCTTGGGGAAGCTTGCGATTTCTATGTTAGCGTCCTGGATGGACAGGTCGTAGTTCCCCAGCATCCAGTGATAATAGGCCCGGCGGCTGTAGGCGGGGGAGACTTTCTGATTACCCTCGATGTATTTATTGATATCTGTCAGCGCAAGGTCGAACTTGCCCTGGGATGCGTAGGTTTGTGCCCTCCCGTTTCTGTATTGATGTGATTCTGGAGCCAGAGCGACCGCTTTATCGAAATAAGAAAGCGCCTGCTCGTGCAAGCCTTTCTTTTTATAGGCCCAGCCCAAGCTGTCATAACCACCAGGCTTAGTTGGCTCGATTCGGATGATCGTCTCGAAATCGGCTATGGCAGTGTCTATTCTGTCCGTATTCAAGTAAAGCCATCCCCGATTATGATAAAAACTGGTGTCCCGGGGATTGAGAGTAATCGCTGTGTTGAAGTCCTGGATAGCCGCATCGTGTCTTTCCAGGATCCAGTGAGCCGTGGCACGATTGTTATATCCGGTGGCGTATTCAGGATATAAAGAAATAAGCCTGTCGGCTTCCTGGATGGCTTCTTCGATTTTTCCTTGGACCAGAAGGTCATCAAATTTTTTCCACATAGCCCTGATTCTTTGGGATCTAGTAGAAATAGGACTTTGTGTCTGAGGCGGTTCATGCTGCCGCCCCATCCGTACCGCACAGCTAATTGAAGAGATATGGAACAGCAGCAATATGATAATTCCGATCATGACTTTTCCATTTCTCATGCTTTTCCCCTTATAGAATCGGTTGGTCTCATAGATACGACAGAACTTACCATCAGAAATTCAGAAAATGATTCTTTGCTTCGTTAAAAATAGTAAAATATGATACTCAGCCTGTCAATCACTCCAGCATAAAAGCGCAGAGATTTCTCCCGGCTTTGCACTTGAGCAGAAATCATACGGTCTGAATCTTCGCTCGTCCAGAACACTGATAGCCTGGAAGCTCAGACCATCATCAGTGGAACTGAAGAGGACGATACTGGTCTTTTCAATTTCGACTTTATAGGCCAATACAAACAGTATTGCTTCGGAGGCCGCAACCGCTGGATACGCAATCTCTGTGTCTGGCATTATTGCGAGAGCTGTCAAGCTCAATGCGCGAATCAAGTTGATATCGGGAAAAGAATTGCCGAGCTGAAGGCCATTTGGATAACTTGTTAATATTCCTGAATCTTTGAATCCTCTGACACCTGTTTTATAACAGGGATTTTTATACCTTTTGTGCCGATAATGAGCGCCTTTATTTTTCGTTCATATTTAACATGAACCTGGTTTGCCTTAGGGGGAGGTTAGCAACAAATGGCCGGTTGTATTAAAATACTTTTAGTCCAAACATCATTTTCAAAGAGTTATCAAGGATAAACGATAAGATGAAAGGTTGTCGAAAAATGAAGCATGGATTTGTATTCTTAATGTGTGCTCTTCTTTTTTGTGCGTGTCTTCAGCACACAGGAAGTTATGTCCAAAAGCGGTATGAAGATGTTGATGCGTATATGAAAGCAAGGGAACAGCTGATCCAGGCAGAGCTGGCCATGCGATTCGATGCCGATATCACTCTGACACCCGAAGAAGAAGAGGCTAACCGGCGGTTGATGACGCTCAAAGCCGAAGAAATAGAACGGACGAGAGGACACTTTCCTCCGGCGCACAGTTTTCTGGAATCGAAAACCAAAAGTCTGATAGCCCAATCTCCTGTGCTGGAAATCATGCGGCGCATGCCCAAAGGCGGGATTCTTCATGTGCATGGTTTCCTCATGGGTGATTATCGCTGGCTGATTAATCACGCGACCTATCGGTCGGACTGTTATATTTATATGGAAAAAAACAAAAAACGTGCCGGAGGAGAATTGCAGATTTTTGAAGACCCGCCTGGCAACGGTTGGCGCCCTGTGAATGAACTGCGCAAAGCGGCGGATAGCGTGCAGGACTTTGATGAAAACCTTTACCAATCGATCACCCTGGGCGAAGAAGACCTTGTTCAACCTGATATTTGGGTGGAATTCACGAATTGTTTCCGTAGATCCATGGGCATGTTTCGCAATGACAAGCTCCTTGATAGCTACCGCCGCATGGTGTTCAGGGAATTGACTGAAGACAATGTTCAGTATATTGAATCCCGGAGCTATGGAAGCCTGGCCACTCTGGAGAAAATTCAGCGCGAAAACCCCGAATTCAAGGTGAAATTCATAACGTATGCCCCGCGTTCCTCCAGCCGGGAGCAGATTGCTCAGATGTTGGATTTTGCTCTGAATCAGAGAATGGCGAGGCCGGACCTCGTTATCGGATTTGATCTCGTGGAGGAGGAAGACAAAGAACACACGAATCTCTTTTTTATCGATGAATTCATCAAAGTCCGCCATAAGGCTGAGGATCGTGGTCTCACACTTCCCTTGTATCTTCACTCCGGAGAGAGCAACTGGGCAGAGAGCGAAAATGTGTTCGATGCCTTGCTTCTCGATGCCAAAAGAATCGGTCATGGTCTCGCTCTCTTCAAGCATCCCCTCCTGATGCAAATCGTGAAAGAGAGGGACATCGCCATCGAAGTTTGCCCGATCAGCAACCAGGTTCTCGGTTTTGTCGCTGATCTTCGTAATCATCCCGCTGTGCTCTATATCAACAGCGGCCTGCCGGTTGTGATCTGTCCCGATGATCCGGCTCTTTGGAAAAGCACTTTTTCTCATGATTTCTATGAGGCCTTCATGGCCTGGGGATTGGATTTGAAAAGCCTCAAAAAGTTGGCAATGAACTCCCTCATCTACTCGGCCATGAATCCCGAAGAAAAAGAAATGGCTCTCAAAATTTGGAGGGAAAAATGGGCAGAATTCATTACCTGGATGAATGAGCATTAACCTTAATGCTTTGTTATGACCTCATACCCGATGTGCTGATGTCCTTATCTGCCGCTGCCCAGACCATAAAGAAAAAATCGTGGCAGAAGGAACAAAAGGCCAATTCTCATAAAAATCGGATGAACAACTGGTGACGCGGCTCCCGCAGCGAAGATCGCACAAAAGAGATTGTCAAGCCGGTGTTTGCACAAGTATACTTTAATAAAAACGAGGAGGAGTCAGATGACAAATCCCGTGAGTCGTCGGAATTTCATGAAGTCTGCTGTCTGGGCAGGCGCAGCGGCCGGTGTGCTCGGGACACGTATGTGGGCGGATAATTATTCTTTGAAAGAGGAGTTCGACCTCATTCTGAAAAACGGCACCGTGATCGATGGTATCCAAGATAAGGAATTCAATGCTGATATAGGAATAGCCGGAGAGCGGATAAAAGCTGTGGGAAACCTCAGTAAAAGCAGGGCCAAGACTGTCCTCGATGCTTCAGGAAAAACCGTTTCCCCGGGCTTTATCGATATCCATGCCCATTCGGATTTGGAACCTTTCCTCAATCCCAAAGGCGAGAGCAAAATCCGGCAGGGCGTGACCACCGAACTCAATGGCAATTGCGGGTTCTCGGCGTTTCCCGTAAATCTTACCCTTCAGACCGAGGCAGGTGGGCTGGCCGAACAATTCAAGATCAAAATTGATTGGACGGATCTCAACGGCTACCAAGCCAGGTTGAGAGAGAGCAAATTCGCTGTCAACCATGCCACGCTCATCGGTCACGGCACTCTGCGGAGCTCTGTCCTTGGGTATGCGAAAAGAGATCCAAGTGGTCAAGAGCTGGAAGAGATGAAGCAACTAACCGCCAAGGCCATGCAGCAGGGGGCTTTTGGGCTATCGTCAGGCCTCGAGTACTATCCCGGCTCGATCACCGCCCCGGAAGAAATCATCGAGATCTGTAAAGTGATTGCCCAATACGGCGGCATTTACGCCACTCATATCCGGAGCGAGGATCAAAAGGTCATAGAATCTGTTGCTGAAGCCATCTATACCGCATAGAAAGCCGAAATTCCGCTTCAGATTTCCCATTTCAAAGTCGGAGGCACGACGAACTGGTGGAAAATGCCGTATATGATTGATCTTGTCGAAAAAGCTCAACAAAGGGGATTGACAATTGCTGCTGACCGCTATCCCTACACAGCCTATGGAACCGGCTTAAACGTCTTCTTTCCTCCTTGGGCCCTGGGCGGGGGGTTGACTGATTTCGTCAAGAGACTCAGAAGCAAAGAGATGCGGCAGAGAATGAAGGGAGAAACGCTGGAAAAATTCAAAGGCTACCCGTGGGAAAGCATAGTCATTGCCGATGCGAGCCATGAAAAAAACCGTGTTTTGATCGGAAAAAACCTCCAGCAGGTTGCCTCAGCGAGTAATGTCGAGCCCTACGAGCTTCTGTGTGACCTTCTCGTATTGGAGGGGGGGAACATGTCCCATTTCGGGTTTGCTATGAGTGATGCCAACACCGAAACAGTGCTGAAGCTGCCGTGGGTCATGGTCTGCTCTGATGGTTCTGCTCTTGCACCCCATGGTCCATTGGGAGAGGGAGTTCCTCATCCGAGAAATTATGGGAGTTTCCCCCGTTTTCTCGGGCTTTACATGAGGGAAAAGAAGCTCGTCGGTTTGGTTGATGCTATCAAGAAGATGACGTCCATGCCTGCGGCCATGATGGGGCTGAAGGACAGGGGAATCATCAAAAAAGGGTATTATGCAGACCTCGTTGTCTTCGATCCTACCACTGTTTCGGATCGAGCCACGTACACAGAGCCGGAGCGCTATCCAGTCGGGATTGATTGTGTCATTGTGAACGGACACTTGGTCATCGACCAGGACCGGCATACGGGAGCACTGCCAGGAAAAACGCTTCATGGGCCAGGAAAAAGCACTCCCTGAAAATTTATGAAAAAGATTCTTGACATGAGGCGCAGAGTTTGATGAGATTAGGACACCTGAATGGCTTTAGGTGAGCTGGGTAATTGAGCATTCCATAGAAATCAAGGACACATGATGAAAAACCAGACAAGTCTGTTGATAAGAATGAAGGACCTCACGTGCAAACTTTACAAAGACAAAGTCGTTATTGACAGCGATGTTAAATGTTCGATAGATATCCTCCGGTCTCCCTCTTCACCTATCTTTAAAGCACGAGGGTCCATCAATACCTCAGTCCCTCTGCCCATCACGACGAGTGATATCGAGACATACTCCCATTTTGAATTGAGTTTCAACGAACCCATAGAGGGGGTGTCAAGAATTGTGATTGTCCTCACGGAATTGGATTGGGATAGCAAGAACAAGGCGAAATTTGAGTCTTTATCCTATAAATAGGACATCAACGGGTCACCGTCTTGATCCCATCGTCGTATCCAGTCATTTTCCCCCTAATCAGCGAAAAGGGTATCATTAGTATGCACACAACATGTCCATTATGAGTTCAGCGAGTTCATTCTTTTGACTCGAATCGAACTCTGTGTTATAAGCGTTTTAGTCTAAGCTTCATGATTATTTTTTTTATGAGATTTTGAATTCCATTGAATTCACTGAAAAAATTTTATCTGGGTCACATCACACTTTTTAATTTCATCTTTTTTCTCGGTTATTTATATCTGTTCCTGTTCAGTGTCGAGCTTATGGGGACGTCTCTCAAGATGCTCGGCAAAGGCATGGCTGAAACTCTGATCGCCACAACAACCAATCCCCTGGTCGGGTTATTCGTTGGAATCCTTTCAACCTCCATTGTCCAATCTTCTTCCTTTACAACTTCCATTGTCGTAGGCCTTGTTGCAGGAGGAGCGCTGAACGTGGCCAATGCCATTCCCATTATCATGGGAGCTAACATCGGAACTTCGGTAACGAATATATTGGTCTCCTTAACACAAATAAGACGAACTGTCGAGTTCAGGCTAGCTTTTTCTGCCGCAATAGTGCATGATTTCTTTAATGTTTTAGCTGTTATCGTGCTGTTTCCTCTTCAATATTTCACAAATTTCCTAGGATATATAGCTGCATTCCTGGGACACAGTTTCCAAAATATAGGCGGCTTGAAGTTTTTAAGCCCAGTAAAGGCCTCGACCAAACCCCTTGTTGAAGTATTAAGTAGATTGGTTGGCGATTACCCCTGGATTCTTTTTATGCTGTCCCTCATCTTTCTGTTTGTGGCTCTTGCCAGAATGGTGAAGACATTAAAGACCTTGGTTGTTCAAAAGGCCGAGGTCTGGTTTGACCGCTATCTGTTCAAGAACGCATGGAGAGCCTTTCTTGTGGGCCTGTTGTTGACAGCCTTGGTTCAGAGTAGTTCGGTTACAACCTCCTTAGCTGTTCCTTTGGCGGGAGCTGGAATCTTGACTCTTGTGCAAATTTTCCCCTATACTCTAGGGGCTAATATTGGGACCACAGTCACAGCTATGCTGGCAGCGCTGGTTACAGGGAATTTGGCTGCTGTTGTCGTGGCCTTTTCACATTTGATTTTTAATTTGTCAGGCATTGTCATCTGGTGGCCATTCAAGATTCTCCCCATTACTTTGGCTGAGAAGTTTTCTGAGATTGCCGTGAAGAATAAAGTCATGCCGATATTCTATGTCATAATCGTCTTTTTTCTTATACCTATAGTCTTGATCGTGATTTCGAGATGAGGAGAGATTATCATGTTTAAAAAATGGCTTGCGATCTTTAAAAAAGATAACTTGTTGCATCGCGCCTATCAACAATCTTTTGAGATGTTGGATATTACCCAGTCCATGTTTACTGAAGCCAGAGAATCTCTGCGTCAGAGGGAAGATAGTGAGATTGACCTCAAAGTGAAGGATACCGATAAAAAGGTCAACAGCTATGAGCGCGAAGTGAGGCGCAAGGTGTTCAATCATTTGGTTGTTGTCGGCCCTGCAAACTTACCCTCAGGGTTGGCTTTAGTTAGTATCATCATCGATATAGAGCGCATCGGAGATTATGCTAAGAATATGGTTGAGCTGGCCCTTGATCATCCCGGAAAATTGCATGGTGGGGAATTCGAAGATACAATCTCACGTATCGAAGAAGCAGTGGGGGATAACTTTTTTTTGACGAAGGAGTGTTTTGAAAAGGAATCTGCGGATTCCGCGCTCGGACTGCTGGAAAAATATGCATGGGTGAACGCTGTTTGTGATGAGATTGTCGTAAATTTAGTCAAAGAAAAAGATAAGAGAATCAAAGCCGGCGATTCGGCGGCATTGGCCTTGTATACACGTTGGCTCAAAAGGATCAATTCTCACCTGCGCAATATCACAACGAGTGTGATAAATCCCTTTGATCGGATAGGGTTCATGCCGAAAAAGGAATAGGACCTTCTCTGCTTAATGCTTAGAATAAAAAATTTTAATTTGGATGGTTAATGCTTGCGAGCGCCTTTTCAATACTTTCGTGATTGGGGATTATTCGTTTGAGTCCTGTGACTTGAAAAATGAGTTCGACTTTGTCCGATGTATTGGCCCTTAGAAGCGAACCCCCTTTGTTTGTGATCGAGATGTAGCTGGACAATATTTCTCCCACACAAGTGCTATCTATCGATCCCGTTTTCTCTAAGTTCAGAAGGATGTTCAGGTTTCCTAAATCCAGTTGATCCTTGACAAGCTGATGCAAGGTCACATCGCTGACCTCTGATATTCTGAATTCGCCTTCAATGTCAAAAATGACGACATCTTCATGTTTTCTTGCATTGATTCTCATTTCATCCTCCCTTATTCTCAAAAAGAAGCCCTTTTGTCTGATAATAATTAAATCTCACACTGCCAGCCCTGTCAACATAAATATCTGAAATTGCTACTGACATGAATTCTAGTTTTGGCTTCCCATTTTTCTTGAAAAACAGCTACAATACATAGATGTTAAGCGTATGGAGAAAAAAATGAAGAAATGGGATTGGCAGATTCGTTTAGGATTGATACTGGTTGTGTTATCTGTTCTTGTCTACTCCTTCCACTATTTGATTTTTAGGGATACACACCACATATTCATTTACCTGATCGGGGACATCGCGTTTGTCTTTTTTGAAGTTCTGCTCGTGACCCTCATTATCCATCGGATGCTGGGCGAGAGAGAAAAACGAAACCGATTGGAAAAGCTGAATATGGTCATAGGAGCATTTTTCAGCGAGGTCGGCACGGAATTGTTGACTCACTTCTCGGATTCTGATCCAAAATTGAACGAAATCAGAAAAGAACTTGTTGTGACCTCAAAATGGACAGATCAGGAGTTCAAAACGATCAGCAAGCGTCTCAAAAGTTATGATTATGATATCAGCATCCAGAAATTGAATCTGGAGGATCTGCGTGTTTTTCTCAAAAACAAAAGGGATTTCTTGCTCAGGCTCCTTGAAAATCCCAACCTGCTGGAGCATGAGGAATTCACAGAACTTCTGCGAACGGTGTTTCATGTCACTGAGGAATTGGAAGAGAGAGAGGACTTGAAAGAGCTTCCGGAGACAGATTTTGCCCATCTCTCAAATGACATCAAAAGGGTCTACATTCATCTTGTCCATCAATGGCTGGACTATATGAGACATTTGAAAGACAATTTTCCATATCTCTTTTCTCTGGCCATAAGAATAAATCCATTTGACAAAGAGGCCTCGCCCATAGTCCGATAATCCACTAATAATCTGTGCTGTTACTTTGTTTCCATCATGAGAATGGCGGCATAGGTATCTATCCCATTCCACAAATGGCCGATACGAATATTTTCATCCTGCTGATGCTGGTTATTGTCGTGATTGACGATTGAGACTCCGATAACAGGAAGATCGAGGGTGGCGTAGAACATGTGAATGGGCAGCGAACCGCCCAGAGAGGGTAAGAAGACAAACATTTTATCCTTTACACCCTGCAATGACCGCATAACTTGCCGGCAAATGGGAAGATCCATCGGTGTGCGATGGGCGTTGTAGCCGTCTTCGGCGGGGATGACCTTGGCAATGAACGGATAAGACATCCTTGTTTCATGGTCAGGATCATGGTCGACCACGTGGTAGTCCTGTTCTCTGATATGCGCCATGACCTTTTGGACCATATCCCGGGGGTCATTGCCTTTGAC
>Ga0180433_10006174_pt1 | contig 15827 bp, 13 predicted proteins | sample SS_ome_8_FD_132980 | JGI IMG/M metagenome (GOLD analysis project Ga0180433, IMG submission 132980) | Hypersaline lake sediment archaeal communities from the Salton Sea, California, USA - SS_1_D_1 metaG | ecosystem: Environmental > Aquatic > Non-marine Saline and Alkaline > Hypersaline >... | reverse complement strand
GGCCATCCCGTCGAATCCATCCATGTGATCGATGCTGGCGGCGTGGACCGTCTGATCGTCGCGGACCGAAGCAACGGTCTCGTAGCGTTGGTGGTCGGTGACAACTACACATGCCGATACGAAAGCGGAACGCTACCCATTCGCCGGGCAGCCGCGGCGGAAGACATCTTCGTCGCTATGGACGACAGCCGAGACCGACTTGTCATTTGGGATCCGCACCAACCGGAAAAACCGACAGGAACGATTATCGTTCCGCATCTCACCGGCGAAAGCGTACAGGATATCTGTCTTATCCCGAAGCTGTAGTTTGATCGGTGCTGCGATGCGCATTGATGGCGGCAGCAAGCTCGTCAGAGCGTTGCGAGCCAATCAATAAACGCTTGCCGTTGGAAAGTTCGAGCTGTACGCCGCAGTTGCCGCTGACGTTATAGGCTTTACCTCGCCGTATCGTCATCCGAATTCCCCAACCACCATATTCACGAATGGGATGATAGGTTCTCGCCTCACATTGACGAATATCTTGAAAGGCGATTGTTGTTTGAGTCAGGGGGAAGAATCGAATATGCAGTCCGTCGTGCCGTACCTCTGTTACCAGTGTCATCGCGAGAAACAACCAAATCAGACCTACGCTGGAGAGAATCGCTAACGAACCCACAATCGCCAGTGCGTAATCTGGCATCGGCCTGTCTCCCCACGGTTGGTTAAAGACAAGCTGCTTAACGAAACCGTAGCCGAATGTACCCAAAAGCGAAACCACAGAAATCACAATAACCGCCCAAAGCCACCACTGCCGAAACCTTTGTTCCTCATGATAGCTGGCTTTTGCCGCATGGGTTGGGTCCATCAGATATCTCCTACCATGACCAAACACCCTCACGATCGACGCTTGCGAATACGATCGGCCCGGTCGATACCTGCTTTGTAGATTGCTTGAAACGAATCACCGGTGATCTTGAGTCGGCCCGCAATCCGCACGAGCAATTCGCGTTCAGCCTCGTGAATCTCGCCGTCAATACGTGCTTCACCGACCAGCAACTCCAACGCTTTACATGCACTTTCGTTCGATTGCATCACGATGCTGGCCGCACTCGTGTCGCCCCGCTGAGCTGCGTTGACCATCGCGTCGAAAGATGCTTGACCGACGCCGACGCGGGCCGCCAACCCCTCCGCCACCGCCATTTCCGACCGCTTCAGGTTGCCGTCCGCGGCTGCAACCGCCAATACCGCTTTGAGCAACTCCAACTTCTCGATATCTTTCACGCTTCGTCTCCGATCACTTGTCCACCTTGCGCATCCCATGTGAATTATGACGCCGTCCTGCATGAGCTGCAATTATAATCCCACCAGCTTTTGCGAACCGATGATAGCTCAATCAGACCTGACCGCTTCGATTGCCCTACCATAGAAATAGGGTCGTTGACCGTGCGTTAAGGTGACGATACGCTTGAACGCTCCCGCGTGTGCTGGCGTCCCGTGTGGTAAGCCAAGCACACTCGACGTGACCTTGGGTTCTGGAGTAGCGTATGGCCGCAAAACATCTCAACGGATACGAACGCTTGGTGAGTACCATTGAGGGCTCGGAGGTGGATTGCCTGGCCTTCATGCCGATCACGATGATGTTCGCTGCCGACCAAATTGGCGTAAAATATGGCACCTACGCAACAGATTTCCGCACCCTTGTGGAAGCGCAGCTGCACATGGCAGAGAAGTTCGATGCGGACCATGTGTCATGTATTTCCGATCCGGCCCGCGAAGCCGGCGACTGCGGCTCCAAGGTGCAGTTCTTTGAGGATCAGCCGCCAGCCATTATTGAAAACGCGGTTGCCATCCAGGACAAGGCAACGTTAGCCACACTCAACATGCCTGATCCGCTGGCAGATGGCCGCATGTTCGATCGCGTTAAAGCGGCGGAGCTTTTCAAAAAGCACGTCGGCGGCCAAAAGATCATCCAGGGCTGGGTTGAGGGCCCAATCGCGATGGGCGCCGACCTAAGGGGACTCAACACGCTCATGCTGGACCTAATCGATGATCCCGTGTTTACGGGTGATTTGTTCGCGTTTTGCACAGAGCTGGCATTGCGTTTTGCTAAGGCACAGATTAACGCCGGCGCGGACATGATCGGCATTGGAGATGCAGCAGCATCGCTGGCGGGGCCGAAGCTTTATAAGGAATTAATCTGGCCTTATGAGAAGAAAGTCGTGGATGGGATTCGTGAAATGGGTGGACGTGTCGATTTGCACATTTGCGGTCGAACCCAAGCACTGCTCGAACCGATGGGTAAACTTGGTTGTGATATTGTCGATTTGGACTCACTTGCCCCCTTATCGGAAGCACGGGCCCAGATGGGACTAAACCAAGTTCTACTCGGCAACATCGACCCGGTGCGCATCTTACGCAATGGATCATCCGAGAATGTGTATCGCGCCATTGAGGAGTGTCATCGACAAGCCGGTTCTCGCTATGTTGTCAGTGCCGGCTGTGAGGTGCCACGCGATACGCCGGTTGAGAATCTAAACGCGATGCGAGAATATGCGCGTTCACATCATTGAGCAAGTCTTTCGGAACGGATACTTGAGAACTATGGTCGTTTTTCGTCACTTTTCAACTTTTCTAGACGGTCTGCAATCGGTTGTTCTTCTTCGTGAAGAAACACACAAAACGGGCAACGGACGCCGGGGTTTGCTGCCCATGCGCGAAGTCTTTAGCCAACACGTGCCTGGCGCCACCGCATTCTTGCTGTTGCTGCTCGCCAGCGTGACGGGTTGCTTCCAAGAGCGTTCTTTCAAGATGCACGTTTCAAACGTGGTGCACGTGTCGCCCGACACAGCGGAGCAGACCCCCTCCACACGAGCTTGGTTGCGTTCCGCTCACAACCAATTGAAACATCTCCTACCCCGCACATGGAAGACGTCACTGTTGACCGAAGACATGGTCGATCGCCACGGGGCGCCCATCGACGTCTTCGGCCACTTCAAAAAGCGACGAGAACACCTCCATAGTCTTTTCAAGAACTTCCATGGCTTGCGATACAGTGCCCAAGGTGCTAGTCATGTCGCTTATACAAACAGCCCCCCTCCACCATGGCCCTACTTTGAGAACCTATGGATCCCCATCCATGACCATCTATCACTGAACGGCCGGCTGGGTTACGCGCGGAAGACCAATCCACAAGCCGACGGCGACACCTCATGTGGCGAGATCGTGGACGCTGACTGTATCGTCATCTTGCCGGGAATGTTCGGGCACAACGCCGTCAAACGGAGCCGTGATCTCGCGATGGGCCTACGTCAAGCCGGCTATCACGTTCTGTGCCTGGAACCGCGCGCCCATGGCCAAACCGAAGTCAAATACCCCAACATGTACTACACCTTCGGCGTGCTGGAAACCGACGCTTTGATGCAAGTTTCGGATTGGCTCGAACGGTTGCCGCATGTCCGCCGAACGGGACTCATCGGCTACTGCTGGAGCGCGAACACCGCGTTGTTGGCGGCATGGTACGATGGCAGACCGTTGGACGACCCCATGATCGGACCCACACTCAAACCCCATATGACAACGGCGCCGACGGGACAACGTTTTGCTGCGGGCATTATCGCCTTCTCGCCCGTACTGCGATGGGAAGATCTCGTGGATGCCCTGGATACGCCGCGGCGTTTTGTCAAGCAACCGATCCTGGCTGCCGTCCAAGTGACCGTCCGAGAACGCATGACGCTGAAGAACCACCCGGAGATAAGCGGTAGTCTACGAAAGCTTATCGAATGTGAGTATGCCGCCTATCAACCATCGCTGTCGGCGTGTATGCCGGACACCTACACGTTCCTGCGTTTGTTGCCTTACAAGGACAAGCCGATCGGTGACAAGATGGGGTCCGCGCGCGTTCCCGTCATGATTGTGCACGGCGCCAATGACCCCCTCATCCCGTCTCAGGACATTGCCGACTGGCTCGCCACCATCGATAACCCCAACGTGGCCGCCATCATCCTTCCCAGCGGAGGACACGTCGGCTTTGCCGCTTACGCGAAGGACTACTACTACAGCCTCATCGCCAACTTTTTCGACCCGGTCACGGGCGCAAGTCAAGCGGCTTCGCAGCACCCGCCCGTACGCAAACCCGATTGATCTCCCGAGAGCCCTGTTCCCGGAAAAACACTCTTCGCGAAAATGGGAACATTGTGGATCGCCGCCCTGAATCGCGGTATCTTCCATTCTGCATGAGCACCCTAGGCAACATGGCCGCAGCCACAATTCTGAACCTGAGCAACTTCCACCGAAGGATGCTGGGCGTCTACTTCGCTGTCCTGGGTCCCTGCCTCACCTATCGCATCACGGGGCAACTGGGCCGATGGTTATACCGGCTGCTGGATCCGATCCGAGAACGGAGCGAGGCACAGTGTGAAGCGGCTTTGTCTAGATGCTCCGCTCATGCTGATATTCCTCGCATTGCTGAGCAAGCATTCGTCCATCGCGTTTGGGGGTTGGCCGACTTGATGTTGGCGGAACGCTTTCTTCACCCGAACACATTTCACCGCTACGGCGGTCGAATCCCCGAGCCTTATTTCACGCAGATGCTCGATGCCCAAAAGCGTGGCCAACCAACTATCCTTCTGACCGCCTACTATGGTCCGTTCGATTTATTGCCCCTGTTCTTGGGATACCAGGGTATCCGCGCCGGGGTCGTCTATTTGCCGCACGCGAATGCATCGTTCGACGCTTACCGAAAGCGCATTCGCGAGCGTAGCGGATGCGAACTTTTTCCCGTCGATCAAGCGGCTGACCGCTTGGGCCAAATTCTCGCCACCGGCGGCACGACCGCCATCGTCGCCGATCATCATGCCGATCGTCGCGGGCTGCCCGTGACGTTTCTCGGCTTACCCACACGGGCGATGCGTTCGGTGGGACTATTGGCATGGCGGTACGGTGCCGATGTCGTGGTATCCGCCATTCGACGCGTCCACCAATCTTTTCATTTCGAAATCGTCGTCGCCGACGTGATCTACGAGAAGGAATGGGCAAACGTCGAAGACCCGGTGGCTCACATCACCGAGCGTTACCTACGCGGACTGGAGCAAATCATTCTGCAAGACCCCACGCAGTATCTATGGGCTCACCCGCGATGGGGAGAGGATTTCGTACAACAATTGGCCGCCAATGCTGAAGAAAGCGCGCCGGCGCAGGAACCCTAAAGGGTTGCTATCACTATACCGCCTTCAATGCCGCACATGGCACACCACACCCCTTCAAGCCAGTGCTATCCGACAACGTGCCGAGGGCCGATGCTGAATACCCCAAACCCCGGAAGCCTGAGAAGAGGTTCAACGAAAGAATCAGCTTGCGCCGCTGGATGCTGCGACACTGACATCGATGATATCGCCCACAACACCACCGAGGCTAAATCCTCCGGCAAAGGCCTTGCCTGACAAGGGCATCCCTACCAGAAAAGCCACCAGGCCAGCCGTAAAAAGACGAAGCCTTCTCGGGATCATACTCGACTCCTTTCGTTTCGTTGCTTGGATTAACCCCAATTGCTTCGGCAACAAGTGCTGCCATCGGTGTTAGCTTACTGCTCCGAATCCGGAATTCAAGCGTCTTGTCGTGAAACCCGTAAGAACGAAGGTCGGCGCGCCTACTCTTCAGCCGCCTTCTTCGCTCGCTCGACGATCTCCAAGATGGATGCAAGCTTGGGCTTCGGAGGCGCCAGGAATGCCTCGATTTGTTCGGGAGTATAGTGCTGCTTCACAAAGTCGGCCACCGCAAATCGCTCATGCCAGCAATCCAGGATAAGCCCACAAGGTCGCCCCTCCGGCAACTGGCGACAATAGCCAAACGGGACAGGATGGCCCAACCGCCGACAGCGTTGTTCAAGATTGTCGTGTTTGTCGATCATGTCTCCCGATTCCCAACGTGGGTGGCCTTCCACGAATATGACCGTATGCCGAGCCCCGGTTCGACCGGGACTCGGCACGCGGGTTAGGTTCTTACGGCGGAAGATGCGTGCATTTTGCGCGCATGTTTCCGACGGTTGAGCCCCTTGGGTTGCGGACCACAAAAAGGCGGTCCGCTTTATGCTCACCATTTGCCCGACTTGGCAGCCTCCGGCTTGGGAAGGTCCGTCAAAGAGGTCAGGGACTCCTTCAGCATATCTTCCGGCAACGGGAAGTCTTCCAACTGACCCGTAAGGTACTTCTCGTACCCGACCAAATCCATCAAACCATGGCCGCTCCAATTGAAGAGAATCACTTTTTCCTTGCCCTCTTCCTTGGCCTTCTTGGCTTCCCGAATCGCGCCGGCGATCGCGTGACTTGTCTCAGGTGCGGAGATGAATCCCTCGGTGCGTGCCCAGAGAATGGCGGCCTCATAGCACTCCGTCTGATGATACGCCTGCGGTTCAAATAGACCTTCAACGATCCCCTGGCTCACCAGGGGTGCAAGGCCATGATAACGCAGCCCGCCGGCATGAATCGGTGGCGGCACGAACTTGTGCCCCAACGAATGCATCGGCAACAGGGGCGTCATCTCGGCGGTATCGCCAAAGTCATACGCGAACGGCCCACGTGTCATGGTCGGACAACTCGTCGGCTCGGTGGGAATAATAGTGATCTCCGCACCGGCAATCTTGTCGGCAGCAAACGGAAATGCCAGACCGGCGAAATTACTCCCGCCGCCGGCACAACCGATCACGACATCCACCTTCTTCTCACCAATCTTGGCGAGCTGTTTCTTTGCTTCCAAACCAATGATCGTCTGGTGCAACATGACATGATTGAGCACACTACCCAGCGAATAGCGCGTCCCACCGGTCGGGTCGGTGACCGCCGCTTCGATCGCTTCGCTGATGGCGATGCCAAGACTACCTGGCGTATCCGGCTTCTCCTTCAGGATATTCCGGCCCGCTTGGGTCTCATTGCTTGGGCTGGCAATACACTTACCACCCCACGTCTCCATCATCATTCGGCGGAAGGGCTTCTGATCGAAACTGATTCGCACCATGAACACCTTACACTTCATCCCAAGCAACGCACAGGCGAAACTCAACGCACTGCCCCACTGGCCGGCCCCCGTCTCCGTGGTGATTTTCTTGATGCCGAACTGCTTGTTGTACCACGCCTGAGCGACGGCGGTATTCGGCTTGTGGCTGCCGGCGGGGCTGACGCCTTCGTTTTTGTAGTAAATCCGGGCCGGCGTTCCCAGTGCCTCTTCCAGGTATTTGGCCCGATAGAGCGGTGAAGGGCGCCAACGGTACAGGATGTCCAGAATCTCCTCCGGAATATCGATCCACCGCTCCTGGCTTACTTCCTGCTCGATCAGATTCATTGGAAAAACCGGTGCCAACATATCCGGCGAGATGGGCTTACCGTCCGGCCCCAAGGGCGGCTGCATCGGCGTCGGCAAATCGGCGGCCAAGTTGTACCATTGACGCGGAATCTCACGCTCGTCCAAAAAAGTCTTCACTTGCATTTCGATGCCTTTCTCCAGCTAGAAGTCGGACTTGACCAGTGATGCGAACGCGACGGGCGAGCCGTTGTTCCCATCCTCTCGACCAGGCAACAAGCCCCCCCCCTCTGCCGATGGTGTCCAGCAGCCCTTCGCCGGCCCTTTACCCGATCGTCTTACCCCAATTGTACCGAAGCCACGCAGGGACGTCGATATGCTGAACCACGCCCATCCTCCGCCGAGCCCAACCGCGCGGATGGCCTCCGCAGCTCCCCCGTCCGCCCCATTTTTCTGATACGGCGTGACGGAATACCGTCAACAAGCACTCCTTGGTGGTGGCGGCAACGTTTTCCTGTCCTTAGGTTGCATTTGGTGCCGACAATGCTCATAATACTGACCGTATAAACCGCTGGCGCGGAGAAACTTACCCTTCAGCGTGTAACTGTTACTCGGTGATGGTCATACTTGAGTTGATGACCGAAACCGGGTTCTATAAGCAGGCCATCTACTTTCCATCCGCAAGTGTGTATCCTTGCAATCCGTCAGGTGGCTCTGCGTGAAAAGGTGTTCTGCAACGGAGGCAAACAGAATGAGGAAGACAAGTCTAAGAGGAACGATCGGCATCATGGCACTGTTCCTCTCAGCACAAATCGGCCTGGCTCAGGAATCCGCGACGCCAACAGCCCAAGAGCCGACGACCGAGGCTACAACCTCGACTGAGACGGCGGAAACGAAATGCCAGACCACATGTAAAACCACTTCGACGCAGTCGGGCAGTTGGTGCCAGTGGTCGAAGATGACCGGTGATTGGGGCGGTGTGCGATCCGACCTGGCCGATGCCGGCATCACGCTCGACATCGATTACACCCAAATCATGCAGAACAATATGCACGGCGGACGCCGTACCACAAACGCACTGCGGTCTTCCGGATCAGGCGACATCACACTGAAGCTTGACACCGGCAAGATGGGGCTCTGGCCTGGTGGAACGTTCGTGTTGAACGCTGAGCCCAAATGGGGCGACGGTATCAACTCGAAAGTCGGCTCGCTCGCCCCTGTCAACATGGACGCCATCAAGCCCGGTGCCGGCGAAGGCGCGATGTTCACGCTTTCAGAGTTCTTCTATCAGCAGGTCCTCTTCGATGGCAAACTGATCCTGCTCGCTGGAAAACTCGACGGCGCCCGGGCGTTCGACACAAACGCCTTTGCCAACGATGAACGCACACAGTTCATGAATATTGCCTTCCGTAACAACTGCATCATCCCCACTTTCTTGCCCTACACGACCATGGGGCTGGGCGTAATCGTGAACCCGACCGACTGGTTGACGATCAGCACTGCCGTCACCGATTCCGAAGGGCGAGCCAAAACGACCGGCTTTGAGACGACGTTCCACGGCCCCACGCACACGACCGTCATTCACGAGTGGGGCGTCAAGGTCAAGCCGTTTGGCCTGCCCGGCAACCAGCGCGTCGGTTTTACCTGGACTTCAATGGAAAAGCCGGAACATCAGCCCTTGTCGCCCTTCAAAGAGGCTGGGCCGTTGCTCATGAAGGTTCTCGGCCCTGGCATCATGGGCAAGATCCTGCCTTTGCTGCCGTTCAACGACAATCCCGATGCCACCGGCATCTACTACAACTTCGATCAATACCTCTACACCGAAGCGGATGATCCCACGCAGGGAATCGGGGTCTTCGGCCGCTTTGGTTGGGCCAAGCAGAGTGTGTGCCCCGTCGCTCACACCTATAGTGTTGGCGTCAGCGGCAAAGGCGTCATTCCCGAACGGGACAACGACACCTTCGGTCTTGGGTACTACTTCATCGATCTGAGCAATGATTTGCCGAGCGGCTACCACTCAGAACAAGGCGTTGAGTGCTACTACAACGTCGAAATCACGCCTTGGCTGCACATTTCACCGGACCTCCAGGTCATCGTGAACCCCGGTGGAACAGATGCGAACGACGTGTCGGTCGTTGGTGGCGTGCGGATGCAAATGAATTTGTAACCGACCGCGACGTTTAACATTACCGAAACACAAATCCCACTGTCCTTCCCCAAGAAGGGCAGTGGGATTTCTCTTTTCTGGTAGAATAGCATTTTTGTTATCGCCTCATCCGATGTGGGGCCAAGAGACCAATACGCGAAAATTCTGCCAGACGAAGCATCTGACGCTACCATGCTCTCGCTGATTAACTCCAACCAGATGACGCCCCCCATCGCTCCCATCGGCTTGGACTATGTGGCCGGCGCAGCTCGCAACGCTGGTCTTGAGGTCGATATCCTCGATCTGTGCCTTGCCGATCATCCGGATGTCATGCTGTCGAATTACTTCAGCCATCACCAGCCGGAACTCGTCGGAATCAGTTTTCGCAACGTGGATGATTGCTTTTGGCCCAGCGGCCAATCGTTCCTGCCCAACCTCACAAAGTGGGTGAACACGATCCGCGAGCTTACCGATACGCCCATCGTCATCGGCGGCATCGGATTCTCCATCTTTGCTGAGCAGATCGTCGAACACGCCCGGGCCGACTTCGGCATCCGCGGCGACGGCGAGCGGGCTATTGTCGCATTAATGAACGAGCTGCAAGGGACGCGGCAATTCGACCGCGTGGATGGACTTATCTGGCAGGAGCATGGAAAACTTCGCGCCAACCCGCCGTCTTGGCCGGGCAACATAACGTTACCTACCCACCGCGATGCCGTCGACAACATCGCCTATTTCCGCAAAGGGGGCCAAGGCAGCATCGAGACCAAACGAGGCTGCAACCGTGGCTGTATCTACTGCGCGGACTCCGTCGCCAAGGGCACGTATGCTCGGCTACGTAGCCCGGCCGAGATCGCAGACGAAATCGAGCAACTGTTGGCCCAGGGAGTTGATGTACTGCACCTCTGTGACGCGGAGTTCAACATCCCGATGAACCACGCCAATGCGGTCTGCGAGGAGCTCATACGCCGATCTCTCGGGCCGCGTCTTCGCTGGTACGCCTATATGGCGGTCTTGCCCTTTGATGACGAGCTCGCCCGTAACATGAGCCGAGCCGGGTGCGTTGGCATCAACTTCACCGGTGATTCAGCCGCTGACGCCATGCTGGAGACCTATCGACAACCTCACCGTCGCGATGATCTCGCACGGGCCGTTCAATTGTGCCGAGAAAATAAGATGGCCATCATGATCGATCTGCTCCTCGGCGGTCCAGGTGAAACAGCCCAAACGATTACCGAAACGATTGACTTCATGAAGCAAATCGAGCCTGATTGTATAGGAGCCGCCCTCGGCGTTCGGGTCTATCCTCACACCCCCTTCGGACATCTGCTCGAAGCACAAGACGCGTTGGAGAACAACCCGAGCATACGCCGTCACTACGCGGGACCCGTCGATTTCTTGAAACCTACATTCTACATCGCCAGCGAACTGGGCGAGCGTCCTGCCGCCTTGGTCCGTGATCTGATCGCAGGCGATCCGCGGTTTTTTGAACCCAGGGATGATTTATCCGACGCTTCCACGGACCACAACTACAACGACAACAATGACCTGACCCAAGCCATCGCCAACGGCGCCCGCGGCGCCTACTGGGACATTCTCCGCAAGAAATGAGTTCGCCCTGACCCAACGTCACGAAAACACACGTCCATAGTCCTGTCCCAACCGAGGCTTGATACGCCCAAGAATAATCATGACCAGTGCAAACCCGATCGTGACGATCATACCGACTCGCATTTGCGACCAAAGTTGGCTTGCTGCAACCAAACCATCCGGCTGATTCAGCACCGCCCGAAGCTCAACCGAACGTGTCCGCATAAAAACGTGCAATGCCGGCACACACAAAACCACGACAAGGAGCTTCACCTGAAACCATCGCATGCGGAGAAACGCTCGCAGGTGCATCCATCCCAACATCGAACCGGTCAGAAGCGCCCCGACGATTGCGGGCACAATGATCCAAACGAACGCTTGGCGCGACAGGGCAGCCCGGGCAAGCCATTCTTCAACGGTCGCTGGCGTGGGCTGAAGAAAGACCAGTACCCACGTGCTGACAACCCCGCCGAAAAACACGCTTACACATAAAATCTTCGGGATCAAAAGATAGGGACGAACCCCCCGCCCCCATCGTCGGCCGTGAATATTGGTGTATGCTGTGCGCCCGGCCATAACAACTAGCATTGTGCAACGAGAACCGGCTTACTGCAATCCCTCACATACCTAACCGCAAATGCCGATCGTGGATAACTCCAGAGGATAAACGCCGACGAAACGGACGTCACAAGAAAACAACGAAACCGGCCTTTTTTTGCATGTCTTTCTTGACTTCGCCGGCCAACAGGAAAGAATGTATTAACCTGTATAGCTTCACCAAAACCCACTAAGGGCCGGGATTCAGGATGGAACCCGGCCCTTCCCTTTGCGCGATCGCATCATTTTCCACGAACCCGCTTGTCTACGTCCATCGTCCGTTCATTCGAATGGCCGTAACGTACTTGAAGCACCATCCTATCGGAACTAGATTACGCAAATAGCGTATTGACGAGGTTGCGTGGTCTTGCACGATACGTATAGACTGTGAACAATGAAGGAAGGCAATCCGATGAGCACCAACGAGTCCCCCACCCAAGAACAGATCCTCAAGGCCCTCCAAACCGTCAATGACCCTGAACTTCACAAGGACATTGTGTCGCTCGGCATGGTCAAAAGCGTGACTACGTGCGACGGACATGTCCAGCTCAACATCGCCCTGACTACACCCGCCTGCCCGCTCAAAAACACCATCCGCAACGGTATCGAGGCGGCCGTTCGTCAACTGCCGGGCGTCCAGCAAGTCGATATCGAGTTCTCCGCCCAGGTCCGCGGACCCGCAACGGAATACGCAAACTTACCGGGCGTGAAAAACATCGTCGCCATCGGCTCCGGCAAAGGCGGGGTCGGCAAAAGCACGGTCAGTGTGCTGACGGCCGTGGGCCTTGCGCGGGCGGGAGCCAAAGTCGGACTGCTTGATGCGGATGTTTACGGACCATCGATCCCTAAAATGCTTGGCGTCGAGGACGCCCAACCGATCATGGGCAGTGACCAAAAAATTCTCCCCATCGAGATCCATGGTCTCAAACTCATGAGCATCGGTTTCTTGATCGAACCGGATCGGCCCGTCATCTGGCGAGGCCCCATGATTCACGGGACGGTCAAGCAATTTCTCGACCAAGTCGATTGGGGCGAATTGGACTACCTCATCGTAGACCTACCGCCCGGAACAGGTGACGTACCCTTGACGCTTTCCCAAGCCCTTCCAATGATGGGCGGTGTCATTGTCTGCACGCCGCAGGACGTCGCCCTGCTCGATGCCGTCCGGGCCACGAAAATGTACCAACACCTGAACATCAAGATTCTCGGAATCATCGAGAACATGAGCTACTTCATCGCACCCGATACGGGGAAAGAATATGACCTTTTCGGCAAGGGGGGTGCCGAGAAAGTAGCCGCTCAGCTCAAGGTGCCGTTCCTCGGCTCCATCCCCATCAACATCGCCATCCGCATCAGCGGCGACCAAGGCACACCCAACACTCTTTTCGATGAAGACTCCCAGGGCATCGGTCAGGCCGTAACCCAAGTGGTGGAATCCCTTGCCGCGCAAATCTCGGTCCGCAACATCACATAGCGATCAATCGCCTAACCGTGAATCGACGATCAAGAACAGCCCCGCGATAAACCGCTTTCGTGATCTAACGAAAACCTCAAAATAAGCTCATTGCCCAACACCTATTTTTCGGACGTCTCGAAGTGCTTCAAGGTGACCTTTTCGTCTATATGACTTCTCTGGCCACACCATTTCGACCATCCAATCAAGTCCGGCACGCAACATACCGATTTTGACGATGCCTCGTTGCAGTATGTAACGATCCGAATCGACAAGGTGGTGGCGATGCCCATTATTCTTAGTGTTGACGAGCTCAAACCCGGTATGCGCCTCATGCAGGCCATTCATCGCGATCGGCAAACCATGTTGGCCGCCGGCAAATGCCTCGAAGAGTGGGAAATCAACTCACTCCGGCGGAGATTCCCGGACCTTACCGTACAGGTCGGCGATCCCGTCCTCGATGAATGGGTGGAGTTCCAGGACGACTCCCACGACCACAGGGTCGGCACCACCGTCAATCGACAGATGCAACGGGTCATGAAGAGCGTCCGCGACCGATTGAGCAGCAAGACCGCACTGGATGGGTCCGATATCGCTGGGCTTCAAAAAACGCTCTCAGAAGTCATCAACTACATCAATGAGAATCCCGCCACAGCGGCTATCTTGGCGCGATTCGGCGACGAGAACAACCAACTTCAGGAGCATTCGGGCAACGTCTTTTATTTGAGTCTTCTCATCGGCAACGCCGTCCGGGAATATGTCTTCCGTGAGCGTGTTCGGTCAGCAAGGGGTGACCACCTTTGCACGCGATATGCCATGAACCTGACGCCTCTTGCCCTGGGTTGCCTGTTTCACGATCTCGGGATGTTGCCGATCGAGCGGTATTACGCACAAAAAGACCCCCTCTCACCAGAGGACTTGGAAGCCATTCGTCAACACCCCTTGATCGGCCTCGAGATGCTTCCCAAGGAGCTGGATGCTGTTGCGAAAATGGTCGTGCGAACGCATCACGAAAACTACGACGGGACCGGCTATCCGGCCGGTATCACTGGCCATGATCTCCACATCTTCAGTCGTATCATCCGCATCGCTGACGCCTACGACGCGGGCACGAACAACCGCGTCTACCGCAAAGCGAGAAGTGCCGCCCGCATTCTCTGGGAAATGTCCTCAGGCGAGAACCGTACCTGCTACGACCCCACAATCGTAAAGATCCTCATGGGGTTGGTCCAACCCTTCCCGATCGGCGCCAAAATCCGACTCGATTCTGGGCAATATGGCGTCGTCGTCCGCCATAATCGAAAGCACCCCTTCCGCCCGGTCATCATCCTGGCATTCGACGAAGAGAACCGCAGGCTCAAAAAGCAGGATCTCAAGCCCCCGATCGACCTGGCTGCCCACGAGGAAATCAGGCTCCGCGAGTTCGTCAGCGAGGACCTGGACTTCCTCAATCGCGACGACTGCGACTGCGACCCATCGGAGCTGAACTCCGAGGAAATCCAGCATTGCTTATTTGATCTTGTCTACCCGTAGACGCTCTTTTCATGACAGCCGTTCACGCGGACAAATGGAGCTCGCCGATTGACTTATCTCCTTTTTCTATAAGAACTTACAAGCACACACTGCTTTGGCATCCGCCGCTTGACGATAGGCCAAAATGTGCTATATTGATTATTGGATGGTGAGTTGTGCTTCGTTTTCACCTATTTTTGATTTGTCCCGCAACCAGAAGTGGTCGACGGACGCAATGTGTTTCGGTTCGCGGGCGATGGAACCACTAACCCGAAAGAAAGCTGCGAAAGAGCGAAAATAGCGATCTTTGTCTTGCGCTGCTTGCCGCAGAGGCGATCGCCTTTGGCAAAAGCGGGGAATCTTACGGGTTCTGAATGGGAAAATGGATATTGTAAGGCTGAAAGCGGCACGAGACGGACGCAAAGGGATCGAGCAAAAAAAAAGAAAAAGCAGCTTCCGGTGCTGTTGACAACCCGTATGAACCGGGTACAATACTGGGCTCCCATGAGGGAGAACAAATCGGCGGGCCAAGCCTGCCGAATGCTCTTTGACAAGTGAACAGTGTGTTAACGACCGCCGTGAGAACGTGAGGCGAAGCGGGACTACAACTTAACCCGTTTTCGTCTTAGTAGATGGTGTAAGGTCGCTCAATCCGCACAAGCCAGTACGGAACGAGCGGCTCAATGTGTGATCGGTTCAACCGGGTCAAACTGTTTGAATCGGGATCACATCATCTTACGTTCTCATGTGTAGATGAGAGTGTGAGAGCCCAAATTCGAAGCTCTTAGACAGGTTCGCCTGTCTAATGCATCGATATTAAACAGAAGAGTTTGATCCTGGCTCAGAACGAACGCTGGCGGCGTGGCTAAGGCATGCAAGTCGAACGGACCACATGGAAGGAAACGGAAGTGTGGTTAGTGGCGAACGGGTGAGTAATGCATGGGTAACGTACCTCGGGTTCAGGGATAGCAGCGGGCTTCGGCCCTTTAGCGAAAGTGCTGGTAATACCTGGTAACATCCACGGATCACTTGATCTGTGGATCAAAAATGGGGATCCTTCGGGACCTATTGACACGAGAGCGGCCCATGTCCTATCAGCTTGTTGGTGGGGTAATGGCCTACCAAGGCGACGACGGGTAGTAGGCGTGAGAGCGCGACCTACCACATCGGGACTGAGACACTGCCCGGACACCTACGGGTGGCTGCAGCAACGAATATTCCGCAATGGGCGCAAGCCTGACGGAGCGACGCCGCGTGAAG
>Ga0180433_10006173_pt1 | contig 15827 bp, 10 predicted proteins | sample SS_ome_8_FD_132980 | JGI IMG/M metagenome (GOLD analysis project Ga0180433, IMG submission 132980) | Hypersaline lake sediment archaeal communities from the Salton Sea, California, USA - SS_1_D_1 metaG | ecosystem: Environmental > Aquatic > Non-marine Saline and Alkaline > Hypersaline >... | reverse complement strand
TTGTCCCATTGCAGTTTTTAACTGTCGTTACCCCAGGCAAAATACCTGCGATCGCTGGCTGGTAGTCAATTTCGTAGACCGGTTCAAAGGAGTCCTCTTCTCCTACAGGAAAGAGGAGTTTGTTGATCCGGTAATGGCAATCTGTGCCCTTTCCAAAACCTGCACGCTCTACCTTAAAGGTCTTGGTTTTGTCTGAAAATGTATCCAGCAAGCTTGTAGAGCGGCTGTAGGCTATGCTCTCTTCTTCTACCCCATTCCACTCTCTTTTGTGCAAAACAAGTGGTGTATGTATTTTATAATTCGTTTTTCTCTTTTTCTTACCAAACTCTCCTTTTACAACTCTATTTTCAAAAAAATAGGAATTGGTTTGATTTCTAGATGAAGTTATTTGATATTTCTTATTTTTTAAAAAATCGCTCATTGTAAAAGTTGCATAGAGATGCTTTTGTTTTGCATCAAGGCTTTCAATATGAGTCAGGCGATTTTTCTTGTCATACACATAGCGCACGTACATTCCATTAGGAAGCTTTTCTTTTTCAAGTAAATAAAATCCCCTCGAACACTGGTTATAAAAATAGATTGATCCGTTCGGATTCTGTACAATGATTTGGTTGTCTACACGAGAAATGGTCGTGTTGCGTATATCCAATTGCCCACTCGGATTGACTCCCATGCCGCAGTTGCTTGCAGCGTATGTTTGCAAAAGAGTAGTTTTGTCACCTGCTATTGAAAATGTGTAGTTTGCTCCAGAGGGGCTATTGAGGTACACATGCTGCCGATAATCATCGTACATGAGTCTGGTGTGAGGGAAAAACTTCCACCCTTCGTAGTTATATTTCAAATAGTACCAACGGTAAAAACAATCTGCCGCGTGTGATTTGTGAAAGCGGTAGCGCATGTGGGGCGCCAGATAAGCACGCTTCAACGCAAGGGGGTTGGCTCCTGCCACCACACAATCTGTTTTGGAAAGGTAGAGTTTTCCAGAAATAGGACTCACCAGGCCACCAATTAACTGGCTTGCACCAATGACAGAGGGCACTTTCTGTTCGCTAATTTCGATAGGTGGCTCTGTTACAGATACTTCCACCGCAGGCAAGATTTCTTCTTCTGCAAAAAGGGTGGTAAGACAAAAAATCGATAGGAGGAGGTGTCTATATAACATAACGATAGCTCAGTAAAAATTTTATAAAGATGCTATGTGAGTTATAATTTTATTGCAAAGATTTTTTTTGCGCTTACATTTGAGATTGATTGCCCCCAGACTTTTTGATATCGTTTCAAATATGAAACGTCTTCTTTTACTCATTGCATTTCTAACTAGCTCCTACCTTGCCGCAGAAGAGATCGTTGTGCACCTCAACGCACACGAAAAACTCGCCCCTTTTTATATCAAACCCTTTGCAACAGATTATGGAAAAAAACTCCAAGAGATACTCCGCTTCGATCTGGCAAGCAATGGCTTTATGCAAGAGCGCAAAAAACAAAACCATGTAGAATATGTTCTGCATGGAACAGTTGCACAACAAGAGCTCGGCGTAACGGTGGAGATTGTCAACGAAGGACGTCTCATTGCCTTCGAAAAGGTCTCCATCTGCGGACAACTAGAGTCCGATCGCGCAAAAGTACATCAGATTGCAGATGCCATCTGCAAACGCCTTTTTAATCATGAAGGCATCTGCAGCAAAAAGATCCTCTATTCGGTGCGTACAAAAAAAAGTGCGGATGCGAGCATGTGGACATCGGAAATTTGGCAGGCCGATAGCGATGGTGCAGGCGCCAAACAGGTAACGCACCAAAATGCTCTTTGCGTTACCCCCTGCTATCTTCCCATTCGCATAAAGGGCGAGACTCCCTACTTTTTATATGTTTCATATCGAAGCGGAGAGCCCAAAATCTACATTGGGTCCACCAAGGAGCCACTTGCCAAACGACTCACCTATTTAAGCGGCAATCAATTTATGCCTGCTATTACAGCAGCATGCAATCGCGTTGCCTTTATCAGTGATGTGAGCGGCAGTGTTGATCTATTTATGCAGGACTTTTCGATCAAAGATGGGGTCTTGGGCAAGGCAAAGAAGATTTTCTCTGCCCCCATGGCAACGCAAGGCACTCCCTCATTTAATCACGATGGTACAAAGGTAGCCTTTGTCTCCAACAAAGATGGTACCGCCCGCATCTACACTCTAAATCTGGAGACAAAGAGGCTGAGGCTCATTTCAAAACAAAACCGTGACAACACCTCTCCCTGCTGGTCCTCTGATGGCAAACAAATTGCCTACAGTGCACAAACTCTGGGCACGCGCCAAATTTGGATCTACAACCTAAAAACAGATCAAGAAGAGCAAATTACTTTTGGGGCTGGTCACAAAGAAAATCCCGTTTGGGCAGCAAATAATCTGCATTTGTTATATAACACAGAATCAAAAGGAGCCTGCGAGCTCTACCTAACCAATACGCGCCAAAAAAACAATGGCGTCAAACTTTCAAAAGGTCCCAAAGATAAGCGTTTCGCTGCCTGGGAACCTTGAACATATAATAGAGGATTGTATGCAAAAACATCTTATCAAATTAGCACTTTGTGCGCTGGTGCTTCTCACGCAAACTGGGTGCCACCGCTCCACAGGACAAGTGTGGGAAGATTCTAAAACGTGTGGCCGTTACCTCAAAAAAGGGGTACGCTCTTTATTTGGCGAGCATATGGACGCCGAAGATTATGACGCTTGGTGCAAGCGGCAACAAGAAAATGGCTTTTTAGAAATGTCCGATGAAAGTGGCTACCAAGAAATTGGTTTTGAGGAGTTTGAAAGCAGCTCCGCGCCCACACAAGAAAATGTTTCTAGCGAGCTTGCATTATCAATTGATGCCTTTTGTTCCCCCGAGGGAGCCTTGAGCCTTGTTTTTCAAAATCTATCCTTTGAAACCGACAATTATTCAATCAAAGGCTCTGAGAATTACGAGACCCTTACACGCATCGCCAAATACCTCCACAATCACCCTAATACCTTTGTCTACATCGAAGGCCATGCGGATGAGCGAGGCGCTGCTGCCTACAATCTAGCGCTTGGTTCCAAAAGAGCCAATGCAGTGCGCACCTTCCTGATGAAAAATGGAGTCAATGCAGATCAACTCTGTACCATCTCGTACGGCAAAGAGCGCCCTCTCATCAACGAATTTAATGAGGGTGCTTGGAGTAAAAATAGACGTGCCCAATTTAAGATCCATGAAGAATAAACTCCTGGTACTGCTCCTATGTGCCGCGCCTCTTTGCGCGGCGCCTCCCTCTGCGCTACAAATACAACTGCAGCGCATGATGGGGGCTGTGGATGAAATTGAGTACACTCTCCACCACCATAAGGTAGAGATCGACCTTTTTCATGAAAGAATCAAAAAATGTGAAGCCAAGGTGACCAAGCAGGGCACAGATCCTGCTCTTGCTTTGCGCCTGGCAGCGCTTGAAGAAAAAGAGCGCGCCCTTGCCTCCGACTTAAAAAGTCTACGCAGCCAACTTGGATCTCTTTCACAGCTTGAGAACAAAGTTTGCAAGCTAGAAAAGCAGATCAATGGTGAGGTGAAGCAGCTCAAACAATCGATGCAAAAAATGGTTGCTCTCTTGCAAGAAGATGAAGGCAACGGGCTCTATACGGTCAAATTTGGCGACTCGCTTGGGCAAATTGCCCTAGATCACAAAACCTCTATAAAAAAGATCAAAGAGCTCAATCGTTTAGACACTGACCAGATTTTTATGGGCCAACAACTCAAACTTCCCTGAGGGCGTATGTCTACGACTGTGAGAGGATTTTTAGTACAAACTCCAGATGGCCGCCTCTTTTTAACCAGCCAACCCAATCTAAAGAGCTGCTGTTTGCACAAAGAGCAGATCACAAAAATTGAGCTTGTAGGCGATCTGCCCACGAAAATTCCGAAAAAACGGGTCGTTTGTCATGGGATCATGACTGAAAAATCCCAATTCTTGCTACAGGAGGGCATTCAGTGCCCCTCCTCCTGCGCCCCCTTTGTCCTAGGGGCCGCCCTCTTAATATCTGTATTTATAGTAATATTTATAAAAAAAATAAAAAGACATTAATTTAATTAACTGCTATAATTATATATATTAACAAACTTTTTATAATTAAACATGCAAGTATCCAGTTTTCAAGCTACGATCAACCAATATGAGATAAGACGCACCCATGCGCTCATTACTGCTACCGCCTGCTGCGCACTGAGTGCTATTGCGCTTTCTGTGATCTGTGGTCTTTCTGGACAAGCTCCCTTCTCTGGCCAAGAAAATATTTTTGACGCCCTTGCGATCACCCCCTTAGCAGTTGCATTGGTGGGCCTGTGTGTGGCCGGTCATGCTCATCATAAAGTTACAACTACAAGAGCTGCTGCTGCTGCTGCTGTAAAAATACAAAAGTGGTGGAAGAGCGATTCGATGAAAGAGAGAGTGGCCCAAAGAGCTGCTGCTGCTGCTGCTGCTGTAAAAATACAAGCCTTATACCGCGGTCAAAAGACAAGAACGAACATTGCCCCGCTAAAAGCGGCTGCAATGCCTCAGGGGCAATATTATGACACTGTGAGGAAATCAGTAAATAGGGCTAACCTGCGACAAGCTGCCCATGGAAATACAGATGTACGCTTTACAGACTCCACTGTCATTAAATCGTGTGAACCGGGTGTAAATAAAGTACGCATGCAAAAAATTATTACTGCGCGTTCTATCTGCAAAGAAAATAACTACACCAGGCTCCTTGTTCCCCGCGCACGAACCTGTAGGGACCTTCTTTTCCAAGAAAAGGTAAACAATGCGATTTTCGATCAAAAAGAAGCCATGGGTTTCTATTACGAAAACCACGCTGCATTTACCCCTGCTGTTCTACAGCTCACAGATTTTCTGATTCACAATGATTTGAACGATATTTTGGGCAAGAGTACAGCACTTTACCATGCTCTGAGTCCAAATCTCCTAGCCCGCTTTGATAATCTCTTGGTGTGCCGCGACTTTACAATAGCTTTGATTGATTTAGAAGGTTTTACACCCAATGCTTCTCAAGAAGTGCATCAACTGCGAGAGAAGTGCGCTCTCGCTATCTATCTCTTTCCCTATCATTTTGATGTCATTATGCAAAAAGTAGAGCAATATAGAGCTCCATTCTCAGAAATAGAGATAGAAGCATTGCAAAATGCTCGAAACATGGCCTTACAAAATTATGAAATCATCTACCACAGCCATCAGAGCTTTGCCCAAAGGCATGCCCTGACGGTAGCTGAGCCCAAGAAGGCAGTAAACGTTGCTGTAGACAGCGACACTATTTGTAACGCGACTGTCGAGGCGTTATCACAAAAAGGATGCCTGAGACCGACCGATGTAGAAACATTTAAGCAGCACTTTCCTATAATTCTCCAGAGCACCAAAAATGTTATTCAAAGCTCAATCAACAGAGAACTTCTTCAAGGGCCTATTGCTTCAGAAAGTGCCCTACTAACTCGCCGGACAATCACAATATGTTACCATAATGAAGCCAGTAACCATAGTAACCCACTACAAAAGCATTTCGAAGATCATTTATGTCCATTGCTCGATCTCAACGTCACACCAAGCCGCTTTACAATCACGATGCTCGATGCCATTATTTCTACTCTAGTCAATGCAGGGGCCTATGCAGGCTACCACCAAATTCCAGAAAACCATCCTTTGCATCGCCAAATTCCGAATAACAAACAATGGCTAGTTAGATACCTGTTCTGTTAAAGCAACAGCTCCCTAGACCATCGCCTCTTCTTCGCGGAAGCGGTAACCCACACCACGAACTGTCTCAATCCACGAAAAGTTGGGACCCAACTTCTTGCGCAATGAAGCAATGTGCACATCAATGTTTCGATCCATAATAAACGCATCTTCATTTTGTACGTCATCCAACAACTGATTGCGCGTCAACACCTTGCCGCGGTTCATCAAAAAACGACGCAAAATACCAAACTCAGATAGCGTAATCGGAATGTTCTTGTCACCCTTGCGCAATAAATAACGCTCAATCTCTAACGTAAAGTCGCCAAAGTTGATCGTCTTGAGCATCTTGGGCCCCTCCTTACCACGACGTAATACCGCCTTAATACGAGAAAATAAGATCTTAGGTGAAAAAGGCTTGGCAACGTAATCATCTGCACCTAGCTCCAAACCCAATACAATGTCCAACTCCTCGTTTTTTGCAGATAAAATCACAATCGGTATATTTTTTAGCTCCGGATTGTGCTTTAACTTACGACAAATATCTAACCCGTTTTGACCAGGAAGCATTAAATCTAAAATCACCAAATCAGGTTTTTCACGCTCAATCGCTCGAAACCCATTGATGCCGTCACTTTCGACGTGCAACTTGTACCCCGAAATATCAGCCTGTAACTTTATCAGTGCTGCAATGTCCTCTTCGTCTTCGATCAATAAAAGATACTTTTTTTGGCTCATCTAATATTCCTTCCTTAAATTTTCTTGGTTAAGAATTAACATATTTTTTTAATGAATGTATATAGTTTGCATAAAAAAAAGCAACTTTTATTCTATCTTTACGCAATCTTTTTTGTATTTTTTTTAGTTTTTAATTTGCAACAAAGTAGTTCGAGATATAAGATTGTTGCGCTTGAACCATGAAAAAGAAACACTTCTACATCTCATTTTTATTTGCGGCAACCTGTTTGCTCTCCCTATTTTTGTGCAGACCAACTAGCACAAAACAGTTACAACACGCCCTAGATTTACTCCAACAAGGGCAATATCGCAGCTGCCGCGAGCAGTTGCAAAAGATTAATCCAAAAAAAATTGCCACAACTCCTGCACTCTACCAAGGTTATTTACTCTTGATCCAAAAGGAGTACACACGGGCAGACAAGATTTTTGATCAAGCAGCGTTTGAAATTTTACAAGATAAAAAGCCTCAAGGTGGACTCCTAGAGATCTTAACAGCAAAGGCTCTTTGCCACTACCTGCAGGGCGATTTTGAAGGATTTTGCACCTATCTAGAGCAAGCGGGCGGCCATGGTGAAAGTGAGTGGTTAACCTTTGCTAATGGCCTACAGGCCTATTGCAGGCAAGATTTTGCAAAGGCGGCGCATCTTTGGCAACAAATTGATTCTCATTCTGAAGCAAGCGGATGGCAAGATCACATATTAGGAAAACTCTTTTCACCAACGTGGAAAAAAATTCACTGCGCGCATCTATGCATTGAAGAAAATGACTTTTTAATCGCACGAGAGATTTTAGAGCAAGAGACTCTCAAAGTAGAAACGCAAGAGAGTCACCTAGATACCACAGCCTTTCTATTTTTAGGTCTCTCCTATCTAAAAGAGGCCGATTCACTTGCGTATGAGGCGCGGCTTAACTTATATAAAATGGCCCATTTTTACTTTGAAAGAGCACAGATCACTCGAGCCTTTGAACAAGAAAAAAACTACCTGATTGCCCAGCTGACCGAGCGCGCTATGCAGCTATGTGAAAATGAAGCTGTACTGCAACCTTTACTGCCTTATCTCATTTTTCCACTACAAAAGTGGGAAATACACACCTCTTTAGAGTTAGTAGCCGATAAAACAGCTTTTACCCTATTACAACAAAAGGGCACCTCAGGAAGAAAGCTCTGCCATATGGTCAAAACCCATTTTGAAGGCGCGCTCTTTTACCAACTTCTGCACGGACGTCTATTGAAAAGAGTCTCTCATTCCATCAAGGAGGGTAACCACGATCAATTAACTGAGATTTGGACTGTTTTATGCCATCTTGGACAAAATAGCGAACAATTGGCGCAACAGATCACCTATTGGACCATTGAGGAGCTCGAATCGAGTTTAGTGCGCGACACACAAGAGCTGCGAAACACCCGAAGCCACCTCGAATTTTTAAAGGATTTGGGAGAAGAGCCAAACAAAATCACCCACCTATCCATGAAATTGCTCGAATATAGCAAATCACTGTGGAGAGAGGGCGGAGAAGAGGTTAAAGCGACCCATCTGATGCAATTGGCTCTAGAGCTCAGCGACCATAGGCAAGGGGCAGCACATGAAATTGAATCCTTTTTAACCGATCTCTATGCACAGGCAGAAAAAAGCAACCTGGTCTCACGCCTCTCTTATATCTATGATGCCCTCTGCAACTTTAATCTGCATACACACGCCCTATTTTCGCCAGCCACATTAGCAAACCACCTGGCTGATGCCAACTATCGCTTCAATAACCATAACTTTTCTTCTTGCAAAACATTAGCATCGTGGGTTTTACGCCTAGACCCCAACAATCAAAATGCTTTAAGGCTCTGCGGTCTAGCCGATTATCATTTGGGCAACTACTTAGAAGCGATCGTCTATTTAAAGCAACTCAACACCTTTGATGCTTTGTCCCACAAGGCTCTTGTATTGAGTGAGGCCCTTACATCGCAAGAGCAGGCGCACCTTGTGCACATGGATGATTCCGATTCATTTGTCGATCAAGAATGAAAACCTTTGAAAGGTATTGCAAAAAAGTGTATGAATCAAACGAATAAATAGCACTTTATCCCTTCTATGTCTTCTGCTGAAATCGCTTTTGAAAAACGTATTTTCCACGAACAGATCAGCCGCACGTGGACACAAACTTTAACTCGCTTCAACCGATTTTTACGCACCTACTTCTTTTTTAACCTCTTTTTCCTCTCCCTGCTTTTTGCAGAGTTGCTCTCATTTTTAGCTTTTTTTGCCCTTTTTCAACTCAGCTCCTTTTTAGCTTTTTTACTCAGCTTTTTTTTTCTTACCCTCTTTAGCTATTGCGTTCTGCGTCTCTACCTACAAGCCAAAAAACCTGATAAGTTACACGACCTGTGCCAAGAGTACTTGCAAGAGTGCAAAAAAAACATTGGTTACCAGGATAAAATTCCTGAACATAATATTGCCCTTGCCAATGCTCTACAAAAATTTGCCGCCCATTTGCATGAACAAGAGTATGGGTATTTTTCTCCTCCCTTTCTATTTAAGTCCCTCAGTACAACATTAGAAAAATTTAGCTGTGTCTGTTTTTGGAGAGATCTACACCATTTTAAAGAGCTTCTCTTGCGACAAGCTGTAGAGCAACACCTGCATGTTGTCAAAGCAGAGCCCACCAATTTAGAGGTGCATGCCGCTCTAGCTAACGCCTATGTCATGCTCTCTAGCCTCTATGCTGATCCACGTAAATACCATGGTTTCGACGAGAATAAATGGATCCATGCAGAACGTTTTTCCACAAAGACCCAACAGCTCTTTCGCCAGACAGCCCAAAGAGCCATTGAAGAGTTTAAAATACTCAATGCCTACGCGCCCGATGATCCCTGGGTGCATATGCAGCTAGCCTATAGCTACCATGACCTGCAAATGCCCGAAGAGGAGATGAAAGAGTATGAGACCGTCCTAAAGATCTTACCCGAAGACAAGGAAACTCTTTTCAAACTAGGGATGCTCTACTTTGAAGAGGGCAAAAATGCAAAAGGGTTACAAATCTACGAAACACTTAAACGCACACATTATAAAAAAGCAGAACACCTGATTAAATTTTATGGCTCTAAAGATTAGAAAATGTTGCAGAAAATATTTTATAGGCGTGTAATAAGCTATTTTAGTAAATGTGAACTAAGATGCGCATTTTTATCATTCTGACAATCTTGTTGAGTGGATCGCTCTATGCCCAAAAAGAAGATCCCTTTAAATTTCATGTGCAATGTTCTCCCAAGCGACATAAACCAGGCTACGCATTTCAAATTATCTGCACACCAAATCCCAAACACAATTTTAAGACCTTTCAGCAAAACTACTACTTTTTATTAGATCGTTCAAATGCCATTTCCAAAAACTGCTATTTTCATAACAAAAGAGCTATTGCAGCAGCAATTGCGCTACTGCAGCCGGGAGATACCTTTAACATCATGCTCTTTGGTGGTCGGACCCTACGCTTTTCAGAGCAAAGTGTTGTTTGGAACAAGCAAAATGTTGTACGAGCACGCGCCTTTTTGGAATCACACCCCCATGGTGGCCCCTTTATAGCGACTAATCTTCCTAAAATTCTGCAAACGATGATCCCGCCAGAAGTTAAAGAAAATGAAGTCCATGCCGCCCTTTTATTTACCAGTGGACACAACCATTTTTCTTTAGACAAACAGAGGCAGGTGGTAGGTAAATATACAGAACAAAACCAGGGTAAGGTATCGCTATTTTGCTTAGCCTCTGGAAAGAAAAATAACTTACCTCTGCTTGAGCTACTAAGTAGTTTTAATAAGGGAGAATTGATTTACGCAACCAAAAATAATGAGATTACCGAGAGAACTTTGGAGCTTGTCTCAAAAATCAAAAACCCAATTGCAAAGCATCTCTCTGTTGAGGTAACAAACCAACAGACGCAAATGAGCGTGCTCTTACAACCCAAAAACATACGCTTAGCAAGCTTATACAAAAACAAGCCGATGATGATCTATGGTTCCACCAATCGCCTGAGTAGCTTTGATTTTACGATTAAAGGAGAAATTTGCGGTCAACCTTTTAAAATCTCTAGTCCATTTAATTTACAGGAAGCAGCCACTGGCACCTATTGCATTGAAAGTCAATGGATGAAGTTAGCTGTGCACGATCTCTACCAAGATTACTTTACCGATGGCAATGAGAAACATTTAAAAGTTGCAAAAGAACTTTTATCTCCCTTAAACTTACCCGTTGCCTTGCTAAAAACAGATCCCTAGTATGCGTATTATCTCTGGCCTCTATCGCGGCCGCCAATTACATGTTGCAAAAGATGCTAAACTGCGCCCGACAGCTAGCGCAATCCGAGAGACAATCTTTAATATCTGCCAAAATGAAATCGAAGGTGCTTGCTTTTTAGATCTATGTGCTGGCACGGGTGCTGTCGGTCTTGAGGCTCTCAGCCGCGGTGCTAAAAGCGCAATCTTTGTAGAGGTAGATCGAGCACATGCAAAGATCATCAAAAAGAATATCGACTCTTTGGGGGTTCAAAGAAAAACACGGCTCTATGTTGCAGATTGCTTGGAGGCCATTAAAAAGATGAGCAAACAAGGGATGCAATTCGAGATGATTTTTGCAGACCCTCCTTACGGCAGTGCAGAGCACTCTTTAAGCGATGAAATTCTCTTGGCTCTGGACGCAACCTCGCTGCTTAAAAAAGGGGGCACTCTATTTTTAGAGGATAAGAAAATCGCTTCTAACCTCGACCTCCCCCTAAAACAGTTGCAGCTCAAAAAGCATCGGCTTGTAGGGCCCGTCTGCTTAAGACAATATTCAATCTGAAGATGGATTGAGATTTTGCGAGTAAGGTGCTTTGCGTAGACAAAGGGCACCACTAATCAATAAGACCACCAAGAGCCATGCGTAGCGCACTACGCCAGCGAGACCAAAGGGTGTCGTAAACTCCTTCACGAAGGTTCCTAAAAGAGTAATCATTAATAAGGGCAAAACTACATACTTGAGTGCATAAAATGAAAAACTACGACGAGAAGCAGTGCCCCAAATAGGCGCATTGCCAATCACCTTAGAAAAACTCAAAAAGACAATCACCTCTACGATACCACCAAAGACAATTGCATTACCTAGCACCATCGGACTTAGTGCCCCGACCAAGTGCTGTCCATTTCCCATGCAAAAAGGAATGGCTAAAAGGGTTACTAGCAACATTGCAAACCCCACAGCCTTTTTTCTCTCTTGAGAAAATTCGACTTCAAAATTGCCCGCCACACTCTCAACAATCGAAAAGACCCCCGTAATTCCAGCAATAAAAATACAGATGAAAAAGAGAGGACCCAAAATAGTAGATAAGAGAGGACCAAATTCTTGCAAAATACGAGGAAAGACCACAAAACCAATCTCAAAAGGCGATTCAGTAGCCACCAGTTGGGCAAACGGGGTGGCACTCTTTAAACTCATAAAGCCAATACAGCCAAAAATTGCCAATCCAGAAATAAATGAGATTAAGACATCTCCTATGGCCACCTTAAACATCGCCCGAGGAATGCTAAATGTATCCGGGTTATGGCGGGAGTAACCGATCACAATACCCAAGCCCAACGAGAGGCTGAAAAAAACCTGCCCAAAAACATCACGCCAAAGAGTCCAATTGCCAAGCCTTGAAAAATCAGGCACAAGGTAGTTGTAAAAACCGATGGATGCCCCTGGCAAAAAGAAGGTAAAAATCGAAAAACCAACAACCAATATTGCCAACATAGGTAAAAATATTGTGCAGATCTTTTCGACCCCAGAACGAATATTACGGCTCAGCACAAGCCAAGCAAAGAGCGCTACCAGCAAAGTTGAAAAGAAAATAGACTTTGCAAGCGTGCCCCCCACAGCTAAAGAGCCCGTGTCCCCAAGAAAGGTATGATTAAAAAAATGAGCCGTATCAGTGCCAATCGAGCCTGCAGCAGAAAAGTAGGTGTAGGCAAGCGCAAACCCCGTAAGCACCATATAGAGCCCACCAATGGTTGCACACGTAAGCACACAAAACCAACCAATCATCTTGCCCTTGGTACCCACCACTGTGCCCATCGCCGCTACCAAAGGCAGCTTTGTTTTTTGCCCAATCGTACCCTCTAAAAAGAGCATAGGAATCCCAATCAAAAGATGAGCCAACAAATAGGGAATTAAAAAAGCTCCGCCTCCATTGCGATAGCAAAGGGCGCTAAAACTCAAAACATTAGCAAATCCTACAGCCGAGCCAATCATCGACCAAATATAGCCTGTCTCTTTACTCCAGGTATCTTGTTTAATTTCTGTCATTTTTCCACCATAAAAATACGAATGATAAAGAATTCTCTTCGATTTGTCTTGTAAAAGTTTTTTTAGCATCCGCCAGGGCTGTGTTGAATAATTCAATTTTCGATTGATTTTTGAACCTTTTTCCCCCATTTAGACGATCTCGAGCGAAGATAGTACATGTGGTACAGCGCGCGAGAGATCGGGCAAATAGGGCAAAGCCTAGCCAAATGATTAGGAAAACTCGAATTATTCAACACACCCCATCCGCCAGCTTTGACTCAAGATAGCTTTCTCCTTAAAACAAATCATCTTTTAAATGGCAAAAAAACTTTATTTATTATATAATTTTGCTGATTTTTGATAAAAAAAGATAAATTATAATGAATCCACTAGGCGCCCCATCCCCCATCATGCCCTTTCATACAAACGAGTATGTTAGTGAACTACAACTCATCTATCAAGCAACCGGGATTGGTAATGCAGACCTTGCAATTGCCTTGTTAGAAAAATATAAAGTCGCTGAACTCATTTTTTCTAAAGAAGCATCTTTTGAAGATAAAGTCGCGATTCTAAAGCAATTTATTGAAGCCGTTCAGGAAGATTTTGAGCTTGTAGATGATGAAAGCGCTCATATCATTGTACTAATGGCTCTGCTGTCAAATCCCGATATCAAATATTTTTCTGAGTTTGTTGGAGAGCTAACTCCAGAAGAAAAAAGTGATCTACTCAATCTAATAAATTCAAAAAGTCAAACAGTTTTACATTTAGCAATAAAAGAAAAAGCTCCGCCATCTATTCTGGAATTATTGATTAATCAAGGGGCAAAGTTGATTCAAGACTTTGAAGGTCTCTCTCCCCTCCACATGGCAGCCTATTACCAATCATCAAATGAAGTATTTATGGTGCTCTTAAGCCAACTCTCCCCTCCTGAAGCGGAAAAAAGTCTCAATTTAAAAGATCAACATGAAACAACTCTTTTACATATACTCGCACTCTACCCGCAATACTGTGATCTCATTTCAGTACTCATCCAAAGAGGTGCAACCTTACAACAAAACGCACAAAAAGCAACCCCTCTACATCTAGCAACCTACTATGGGATGCCTCTTTCAATTGCAGAGGCTCTTCTTGATCACTTGGCCCCCAAAGAGCAAGCAAGAATACTCAATGCACAAGATCAATCTGGAACCACTGCTCTTCACTTGGCTGTACAACATAGAGCAACGGAAGAGCTCATTGCCTACCTCCTCAAGCGAGGAGCAATTCTAAAACAAAATGGAGAGGGAGACTCCCCTCTACATATCGCGGTCCAATTCAATGCACCGGTCACAATCCTTCAACTACTACTTAATCATCTGGATCAAGAGCAAAAGGAGAGAGCTGTTAATTTAATAAACGCAGAAAGCAATACCCCTCTACACTTAGCTGCCATAACAGCTGGAAGTGAAGAGAATATCGAACTTCTCATCCAATGTGGTGGCACTTTACAAAAAAACAGGCTGAAAGCGACTCCTTTACATTTGGCAGCCTATTCAGGTGGATCTGCAGCGATTGCTGAGGCACTTTTGGATCCATTTGATCCAGAGGAGCAAAAAAGAATCCTTAACACAGCAGATCAATATGGAGAAACAGCTCTGCACTTTGCTGCACAAAATCCAGAATGCACAGAGCTCATTAATACTCTTATTCAGCACGGCGCAATGCTAAAGCAAGGTGCGAATGGAGCGACTCCTTTGCATAGTGCAGCCTTTTCTGGAGGCCAGATTCCTATTTTCAGAGCACTTCTAAACCAATTTTCTCCTAAAGAGCAGAAAAGGCTACTAAACATAAAAAACCAAGGGGGTGATACAGTTCTTCACATTGCATGTTTCAATGTGGCAACAAAAGCCTCTGTGGAGACCATCGAATGGTTGCTTGCTTGTGGGGCCAACCATACCCGTAATAACATTCGACAAACCGCTATTCACTATGCAATGGGGATACAACCTTCAAAAAAACTCATTCTTAGCCTTCTAAAAGGACAGAGCAGCCAAAGAAATCATTTACTCAATGCTAAAGATTTATGGGGATTTACCCCCTTACATGCTGCGCTCCGTTGCAAAGTAAACATTGGAGTTCTGGAGCTTCTGCTTGAAGAAGGGGCGAAAGCTACTCTAGATGCAAATAAAAATACAATCATCCATTACGCTCTATGGAAGCGCCTAGGTATAGAATACTTTCAAACTCTCTTGCTCAAAAAAAGAAGTATAAAACAAAGAACAAAACTACTGCAAATTAAAAATTTGCAGGGTCTCAATGCTCTAGATTATGCCTTAAGAATAAAAGCCCCCTCCCAAATCATTCAATTTCTTACAGATCGAGGGGCTAAACCTAGCCTAAGGCTCGAATCCCAAGAAAATATTGAAAGCTACTTTTCAGAGCATGTCTATCACGCTCTACTCTCTGCTAAAAATCCTACAGAATTTAGTAAAGCTGTCAAGCAACTTGGGGGTTCTGAAGAGAAAAAAGAAGCTGACAACTTGGCATTGGTACAAGCCGATGCACATGCAAAAGAATTCGACAATCAAAAATATCAGAGCAAACAACGCATAAAAGTCTCTGCTCGTGCTAAAAAAAGGAGAATAAGAAGAAGGAAAAAACAACCTCTTTCTTCATTTTCTCGAGCTTCCAGAGGGCCGCAAAGCCCCTTTGCGAAAACACCCTTCTCAACTACCACAAACCGGCCTCCCTCCCCTGTTTCAGCAGTAGACTTTGAAGCACTTACAAAAATCAACCAGCCCAATCTTCCTGTTGCACAGGCTCTACATTCTCGTATCATCCGGTGGCAGACCAACGATTTGACCGAGATCAAGCAATTTGGGGATCATGATTTTCAAACCAATACATGGAGCTATAAATATGCCGATTGCACTCCAGAAGAGTTGCTCATGCATAAACATCACCATAACCTGGCTGGCATCGAGCGTCTTTTAGACAATACCTACTTCATGAAAAAATATAGTTTTGAACAAACCTACTTTGGTCAGGTCAACAAATGCTTCTATACAGAGATGGAGGTACAAGGCAAAAAGGAGCTG
>Ga0180433_10006172_pt1 | contig 15828 bp, 11 predicted proteins | sample SS_ome_8_FD_132980 | JGI IMG/M metagenome (GOLD analysis project Ga0180433, IMG submission 132980) | Hypersaline lake sediment archaeal communities from the Salton Sea, California, USA - SS_1_D_1 metaG | ecosystem: Environmental > Aquatic > Non-marine Saline and Alkaline > Hypersaline >... | reverse complement strand
GTGCCAATACAAACCGCATCGATTGAAGATGTATGTGTAATACCTCGAAATCGGTGCGGTGAAGTATTGGTGCTGAGATCGGGGCGCCCCACCTCAGTGGGGTAAAAGAGGCCGACATTGATTTAATAAGAAATATTATCGATAAAGAGAATCTTTTACTTAAAAGCAATCATAATATCACTGAAAAAGAATATTAATTGAGTCGGCCTATTTTACTGATGATTCAGATTGCCTGGATTATTTGCGCGTCGAGGTTGGTTCAAATACAAGTGGCATTGAGTGAAGCCGTATATGTAATACTGCGAACTCAGTGCCATGATGTATTTGGGCTGAGATCGACGCGCCCGAAGGGTAAAGAATGCTGATTAAAGGTTATATTAGAATTATGAACGCGATGGATAATAAATTTATTAGTTTTCATAAAACTATATCGTGAAGAAAAAATTGGATCAGCATTATTTACAAATAATTCAGACTAATATTCGTCATAAGCTTTTATCCTTAGATCCTCCAACCTCATTCTTTCGATCGAATCAATGAAACGTTCTGCTAATTGCAAATTTGTGATCAAAGGCACGTTAAAATCCACAGCCCTCCGCCGTATAACATAGTCATTGGTGAGAGCGTCCTCATCTATGCTTTTAGGGATATTGATTATGAGATCGATTTTTCTATCCGTAATATAGGTCAAAGCATTCGGCTCCTTCTTCTCTAAAGGAAGATAAAGCACCTGGCTGCTGATTCCATGATATTTCATAAAATCAGCGGTTCCCCGTGTTGCATATAGACAAAAGCCAAGGTTCTGGAGCCTCTTGGCATAGGGTAAAAAAGAAGCTTTGCTCTCAAAAGGACCTGTAGAGAGAAAAATATTTTCTTTGGGAAAATCAAATCCAACCGAAAGTAAGGCTTTTAAAAAAGCTTCTTCAAAATTATCTCCGATGCAGGCTACTTCCCCGGTGGATGCCATTTCTACACTCAGCACAGGATCTGCTCCTTTTATCCTGGTGAAGGAGAACTGGGGGGCTTTAACCCCGACATAATCCAGCTCAAAACAGGATTTATCGATAGGCTTCAGGTCTTCTCCCATTATGACCCTGGTGGCGAGATCGATGAAATTCATTTTGAACACCTTGGACACAAAGGGAAACGAACGGGAAGCCCGAAGGTTGCATTCGATCACCCTGACAGCATTATCCTTGGCTACAAACTGAATATTAAAGGGTCCATTGATATACAGCGACCGGGCGATCTGCCGCGCGATCTTTTTCATCCTCCGGGTTGTTTCCAAATAAGTCTTTTGAGGCGGCAGCACCATGGTGGCATCTCCTGAATGGACGCCTGCGTTTTCGACATGTTCACAGATGGCATAAACAAACAGTTCTCCTTTTTTTGCCACAGCATCTATCTCTATCTCCTTGGCATTTTCAATAAATTTACTGATGACCACAGGATATTCGGGGGAGACACGGGAAGCGGCACTCAAATATTTTTCCAGTTCATGATCATTTAACGCCACCGACATAGCAGCTCCGCTTAAAACATAACTGGGCCTCACCAAAACCGGATACCCAACACTCTGAGCAAAAGCTACTGCTTCCTCTGTATTGGTCAGCTCTTTCCATTCCGGCTGATCTATGTTCAATGCATCCAACAAAGAAGAAAATTTATGCCGGTTCTCCGCTCTATCTATATTTTCAGGAGATGTTCCAAAAATCTTTAATCCATAATTGTGACACTTTACTGCCAGGTTGTTGGGGATCTGCCCTCCCATCGAAAGTATCAATCCTTCTGCTGATTCCAGTTCATAAATATCGGCCACCGTTTCAAAGCTTAATTCTTCAAAATATAAACGGTCGCAAATATCATAATCTGTGCTCACCGTCTCAGGGTTATAATTGATCATGATAGTATTTTTACCTAATCTCTCCAGTGCCTGAACCGTATTCACGCAGCACCAGTCGAACTCGACCGATGATCCTATCCGGTACGAGCCTGATCCAAGAGTGATCACCTTGTCTTTTCCACTAAGACTTATGTCATCTTCGGTACCGTTATAGGTCAAATACAGATAATTGGTCAAAGCAGGATATTCTGCGGCAAGAGTATCGATCTGCTTGATATATGGCCTGAGTCCCCATTTTTTTCTGAGAGCTCTAATATCCAATTCTTCACATCCAAAAGCCACTGCGATTTGTTTATCTGAAAATCCATATTGTTTAGCCTTCAAAAGTAAGGCTTTATTCTTTTGAATTCCATCAAATCCTGAGGATTTTAATTCCTTTTCGAGCTCGACTATGTTTTTGATCTTGTGTAAAAACCATTTATCTATTTGAGTCAGATCATGGATTTTTTCGATACTCATCTGTTTGACCGCCTCTGCGACGGCAAAAATCCTCTTATCTGTAGGAGATTTAAGCGCATCTTCCAGATCATCAAAGAAAATATCATTGCCCACCAAACCGTACATTCCAACCTGCAGCATGCGGATAGCCTTTTGTAAAGCCTCCTCAAAGGTCCTTCCGATAGACATGGCCTCACCAACGCTTTTCATTTCGCTTCCTATCTTGCGTGAGGCCCTTTTGAATTTGGTGAGATCCCATCTCGGAATCTTTACAACCACATAATCCAGAGCCGGTTCAAAACAGGCTTTGGTAATTTTTGTAATAGAATTATCAAGTTCCGCTAAAGAGTGGCCCATTGCCAATTTGGCGGCTACAAAAGCCAGAGGATACCCTGTAGCCTTAGAAGCAAGAGCACTGCTTCGAGAAAGGCGGGGATTGACTTCTATGATCCGATAGTCTTCGCTTTTTTTATCCAGGGCGAACTGGACATTGCACTCTCCGACAATACCAAGATAACGGATAACCTTGATGGATATGTCCCTGAGTTTGTGATACTCACGATTCGTTAATGTCTGTGAAGGAGCAACAACAATACTTTCACCGGTATGAATACCCATTGGATCGAAGTTTTCCATGTTGCAGACAGTGATGCAGTTATCATAGGCATCTCTGACAACTTCATATTCGATCTCTTTCCATCCTTCCAGATATTCTTCGATCAACACCTGCGGGGCAAATGCTAGAGCTTTCTCTACTCTATCCGTCAATTCCTCATCAGTATATGAAATTCCGGATCCCAGCCCGCCCAATGCAAAGGCCACCCGGGCCATAACCGGATAGCCGATCTCCTTAGCAGCAGCTATAGCTTCCTCAATTGAGGTGACAGCCAGGCTTCTCGGGAGTTTTAGATCTATCTCATTTAACTTCTTTTTAAATTCTTCCCGGTCTTCACATACTTTAATAACAAATGCAGAAGTCCCCATTACTGAAACATTAAATTTATCTAAAATCCCCTTTTCATTAAGTTCCAATCCACAGTTCAACGCTGTCTGGCCGCCGAATCCGAGAAGAATTCCATCCGGCCTTTCCTTTTCAATGACTTTTTCCACAAAATAAGGCGTTACCGGGAGAAAATAGATCTTGTCCGCCATGGAATCAGAGGTCTGGATGGTTGCGATATTGGGATTGATCAGGACTACCTGAACAGATTCTTCCTTTAATGCTTTGATCGCCTGGCTTCCGGAGTAATCAAATTCACCTGCCTGACCAATTTTAAGTGCACCGCTGCCTAATAGTATTGCTTTTTTCATCTTTTCAACTTTTCTAAGAACTCATCAAAAACAAACTCTGTATCCACCGGACCGGGATTATGCTCAGGATGAAATTGAACCGCCATAAAAGGTTTTTCTCTATGTTTGATCCCTTCATTGGTTCCATCATTGGCGTTTATAAACCAGGGAATCCAATCAGAAGGCAGCGAATCCCCGGCTACTGCGTATCCATGATTCTGTGAAGTGATATAACATCGCCTGGTTCCGGTCAACAGACACGGCTGGTTCTGGCTCCGGTGACCGAATTTTAATTTATATGTATCCGCGCCGGCGGCCAGTGCCATTATCTGGTTTCCCAAACAGATCCCCAATACAGGAATATTTTCCTCATAACATTTTTTTACGGTAGAGATCACTTCCGGGCACTGTTTAGGATTACCCGGACCATTGGATACAACCACCCCATCAAAGGCATGGCCAAAAAAATCAAAATCAAAGGGCACTTGAATGACCCGGCAGCCACGCCGTATCAAAAAGCGGAGAATGCTGTATTTAACACCGCAGTCGATCAAGACGATGGTTATTGTTCCGGTTTCATTGTGGATTATCGGTCTGTCTGAGGTGACAGATCTGACCAAATTAGCCGCATTGGGATCGTAGAAAGACACATCTTCAGTGGATATCAACTTCCCTAACATCGTTCCCTTGTTTCTGAGCCTCTTGGTCAAAGCCCGCGTATCAATCCCATGGAGGGCCGGAATTTGGCTTATCTTCAACCAGTCTGATAAACTTTGATATGAATTCCAGTGATTATGGGCATCAGAATAATCGGCAATGATCAAACCTGAGATCTGAATTTCATTGGATTCGAAATTGCCCTCGAGATCGAACTCTGTTTGAAAAGCCGGAACTCCATAATTTCCGATCAAAGGATAAGTAAAAACCAGGATCTGGCCCTTGTAACTGGGATCGGTTAAGGATTCATAATATCCCACCATGCCGGTATTAAAAACAACCTCACCGGAAATAGACCTTTCATCCCCGAAATGAATACCGGAAAAAACAGTTCGGTCTTCCAGGATTAATCTTCCGGTATTCAGCATTATTTATCTCAACGCAAATTTGATTTCCCGCTGTCAAGGTCCCAGATCTATCGTCGATCTATCCGGTTCGTTCAATTCGATAAAATTTCACAATTTATAGCACAACTATAAATTAAAATCAAAAAAATATTAATATTAATCTGAAAATATTAATCTGGACTAAATCATTTCTGATGGAGAGTGACCACCGCGTTTATTACTTTTTTGGAGCCGGTGGCATCAAGACGTATAAAATTTACATTCACCATCCGTGACTTTATAAGAGGTTTTACTGCGTTTGCTTGATTTTTTTTGTCCACTAAACCTTTGATCAGTTTGGCTGCCGCTGCAGCGGCGGATAGTATAGAGAAGGAGCTGGCCGATGGATCGTTATCAGTTGGAGGGCCGAAAGGTTCCCACCTGGCTTTATACTTGGGCATGTCTACTTTTGGCGGGGCTTTTTCCTTTATGATCTTAGTACTGGATGCAACCATCTGTTCACCGAGGTACATAGCGACCTGGTATTCAAAATTTCGGATATCCACATCCGCAGGTGGTGGGATTTGTTCTTCTCTTTCCGGCATCTGGACGAATAGCTCCAACTGCTCTTTTTGGATAGAAGGACCTGATTTTACTTCCAGATAAAAAAGATGTTTTCCGGGTTTATCAAAGAATTCTTCAGCGTTTAAACTCAAGGTGTTAAATCCCGGGAAAAAACGTCCTCCCTTTAAAACTCTGTTTTCATCCGAGAGCTTATACAAAACATCCTTATTTACATCTACTCCTAACACCATTTCTGAAGGAGGGGATTCTCCTCTCAGATCATCGCTGTCTATCAACCAGATTACCACATTCAATTCAGCAGAGCCCGCCTGTCCCGCATACAAAAAGAAAAAAAATGACAGGATCATTAGGAGATTAAGAAAAAGAACAATTCGTTTAATCATTGTATTGGAATATAAAATAAATCTCGAGGACTATTCCCGGGTATGTACTGGGAAGCGAAGGAAATGGTGCACTGTCTTTGATGGCGGCTAATGCGGCTAGATCAAACGATTGGATCAAAGAAGGCTCAGTTACCCGGGCCTCGATCAGATCGCCCTTTTTTGAGATTTTAACATCGATCCCAACCCGGCCTTGGGCAGGATTCTCCCGGTCAGAAGGAATGATCCAATTCTTTTGAATCCTCTCCACCACTACAGAAGCCCATGGAGTTACATCAAACTGAGATCCCTTTATAATCGCTTGGGCCTGCCGGCTTCCTGCTCCTGCAGGACCCATACCAACCCGGCGTCTATTCACCACATCTCCTTCCAGGGTAACCTGGGGCTTCAGGTATTGATTAAAATCCACAACTTTTCCCGGAATGATATCATCTTTTACTGGTTGGATCTTCCGGCTTTCAGGAAGAGACAATATCAAAAGCGGACCCTTTTCAGAATCAGTTTCATCTGTGACTTCCGTTTTTTTGTCCAACCTGAATTCTGATATAACTGGTAAGGTTGGCGGAGATTTTTCTTGGCTTGAAGGCACAGAATTTTCCGCGAGATTATCTTCCTTTTCTAAAAGTTCATCAGCAGTTTCAGACGCTGCGGTACTATTTTGGGAGATTATCGCTTCCGGTTTATCAGATTCAAGATCACCAGCTGCCTGGTACATACCTTCTGTATCGGGAAGTATCAACGGAACACCCGGAGCAATAAATACATCCACAACTTCTGTATCAAAAATATTAACCTGAACAAGTGGAACCACAAACAGCAGTAGAAAAAGGACAATACCATGGATAAGAAGTGTGACAAATGCGCTTATCAACCTGGTTTTAAGCAGAGAAGTGAATGAATAGGGTTTATGTTGATTCTGAATGGTATCGAATAACATAGTTACTGTCTCTACTGTATAAACTAATGATACCACTTGAAAAGTTTCATGTCACAATCAATCCTCGAGTGTGATAAACTTAGAGCTCGATCTTGTCCACAAGGAGATGTTTATGTCCAACTGGCTTGAAACAAAGAGAAAACTGGGAAAAACTGAGCTATATGCCGGGCCATTGGGTTTCGGAGCCTCATACATGGCACCGGCAAAGTCTTTGGAAGCCGCCTTTGAAAAAGGATGCAACTATTTTTACTGGGGAGCGCTGCGGAATAAGGGTATGAAAGATGCCATTCGGAACATAGCAGCTAAGGGTCAACGAGAAGATCTGATCGTTGTTATACAGGATTTCAGGCGAAGTCCTAAAGGTCTCGAGAAAAGCCTGGTCCGAGGATTAAAAAAGGGACGCCTGGATTATGCTGACGTGCTTCTCCTTGGATGGCACAATCACCCGCCCAAACCTCAACTTATGGATGCCGCGGAGAACCTGAAAGAGCGCGGACTGTATCGCTATCTCGGCATATCCAGTCATAACCGGCTTCTCTTTCCGGAGCTGGCACAAGATGATAGATTTGATATTTTTCATATTCGGTACAACGCAGCCCACCGGGGCGCTGAACAAGAGATATTTCCCCATTTACCTGAGAAAAGGCCGGGGATCGTGGTTTTTAATGCCACCCGGCATGCCTCTTTGATCAAGTCAAAAAAGATACCGGATAGCGAGAAACGCCCCACAGCCGGTGACTGCTACCGTTTTGTCCTTACCAATTCTTGTGTGGATGTTGCCATATCAGGGCCTTCCAAAACCCGATATGTTGAAGAAAATCTGATGGAAACCGCCAATGGTCCCATGACCGAGGAAGAAATGAAATGGATGCGCCGGGTAGGAGACTATGTTTACGGAAGATGATACTTTATTTTGAATTATTTATAATAATTTCTGATGTTAATTTAACCAAGTCATTATAGTGAAGCACGTGTATATTCAAAAAGATTGCTGAAAGTTTGGGCACCTTATTCATTTAGAATATTTAATAGTTTCTCCGCATAGTTCCGGCTGGCTTCATCTCCGGTTTCTATCAATATATCGGATGGAGATGCAATCCCCAGATTGATCTCTGCTGCCCTCGCTATCTGTTCCTGTTCGAATATCTTTTTACCCATGATATTATCATTGCTGCCCAGTTCTTTAAGAATCGCCACACCAACGGCGTCGATAGCTACACGGTCCGTTCCGGCCAGGAATACATCCGCCGTCTTTGTTTCTCCCGTCATCGGACCGCCATCCACAAAGGCTTCAATTCCGTCAAGTATAACCAAGGCCGGTGAATAAGCTGCATTGATCTCGGCGATCATTTTTCTCTGATGGGAAGAGCTGTGGAGTTCCCGCATATAAGTGTAATTCTGTCTGGGAACAATTCCGACGGAATTTTTAAGCGACATGGTAAAGATCCCGCCATACTGATGGGTTTTCAAACAGCAGGTGGAGACAATGCATTCGGAATCCATAAGGGGTTTCGCCACCAAAAAACCATCCTTCCAATGGGCTCCGGGAGGGCTCACCTTTATGTAACCTGATTCACCCAGAGCATCGAAATTAATCACAGAGGCATCAAATGTACCGGCGAGGCTGTGAATTCCTTTTTTTTCTAAAACCTGCTCTGTCGGCTCTGGACCACTGCGGTCTCCGATGGTTATTTTTTTGGCCCCCATCTCTTTTACCTGAGAAAGGACTGCGCGCAGAGTATCGTTATGAGTTGAACCGGGAAATGCATCCGAGGTATTAAAATTCGGCTTGATCAACACCTCTTTGCCGCTGCAGGGATTTATCTTAAGGAGCTCCATGCATTTTTTAACTCCTTCTGTTCTGTCATTGGTCCGGACCAAAACCACCCTTGACTTAGACGTTTTGGGAACGGTTCTTCCGTTTTTCATTTTAAAACCTAAAATACCCGTAGTGTTATTTTTAGAAGACATCAGATAGATCAATCCACTGCCTGCTGCAAAAAATTCTCTCCGGCTTAAATTATTAGATTTGGTTTTTTTCATTTTTCACCTTTGGTCGTAGTATTTAATAATTGAATTTCTCTTTTGTTTCTCTTTAAACTAAAATTTTCCGACATCTATTAGTTAATTCTATTCCTCCTAAACTCAATTTAATACATATATTCAGTCGGGTCAATAAAAGAACAATAAGAACAGAAAGAGAGGCTCTCCCTTTTATGGATCACTTCGATTCCCTCATGCCATTCCACTTGATCTAACCTTGTTTTATCCGGCGTCTTACAATAGCTTTGAACAAACTTTCTATAAAATTTATAACTGCTATCACCGTCAGAACAGCTAATAAAATAGTTCCTCCGGTCATAAGATTGAAATCTGTTGCTTCTTTAAAGGAAATTTCACCGGGATAGTTCCACACTGCCCAAAAAACCATAAGGACAAAAGCATTTTTAATGAGTAATATCCAATCGGAATCCCGCAAATAACGGATCAAAGACACGACAGCTTCCGCAGCTATCAACAAGAGCAAACATATGGAAAGAAAAACAGATGTCACCGGATCAAGCAGCGACTCAATATTTCTATTATCTGAGTAAATAAAAAACAAAGTGTGAAATTTGAGGAAAACCACTAACAGTACCCCAAAAAGAACAGTCATTACAAAAAAATAGATAAGCTTAGGCCGCTGTTTTTCTTTAACAGCTCTGGTTTTGAAATTCTTCAAGAATCCCGGCCAGGGCAGTCTAATCTTCTTGTTTTTCTGGGTAATAAAATATAGAACGATACCAACTAAACCCACATCAAAAATAAATGCCATGGGAAGATAGAGAAGGGTTTGGAATTTTTCAAACCTGGGGATAAAAAACAGAGGAAAAACCGTAATAGTGGTATGAGAAAACCAGGCCCACAAAGTCATAGAGAAATGAATTAAAAAAAGTAAACCGGTATAATAAAAAAGATGTTTTTTAAACACTGGTGAAATTATTTGAACTCCTTCCAGATATTTCTCGGCTACCTTAGCAGGATGACCATAAATTTCAATGATCTTATCTAAGTTTTGCTCATTGATCTCACCAAATTCATGCTCAGTTTTTTCCAAGATATGACTTTTTATTTCTGAGATGATATCCTCTGTTCCCTCCTTGGTATCAAGATAATGATCGATCTCCTCAAGATATTGTTCTAATTTCTTAAACATTTTTTGCCTCCACTAGCTTATCTATGACCTTATTTTGTTTCTGGCGTATATCTAAAAGCTCCTTCCTGACTTTTTTTCCTTTTCCGGAAATAATATAAAACTTCCGGGGACGGTCCTGACTGACATCCCACTGACTTTGTATTAATTTATTTTTTTCCAATCGCCTTAAGAGAGGATACAAGGTATTCTCTTCGATCTGGTATCCAAGTTCCTGAAAATGTCTGAGCATTTGATATCCGTACATTTTATTCTCCAGACAGGCGAGGACCAAAACCTGGATAAATCCCCGGTTCATCTCTGTTTCTAAATAACCAAACTCATCGTCCACTCAGAGCCTCCATTTTATTTTTAAATTCATACTGTACGTCGCATTGTTACTGTTTATTATATTATTACTGTGTATCACACTGTTGTCAAGTGATTTTTGATCTCCATTAAACTTTTTACTACGCTTTCAAATTGACCTTAGAAATATGGATGTGTTAAATAAAACACAAACGCTTCATGACAAAATTAATAGTGTTTCTTTATCGACACAAATATTTTACAGCAATCACTGGAAGTTTCTATTTCATCGCCACCGTTGTTTTTCATAGACAAATCGCAAATTTTTCTCTCCATATCGAGAAAAAATTAAGCTTCAAGACCTATAATCAACTACTTGGTCTTATAACAATTTCCATTTTTGTGATATTTGCGGTTCTGATTCTCAATCGGATCAGGAAAGATGAAGACCCTGCGTTCAAGTCTGCCTTCCTAATAATTACGATCCTTATCTTGATCGGAGCTCATTTCGCAGTACTGGCTGTAAATGTCGAATATATCCATCTGCTTCATTATATTATCCTAACCTTTTTTGTATTCAGTGTTACCCTTCGGTTTGGCGAAACACTATTCTGGGTGACTCTCCTCGGGACTGTTGACGAAGTTTATCAATATTATGTGGTTTGGCCGGGCCAGACCTATATGGATTTCAATGATATCATCTATGACATGCTGGGAAGTGTGATAGCAGTGATCTTTATATATTTTTCTTTAAACATAAAAACCTTCATTCAAACCGAAAATATCTTTTTCAAAAAAAGAGGCATTTCTCCCGCACTTGTGGTTACTTTCATTCTCCTTTTAGGCTATTTCATTCTGAGTCTTTCCGGTCTGCTGCAGTATGCTCCTCACTTAGAAAAACCGAATGCTCCAATACTTTTAAACAGAACAACGCCTCCCCAGAATTTCTGGACGGTTTTTGAGAAAGGAAAAACCTACCATATATTCAAGCCTTTCGAGTTTGTCTTGGTAGTGGGATTACTAATCTTGTTCTATTCCGGAATTGATCAGAGGATTAAAAAGGCTATAAGACAATCAAGTGATAAAAAGTAAAATTATTTGGTTAAAACATTATGCTCAACGTCTGAGAGAAAGAAAAGATCCTGTTTTTAAATATGTGATCATTCTATATTTTTCACTTTCTATTATCCGTTTTATGGTGGCACTATTCTTTCCTGAGCCGCTCATTATGCCGGATGAACTGAGCTACAAAGCCATGGCCTGGGGATATTTTATCAAACATGATTTCTACTTCCTGGATTCCTTATCTATCGGGACTTCTTTACAGAGCATACCTAATGTTTTGTATCAATTCATAATCTCACCCTGTTTTTATTATCATGAGAATTTTTACATTGCGGCAAAACTCATAAATTCTTTTGTAATCCACCTGACTGTATTCCCCATATATCTTATAGCTCGTGATTTTATTTCACAGAAATCCGCCTTTGCTTGTGCTTTTATGGTTTCACTTTTGCCTTTTTTTAATTATAACATTTTATTTCTCACCGAAAATCTTTTTCTTCCTCTTTTTTGGCTCTGTTTCCTCTTTGTCTACAAAGCTCTATCCTCGTTAAAGCTTCATTATTTCATCTGTTCCGGAGTATTTTTAGTTTTATTGTTCCTGACCAAACCCCAAGCCATAGCCTTTTTCCTGGGATTTATTTTGGCGGCTTTAGCCACTATCATTTTATATCTCACACAACACCGGAAAAAAAAACAGATCTTGAAGTTCATCTTCCTGCTTTCACTGACTACTGCACTTGTGATCGGGGGGCTGTCTGTATGGGATATCACACATAAAGGGAAATCCCCATCTCAATTCACACTGATTTCAAATATTACAAAGGGTATCATTACTTCCCTGGCAGGCCCGAAAAATATAAAGCAGCATACATCCGAAATTCAGTTAAAAAAGGGGGAAAAGAACGAGATCCTTGCTCAAAATAAAAAATCAAATTATCTTAATCGTCTCTTAAAACTTGGAATGGCCCATTCCGGAACCCTGCTCTTTATATATCTTTTTCCCATTATCGCTTCCATCGGAGCTTATTTTTATAAGAATAAAAAGGAAGATAATAAGGATTTTATATTCAATACCTTGGGGATGGCCGTATTTTTATGCATGTTTTTAATGACCATACTCTGGGCAATAAGCATGTCCCCTAAGGAAAATTTTTCCCGGCTTCATGGAAGATGGTATGGTCCAGCCCTTCCGTTTTTTTTGTTGGCTTTTTTCATTTTTTCCAAGAAAATAAAACTCCATAAAACTCTCAAATCAATTCTGATCTCAGGATTTTTAGTTATGACTTTACTAATCGGTTTGAGCTATACCTCTTACTATATAAAGATGAAACATACTTTTTTTATTGATTATCCCAGCCTTAATTTAGTGTCCCAGGCCCCGCTTTTTTTCTGGGTTTTTCTTCTGGTCTCCTTGGGATGGATGATGATCCGTGTATTGATAAAAGGGAGGTTGTTTCTTCCTCTATTTTTATTGTTTTTTATTTTTTATGCCTGCGGCGCTAATTATTATCATATAAAATCACTTACCCGCCATCATAATTTTCGTGAATCCCGTCTGCATACAAATCTTATTAAACCTTTCATTGCGAAAAATATCCCCAGGAAAAATAACAAAGTCGCCCTTTTCGGATCCGACCAGATTTTTCTGACTTACACAACCTTCACTTTTTCTTTTTACTACACCAGATCTCAAATTTTGCCACCGCATTCAGAGATCACTGAGAAGATGATTCCAGAAAGCACCGATTATATTATCCTTTTCGATGACTATGATATTAAATTTCCTACAATAAAAGATTATCATGAAGGAAAATGGCGAATTGTTACACTTCCCCCGGGAAAATAATCATCGAGTCGCTCCTATATCGGTTTAACTTTCTCTTGAACTTTTCCGGATCAAATCTCGTTTTCTAAAGTAAGAAATAATAACATCCGGAGACAAAGATGCTCAAAAATTATCTTAAAACCACTTTCAGAAATTTGAGCCGACACAAAGGATATGCCTTCATAAACATTTTTGGTTTGGCGGTGGGTATGGCCTGCTGTATTTTGATCCTAAGCTATATATTGACCGAACTCAGTTACGATAAATACCATGAGCACACAAACCAGATATATCGGGTCGCCACCGATGTAAACGCAGGGGGCTTCATAGCAAAACTCGCCATTTCCAATGCTCCCCTTGGTCCTGCCCTTAAAAATAATTATCCCGAGGTGCTGCAGTTTGCCCGCATTCAACCCCGCGATAAACAATTCGTGGCCTATGAAAACCGTCGATTTTTCGAGGGAGGTGTGCTTTGGGCAGACAATTCGATCTTCAATGTTTTTAGTTTTCCGTTCACCAAAGGGGATCCTGTATCCGCGCTCCAGACAGCTAATTCAATCGTCTTAACCAAAGAATCGGCAAAAAAATATTTTGGGGACACTGACCCTTTAGGAAAGATGTTGCGATTTAACAACCAGGATAATTTTACTGTCACCGGAGTGGTGGAAAAAGTTCCTCATAATTCCCACTTCAGCTTTGACATGCTGTGTTCTCTGGAAACCCGTTATGCCCAAAACAGAGAGAATATGGAAGTCTGGCTCAATTTTAATCTCTATACCTATCTTCTGCTGCCAGAAGATTATGATTTTAAAATCTTGGAGCAGAAATTACCGGAAGTGGTGGATAAATATATGGGGAATGATCTTAAAGCTATGGGAGGTGAGATCCATTATTTTCTGCAGCCTCTGACCGGAATCCATCTTCATTCCAATCTGGAAAATGAAATATCCGGAAACAGCCGGATTTCTTATATATATATTTTTTCCGCGATCGCTCTTTTCATTCTACTTATTGCCTGCATAAACTTCATGAATCTGGCCACCGCCCGGTCCGCAGTCCGCGCAAAAGAAGTAGGCTTAAGAAAAGTCGTAGGCGCATTCAAAAAACAACTGATCATGCAGTTTGTGGGGGAGTCATTGTTGATCAGTATTTTTGCTTTTATTTTTTCCCTGGTTTTATTGAGGTTTGTTTTACCTGTTTTCAGCAGCATATCCGGCCGAGACCTTCACTTGGACTTTATGGGAATACCCTGGCTTATCCCGGGATTAATCGGTCTTGTGATCTTCGTAGGATTGATCGCAGGCAGCTACCCGGCTTTTTTCCTCTCGTCATTTAAACCGGTAACAGTTCTTAAAGGCCAGATCAAATCTGGTAGAGCCAGCACCACGTTCAGGTGTATTTTAGTAATTTCTCAATTCGTCATATCCATTACACTTATTATCGGAACATCGATCATCCTTAAGCAGCTGAACTTTGTTAAAAACAAAAACCTGGGGTTTGATAAAGGAAATCTTATCGTTTCAGAATTAATGAACAGCCGTCTCCGTCAATCACAGCAATCGATTAAGGCTGAATTAAAGAAAGTCCCTGGCGTCATAAATGCAGCGACTTCTCATGTTGTTCCTGGACAGGATGCCAATGTTCAACCCTTTATCCCTGAAGGCTTCTCTCAAGAACAGGCTCAAATGATGCAGAGTATTAACATAGATCCGGAATTCATTCCAACCTACGGAATAGAACTTATAGAAGGAAGAAACTTTTCGCATGAATTCACAACGGATGCCGATACGGCTGTGATCATCAATGAAACCGCAATGCGGAAATTTGGCTGGGATACTGCTGTGGGCAAGACGATTCAAGTACCAGGTAATATTGTATCCGAATGGAATCAGCGCAGTATCATCGGTGTGGTTAAAGACATTCATATCGATTCTCTCCATTCGATCATTATGCCTTTATGTTTGTCTAATGAATCCAATTATTTCAACACCATAACCATAAGGATCAACCCAAAAAATGTTTCAGAAACTTTAGGCCTCCTCCAAGAAAAATGGAAAACCATAGATCCCGTCAATCCATTTGATTTCTTCTTTCTGGACGAATATTTCGGCCGGCAATACGCTTCGGATGAAAGACTGCGTAATATTTTCGGTGCCTTCACGCTCTTTGCAATCTTCATCGCGTGTTTAGGACTTTTTGGTATGGCCTCTTTTATGGCCGAACAAAAAACCAAAGAGATAGGGATCCGGAAGGTGCTGGGAGCTTCGATTCCCGGAGTGGTCACTCTCATGTCCCGGGATTTCATCAAATTAGTCCTGGCAGCGAACGTTATCGCCTGGCCAATAGCCTATTTTACTATGCAGAGCTGGCTGCAGAATTTCGCCTACCAGACTGGGATCACTATTTGGATATTTGTACAAACCGCTGCCTTGGCTATCGGTATCGCACTGATCACAGTCAGCTATCAATCCATAAAATCGGCTTTCACAAATCCCGTGGATGCCATTAAGCACGAATAGACCCATTAAATACTTCTATAAATAGGGTTTTTTCATCCATATGTTTTGAAAAAAACTATATTTCCGCAGAAAAGGAAAGATGAAAATTGTTAGTTGGTCCATCGATCTGGTAATTTTTTCCACAATGGGTTTTCGTATCCCTATGAAATAAAATAACTGAAAAAAATAAAAATCCGGAAAATAAAGCCGTAAATTATGTTTAAATATTGCCCTTAAAGTTATCAGTTCATCTTCAGTAATGGGATACTCATCTTCGGTCCCGGTTCGTCTAAAAAACAAAAACCGCTTTTTCTGATACCCTCCGGGCTTACCGAATATCATCCGGCGCAGCCAGCGAAGGACAGGATTACGGTCACTGTTCT